>OGCN01001733.1_pt1 | contig 26781 bp, 19 predicted proteins | sample 1570181 | NCBI WGS metagenome assembly OGCN01 (sample SAMEA4370584, study PRJEB24528) | human gut metagenome | reverse complement strand
AACGTCGGGGTTGGGCTCGTCAGGACTGGGGCCGGGCGTGGGATCAGGATCATCGGGATCGACGGGGCCGGGTGCCGTGCCGCCGATGATGACGCTATGAAGGTAGGCGGGGTCGTCCGACTGCACGCAGCTCTCTTCATCGACTGTGCCCGTGCCCGCGCCTGATATGCGCGTGACATAGCCGCATGTTTTGATGGTGGATGAGCCGTAGAGAAAGTCGACGATGTCGCTTGCGGTGTCTGAGCCCGAAATGGTGCCGGTGCTGTAGCAGCGCTCGACACTTCCGTTGTTCTGCAGCTGGCCGCAGATGCCGCCTGCACGACTGGTTCCAGTCACGGAACCAGTGTTGTAGGAGCTCTCGATAGTGGTGTACTTCGCGTACCCGACGATGCCGCCCGCAACGCCGCCTGACACGGAACCGGTGTTGGAGCAGTTCGAGAACGAGGCGGTCTGCGAGGCACTGTTGCCAGCGTAGCCAACCAGACCGCCTGCGTAGGCTGTGCTTCCTTTGGCGCCTGTCGAGACGCTTCCTGAGAAGCTGCATCCGGTGAGCGAGCCCTGCTGCACTTTGCCTACGATACCGCCGACATAGGCCTTGGTGGAAGACACCGTGCCGCTCACATGAAGGTTCTTGATGGTGGCACCGTTGATACCGCCGAAGAAGCCAACGTTCGTAGTAGTACGATTCACGCTCAAGTTCGTGATGCTATGGCCGCAGCCATCGAACACGCCGCTGAACGCTTCGGTGATATAGCCGCTTGATGGATAGAAGGGCTCCCACTCGCCAACGGAGATGTCAGACGTCATCTTCACATGGACGCCAGGGTTGTCGTTCATGATGCCGCGTAGCAGCTCCAGGTCTTCCACGGAACCGACGAGAAAGGGGTCAGTTTCCGTGCCACTGCCCGCAAGATCGTCCTGAGGCTGAATGAGCTCTTGAGCCTCGCTGACGCTTGTGGGCTCATCTTCGGCTTCAACCGATTCGTACGACTTCTCATCGGCGCCAGAGTCATCGAGCGCTCCGTCCACAGGCGAAATGGGCTGCTCCGGAGCGGCAGGAAGGGGAGGTTCCGTAGGCTCATCGGCCTCAGCAGAGCCTGCCACCTCGTCTGATGAAGCTGGTGCTCCAGTTGATTCAGAAAGGTTAGGAGAGGTTTCCGCAACCGTATCTTGTGCAAATACAGAGGTAGGCGTGAACGAGAAACAGAGCAGAAGGGACAAAAATGCGCAAACGAACTTAGAGCCGGACATGATCGGCACCTCTTTCCCAGGGCTATCGTGCGATGGAGAGGTGTTCCGACTTTGCCTCATCAAAGCAGCCACCGTGCCCGGCGAGGACGAAATGGCAATCTGGAGGATTACATCGCCCAAGATGCTGCTTTTCGGCGTTTACGGTTACTGGTATAGCGGAGGATTCTCACCTCCATTCCCACTCAGAGCTGCAGCATGTGCGGCAGCTCCGTACCCCCTGCATGCGGGCGCACTCCATCAATGCCAAAACAACAATCACATTATAGGCTATCGATTAAAGGGTGCGCTAGTATGAATATTATCCCAGGGCTACTCCAACACAGTAGTCGGAAGTGGCTTGTAAGCCTCGCCCTTGACGTCTTCGAGGTTGGAGACGGCTTCGCACATCAAAGACAACGAAGAGTCGGGCCGTGCGATCGGCGATGCCCAGCTCGAAGGAACGGGGTACAGCTACACGCTCTCTCATCTCCGGCAAGCACAAGATGGTGATCCTGTACTGCCTTATGGAGTACCAGCCGGTTAGGTTCAACGAGCTGAAGCGCTACCTCGGGAAGATCTCAGACAAGACGCTCTCCCAGAACCTCAAGGAGTTGGAAGGGGATGATTTGGTTCGTCGCAAGGTGTATCCGCAGATCCCTCCCAAGGTCGAGCACTCGCTTCCGAATCAAAATAGACAATAAAAGAATTAAATGTACTTAATTCTATACCAGATAGGTATGATAGAATTAAGCTGAATTAATTCTATCGAAAGGAACCCGGAGTGATTCTGCGAACGCGATATCTCGAGAGGATTCGTCCGTTCTACGACTCTGAGTTGATTAAAGTCATTACCGGGGTGAGGCGTTGCGGCAAATCCGTCTTGCTGAGGCAAATAGCGGACGAAATCCGTGCGGAGCATTTCGATTCTATGGAACCGGACACGCTGGTGTTCGTCGATTTCGACGACTACGCCAACCGCGAACTCACCGATCCCGACAAACTCTACCGTCACATCAAGCCAAAGCTCTCCGACGAGCGTAAAACCTACCTGCTTTTTGACGAGATTCAGAATGTGCGCGATTTCGAGCTCGTGGTTAATTCGTTCAATACGACCGACAACGTCAGCATCTTTTTGACGGGTTCAAACTCGAAGCTGCTATCGGGCGAGCTTGCAACGCGCTTGGGTGGTCGTACGGTGTCGTTTCATGTGATGCCGTTCAACTTCCGAGAGTTCTGCTGCTTCAAAGAGGCCCAACTTCATTCGGAGGCTTCCGAAGGACATTTGGATGAATCGATGCTTTTGGATGAGTACCTGACATGGGGAGGTTTTCCCTTGGTGTGCGGGCAGGAGCTGGCCGAGTCGCGGCGTGTGGTTCTCGACAATCTGTACAACTCCATCGTGCTCCGAGACATCATTCAGCGCAACAAGGTATCCTCCGCAACGACTCTTGAAAACGTGCTGGATTATCTGATTGCCAACTCGTCATCGACGGTGTCGGGCAACAACATCGCCGCCGAGCTAACCGACTCGGTTCGGAAGGTGTCCGCGCCAACGGTTTACGACCTCATTCGCTACATCGAAGAGGCCTACGTTGTGGGAAGAGCGGAGCGCTACGATATCCGCGGAAAGAAGAAACTGCGATTCGAGGCTAAAGAGTATGTGTGCGATCTCGGATTGTTCCATCTTCGGAAAAACCAAGTCAAAGATGAGTGGAACTGCGTCGTTGAGACGGTAGTCTATAACGAGCTGATCTCGCGCGGTATGCAAGTGTATGTGGGAAAGCTGCACAAGAGCGAGATAGATTTCGTTGTCGAAAGAGACGGGCACCGTTGCTACGTTCAGGTCGCCTATGTGATGGCCAGTGAGGCAACGATTGATCGCGAGTTCGGAGCGCTGGAGGCTATTGGCGATAGCTACCCCAAGTACGTGGTCTCGATGGATCCTGTTGTTGTGAGCAGGAATGGCATCACCCATGTGAGGCTGATTGATTTTCTGCGTGACGAATCATTGCTCCGCTTGGGCTGAGGTCGCCGTCGGCCGCTGCGTCTCGTAAGCGCCATGGCAGGGCTTCTCTTCCGGAGAGGCTTCGTTGTGGTTGCCCCGCGGCTGTGCATCGATACGCTACTTGATTTGATGTCTTGGACGAGAGATGATGTCTTGGACGTTCTGGAAAGTCATTCTGCTAAGGAGCGTGAAATGATTCTTCGAGAGTGCAATCATCCGGCGGCGTCAGCTTATGGAAGCCGCGCCTCGAAGACCCTCAGGGCCATCGTGTACGGGGCTGCTGTGGGCGATGCGCTTGGAGTGCCCTATGAGTGCATGGAGCGCGGCACCTTCGCATGCGAGGGTATGGTCGGCGGGGGAGCGCACGGGATGCCTGCGGGCACGTTCTCGGACGACACGTCGCTGCTGCTTGCGACTTGCGACAGCATCAGGGCCTGTGGCGGCATCGACGTCGACGACATGCGCAGCCGTTTCCGGGCGTGGCTCTAAGAGGGCACGTACACCGCTGACGGTCGCGCCTTCGGGGTCGGCAACGCCACCGCCGCCGCGCTTCGCCAGGGGTTCGGCTGCGACGGCGAGCGCTCCAACGGCAACGGGTCGCTCATGCGCATCGCGCCGCTGGCTCTTACGGACGCGACCGACGACGAGGTCAGGGCGGTGTCGGCCATCACGCACGCCCATCCGGTATCCACGGAGTCCTGCGTTTTCTTCGTGCGCGTCCTAAGGGACGTGCTGGAAGGGGAGGGGCTGGAAGGCGCCATCGGGCGCAACATCCCCGGCGACGAGCGTTTCGCCTTCCTGGAGGGCACCCAGAAGCTGCCCCGCGACGAGATACGCTCGACGGGCTATGTCCTGGATACCTTGGGCGCCGCGCTCTGGTGCGCGTGCAACACCGGCAGCTACGAGGAATGCGTGACGGAGGCGGTGAACCTGGGCGGCGACTCCGATACCACCGCCTGCGTCGCCGGCGCGCTGGCGGGAGCCCTTTACGGCTACGATTCCATTCCCCGGCAATGGCTGAACCAGCTCCGCGGGAAAGAGGTTATCGAGCGGTGCCTATTCTGATGGCCGGTGAGGCAACGATCATTCGTGGGTCTTGAGCGCTGGAGGCCATTGGCGATAGAAACCCTCGAAGCCCTCGATGGACCCTGTTGCCGTGGGCGGGAATGGCATCACCCGTCTGAGGCCCATCGGCTTTCTCAGCGACGAATCATTGCGCCGCTTGTGTTTCGCGCATTGGGTGCCCGATTCATTGTTTGCGTCCGTGCAACTTAAAAGTGTCGTTAGCTCGTTTGAGGCTTTGTAACGACGAAATTTCATGATAAAGTGTCGTTAGAATACTATATAAGACTTTAATAGCTCTAAAGTGTCGTTAGGATGCGCTATGAAAATAGAGAAAAACGGGCAGGGCTTTCTCAGGAAAAACCTTACAGGAGAGCTGGAGTACTCTTCATTCGTGCCAACCCCGCTATCGAACGTGGCCGCCCTGGAGCTTAGCTCTGACACTGTAAAGTTGCTCAGCGCTTGCTCGAGGAAGATTGGCGAGCTTGAAGGTATGCTCAGATTTGTTCCGAATGCTTTGATGTATCTGGCGATGTACGTCCGCAAGGAAGCCTTGCTGTCGGCGCAAATTGAGGGAACGCAGTGCACGTTTGACGATATTCTCGACCCGTCCAATGTCGGACTTACTCGCAAAGATGTGTCCGACGTGGTTGCCTACGTTAAGGCGACGGAGTATGCGGTGAAAAGGATGCAGACGCTTCCCCTGTGTGCGCGTCTTCTTAAGGAGACGCATGAAGTGCTGCTTGAGGGGACGCGCGGACAGGAAAAGAATCCCGGACAGATGAGAGTCTCTCAAAACTGGATAGGTCCAGCTGGCTGCACTCTGCGCGATGCATCGTTCGTTCCTCCAAACGTCGACGATATGGCCGATGCTCTTTCAGAAATGGAGGCATTCGTAAACAACGAGCACGGAATTGACCCTATTGTGAAAGCGGCGCTCGTTCATTATCAGTTTGAGACGATTCATCCGTTTCTCGATGGCAACGGAAGAATCGGAAGGCTCCTGATAACGCTCTCGCTAATGAACGATGGCGTCCTGAGCGGTGCGGTTTTCTACCCTTCCTATCAGCTGAAGCTGCGGCGAAGCGAGTACTACGCCATGCTAACCAAGGTGCGCGAGTGCGGCGCCTACACAGAATGGGTCGAATTCTTCTGCGACTGCTTGCTGGCAAGCGCCGAGGATGCGGTTAGGGCGATGGAGTTGCTTGTCAACCTGAGGAACAAAAACGCATCCCTCATCAACGAGGAAATGGGACGGTCGGCCGGCAACGGTCAAAGGCTTTTGGAGCTGATTGAGGGCAATCCGATTGTCGATGTGAACTTCGTGGCAGAGCAACTCGAGATCTCAAGGACAACTGCGGTGAAATTGGTGAAGTCTTTCTGCGACCTGGGCATATTGGCACAGCTTGAGGCTAACAAGCAGCGATATCGGGTCTATCTGTACGAAGATTATCTTGCCATCCTTCGACGCGGGGGAGATCCGTTGTAGACGCCGTGGAGGGAAGCGCCTTATTCGCGGGGCGTTGCGCCTGTCAAGCGCCTGATGGTCTAAATGCGTCGTTAGCTCAGTTGCCAATCCTCTAGCGATACTTTATCTCGGTAGTCTTTCGTTAGATGATTGTCAGGGGCTGCCACGACTTTAAGCTGTCGTTAGAAAAGCCTGAGTCGATAGTTGCGGCTATCGGCTCAGGCAGGAATTCAAAGCATGCCGGATCGGGTGGAATGCCCCTACTTGTTCTCCTCCACGATGCGCTGGTAGGCCTTCGTGCCGGCGTAGATCTGGTCCTTCAGCGGGTTGAGCTTCAGCTTGCGGATGCGATAGAGCTGATAGGCCGCCAGCGCCGCGTTCGACGCCAGCGCGAGCAGGCTCACCACGAAGAACGCCGTGGGGTTGTGCGTGGTCGGGATGGGGGCGAGCACGTCGGCGAACTGGGGCACTGTCATCACGAACATGATCCACAGTGCCAGTGTCTGCGCCCGATGCTGCAGCCATGCACCGCGCTTGATGAAGAACGTCGGGATGGTGCAGGCCAGAAGCAGCGCCAGGCCGCAGTAGGCTGAGTGATCCGAGATGCAGTTGTAGGTGTAGGCGAAGTTCCAAAGGTCGTAGGCGATGATCCAGGCCCAGATCATGTCCGGCCAGATCATGTCCTTCGACGGGTCCTTCGAAATGAAGATGCCGAACCAGCCGCAGATCGTGAGGATGTTCAAAATGCCCGCGATGCCGTTCATAATGTTCCACGGGCCCGATATCGTCCACAGGTTCTCGACGACGCCGCCCTCCCACAGCGCGAAGCCGAACACCTGGAAGTCGCGGATGACCGCCTCGGCGATGTTGATCGCCAGGATGAGCGGCGGAAAGCACAGCGCCCAGCGCTTCTCGTACAGGTAGTGGATCTTGCCGTCCTTGCCGCGCCATTTCACAAAGCGCAGGGCTATGAACCCGAGGCACCCCGCCAGCGCGGAGTAGGTCTTCACCCAGTTGAACCAAGTTCCCGTGCCGTACTCGTTGCCGGGTGCGGCGGTTTCGGGCCACACGAACAGGGTGAGCGCGATCGGCACAAGCGCGAACAGGGCGAGCCCGCACCACAGTTTGACGCGCCCCAGCTCGTTGAAGGCCATCAAAGCGAAGAGGACGAACAGCCAAATGACCCAGTAAATCGGATCGGCTGCCTGGTAGAGGATGCCCATGGAGTCTCCTTTCGTCGGCATGTGCCCGCGCGTTTCAGAAGCGGGAATGCGGCTTGCGATGCGCCCGTGTGCGGGCCGATTCGCTTAAAGTCTAGCAAATGCCGGTATCGCAATACTTCACAAAAAGCTATGATTTGTGCAGGACATTTCGCGGAGGAGAGACGGGACGTTCCAGGGGATGACGATGATGCGCGACTACGGGAAGATGACGCCGCTGCAGGCGGCCGGCTGCGTACGGGAGAGGCGCCGAGACCTGAAGGAATCGCGACGCCTGACCGACACGCCGGGCGCGATTGTGGCCACGGCACGGAAGCTCTTCGAGCAGAGAGGGGTGCGGGCAACCTCCATTGCGGCCATCGCGAAGGAGGCGAACGTCACCCGTGAACTTATCTACTACCACTTCGCAAACCGCAACGGGCTGATTGAGGCGGTCATCGACGACTACGTGGAAGACTTGGTGGAAAGCGTGATCGTGTGGAACGAGGCGCGGGTCTTCGGCGACACGCCGGGGTCTCTCAGGAAGTGCATCCGGACGTTTCGGTATTCGCTCTACGACGGGGCGGGGCGTCCGCGCCCGGTGATAGCCGTCCTGGAGGAGCTGGGCGTGCGGGACGCCTTTGACGTGCGCGCCACGCGCGAGACGGCGGACTGCCTGGCGAACCATATCGCGAAGGAGTACGCGGCTTACCACCGGATTGAGATCGAGCTGGTGCACGAGATGTTCTGCGTCGTGATATTCGGCCTGGTGGGCCTCGTGAAGATGAACCCCCGGATAGAAGACGATGTCCTCATGAAGGTGATAGAGCAAACCCTGCGCCTCGACATGGCGCCGATTGGGAAGGGGGAGGGGTGAAATGAGCGATGTTCGGGGCGAGAGCCTGCCGATTCTGTATGGCAGAAGCACTGCGACTGGCGAGCTCGTTCATGTGGATGATGCACCAAATGGAAAGGCATGCGGGTGCGTGTGCCCCGATCCGGGGTGCGGGCAGCCTCTCATCGCTCGCAATAACGGCAAGAAGAAGATCCACCATTTCGCCCACATCGACGGCACCTGTGCCTGGTCAGCCGAATATCTGCTGGCCAAGGTGAAGGAACTCGGCGACCAAGCCTGGAGGGCCTATATAGAGCGCAAGGAAGAGGAAAGGCGAAGGGCGGAAGAGGGGAGGGAACGAAAGGCTGCTATCTATCTGGCGAATCGAGAGAGGGAACGTTTGACGGCTGCTAAGAAGGCTGAAGAGGAGCGGAAGGCCCTAGTCTTGGCGGCAAAAGCGGCAGCAGATAGGGAGGAGGCGCGGCTGGCCTGGGAGGAGGAGCATTCCGTGCAGGGGAGGGCGATACGTGATGAGGCGCGTCGCCAGAAGGCCCTCAGCAGCATGGACCGCGCCCGAGAGATAATGGCTCCCATTGTGGACGATACGCGAAAGCCTGCAAGGGGCTTGGGCGGCAAGCGATGGTACCGATGCGAGAAATGCGGCAAAGTGGGGCCAGCGGATGAGTTCACTGTCGGTGATGTGGGTGGCGTCTGGAACCGTGGAAGATACTGAGAATGCGCTCGACGAGAAAACTGAACGGCATGGCAAAAATAACGAGCGCCGTCAGCCGGACGTAGCCGTAGACTCATCCTCTGCGATATGCTGCTCTTAGGTGCTGAGGTATCTGCGTAAGTCCTCTTTCAAATGGCTGATGTGAAATGAACGGGTTTTTGATGGCACCTGTACGCCTGCGAGCTTGTTGCTAAGATCGGCTAGCCATTTTTCGCATTCTGCCAATTGGTTGCTTTCGCCAGTGACTTTTGACAAACCGAAGATGGCAGTTCTGATGCTATGTATAGAGGCCACGCTGCTCGAAGAAACTATTTCAGCTAGGACGGCCGGGTCTACTTTCGTTATTGCTAAGGCGTCGAGGGGTGTAAGTTCTCGCACATTGTCGACAAGCGTGCTCCCGCTGTTTTCTGACTTGGTGTCCACTCCGGCCATTAGGGCATCAGAAACACGAGAAACGTGTTCAAGCTCAATCTCTTTGCGCAAGGCGTCCACCTCATGAAGTTGTAATTCCGATGGCCCTTCGCTGGTGTGCCACTCGAACCATCCCTCAGCATTGAAAGCTTTCATGGAAAGTGCCGTTGAAATTAAGAGGATTTCTCTGGAAGACGCGAGAACATCTTCCAGATCTTGGGCGGTGGCAATGCCACACTGCATCAGGGATTTAATCGCGCGTATACACCTGGGAATATTGACCAATGCGACCTCTCCTGCGGAGAGCGCTTCTTTTATGGCTTCGAGCCCGGCCTGTCCTTCGTCATCTTCAAACTCCCAAGACTTGATTCGATCAACTGCCGCTACGGCAGCAACCTCTCTAGCTGTTCGGGGATGGTATTTGATTGCGTAGTTCGAAAGAGTCGCATTGAGCTCCTCTGCAGTCATCTCGCTCCCTCCGTTTAGGTAGCTTTCGATGAACCGAAGGGATTTGCATTTCTCACGACGCTCATTGATGCGCTCGAGGCGCATATGCTCCAACGGAATGTCGGATCGGAGTTCAACCGCTGCGGTATCACCTTGCTCTGCTACCTCATAGGAAAGAGATACGATGTCGGAAAAAACACTCCGCTGTATAAAATTGTCCGTATTGCCGGAGGCAAAGAAAGAGCTGGAAGCGGTTTGAATCAAGAGGGGCTTTATCCTTTGGAGCAGACGAGCGTTTAGATTTGTCCGGGCGTGAAGAGACTCGGCGATTAGTTCTGTAGCGCTGGTTGAGCCAATTTGTGCCACCTCTTCACCTATGGTAGATGCGACCAGTTCAAACGGACTGGGTGTAAACCTGTATTTTTTCCAAATCAGCTTCTCTACGAGCTCTGCAGGTACATTGTCGACGCTCTTGGCTACAAGGATGACATTCAGGTTGTGGGTTTCAACCAAATCGTTTATGGTGCCGAACAATTCACTCTCTTCGATGGAGCTTCGTTCGAGATCGTCGATGACGATGAGGCTTCTTTTGGGGAGCAAGAAGGAAAGAATAAGCTGAGGAGGCGCCGAATAGCTAATGCCAAGTTTCTTTAAAATCTTGGTACCCGCCGCATTGAGACTAGATATGCCGGTGTTCTTTAGGAGTGCTTTCAAGGCATCGTTTCGTGAGCTAGTGTCGTTGACTATGCCTGCTCTCTCGTTGATAAGGGCGGAGACGATTCGCCCCGTCAGCTCTTCGCCGGTATTTGCCCCAAAAGCGGATGCTCTGAGCAGTAACGTCGGGTTGTCATTATCTTCCAGGTATTGTTTGAGGTTGCTTTGAATGAACCGTGTTTTGCCGCACCCCCATTCGCCGTATATGAGAATCGCATACCGTCCCTCTCGACGATTGAGGTAGGACTCGACTGCCGTCATTAGTTCGATCTCGGTTGCCATGGCGCAAGCTCACTTTCGGTAATGGGGGCGTTTTTCATCGGGATACCTCTCTTGTCGGCAAAACCAATAATGTACTAGGCGTTTAGTGACATGACGTTGCTTGCGCCCGAGTGGTGACAAATGGGGGGCTCCGTCGAGCTGTGAGTTATCGGGATTCGTAGCAGAGGAGCCCTTCCGTGCTATCGCATCCTAATGCAAAGCTGACCCCAAGGGGGCGGAAACCCTCGTTTCCACGCATAGAATCCGGCATCGTCGTGGCCAATTGATTTCTAAGTTCATCCATACGCCAGGGGGGCGTGGACGATTGCCTCGGACACGCCTAAATCGCTGGGCGTAGGCTCCTACGGTATTGTTGGGACTCATATGGCCCAACGACTTCTCGATGCGTTCGTCCGGCAAGCGAGAGAGTCCATCGAACGTCACATCCTCCCAGTTCTTGCTGTGGAAGAGCTCGTTCTTGAGGCGTCCGAAGAATCCTTCGTAGGCTGCGTACGGTACGCCTGAGCGGTGACTGTTCCACGCTACGCCGATGATGTATGTCCACAGCGCCGATGCCTGTTCCATGCAGCGCCGATAATCGGGAGGGGCCGTTTCGACCCCTCCCGCTCTTCGTCGGTTTGCTCCTATTCCATTCCTCTCATCCGCTTGCGCATAGATTCCTCGCCTGCAATGTGGATGGTGTAGGACTTGTACACCACGCGGTCGATGACGGCGTCGGCAATGGCCCCGTTGCCCAGGTTCGCGTGCCATGCCGACGGCGGGAACTGCGAGCACAGGATGAGCGATCCGGTCCTGTCCCTCGCCTCGATTACCTCCATAATCTCCCTGGCCTCATTTGGCTTGACCTGCTCCAGCAGCCAATCGTCGATGATCAGCAGATCGCACTTGATGTACTTCTTGCGCTGCTTGAGCCATTCCTCGTCTTTGAAGACGGTGAGCTCGTCCAGCAGCTCCGGCAGCCTGGTGTAGCGCACGGTGTAGAACGCGTTGCAGGCAGCCACTCCAAGGGCGTTGGATATCCAGGTCTTGCCGGCTCCGCTCGCCCCTGTGACGATGATGTTGCGCCTGCTCGCGATCCACGAGCAGTTGGACAGCTCGACCATCTGGGCGCGGTCGAGTTTTCGGTCGTCATCGTAGCGGACATCGGCGATATTCGCATCCTGCTCGGGAAAGCCCGCCTGCCTCAGGTGCCGAAGGCGCTTGTTGGTCCTGCGCGAGTCCCATTCGGCGTCGACGATCATGGCGAGGCGCTCGTCGAAGCTCAATCCTGATGCCGCGGGAAGCTCTTCTTGGTCGCGATAGGCCCGGGCCATCACCGACAGCCTCATGTCGTGCAGCTTGTCCATAGTCGATTGGCTCGCCATCATCGTCCGCCTTTCTCGCCGTTGTCGGCGCCTGCGCTCTCGATCTTTCGGTAGTAGCCCTGGCCCCTCAGATAGGCGCCTGCCGCCTCGTCGGCGCGCCCGACTTCCCGGGCAAGTGCCGCTATTACGCCCTTTATAGTCTTGCAGCTGGGCCTCTGCGTCCTGAGAAGGGCCTTTTGGCGCGCTTCCTCCAAAAGCTCCCCTCCATAGGTCTTCTCCAGGGCGAGCACGGCGCGGCACGAGCGGTACGACTGCTGCTCGATCCTGCGCGACGACAGGATGGCCCCGATCGCCCGCGCGGTGGCCTCCCCGATGCTCTCGGCCCACGACCTGAACCGCGCGCCGTCCCATTCGGCGTAGTCCCTGTGGGCATCCGGCATGTGGTCGGGGTTGGTGCGGTACTCGCCCTTGCGGTGAGCGCGCTCGTGCATGGCGATCCGCGTGCCGTCCGCCATCACCGACACGGTCCTCGCCGTCGCGACCACGGCGACCGTGCGCTTCACGAATTCGAACGGAACCGAGTACCAGCAGCCGTCGAAGCACACGTGGTAGTTAAAATTGACGGTGACCTCCTTGCGGGCCGTCATCTCGTAGGGAGTCGCCGGCAGCGGGATGAGCAGCGGTTTTTCCTGGGCGAGGAATACGCTCTCCCTGCTGCCCTCGCGCCTTTGGAAGGGGCGCGAGTTGATGGCGGCGACCTGGTCCGCAAGGGCCGAGTTGAACTCGCCGAGGGACATGAACCGCCTTCCCCTCAGCGCGAGCATGGCCTGGCGCTCGATGAGGCCGACTCCCATCTCCACGCTCGCCTTGTCCCTGGGCCTTCTGACCCTGGCGGGCACGACGGCGCACCCGTAGTGCTCGCTCATGCGGCGGTACTGCTCGTTGACGATGAGCGCCTCTTTGGTGTTCTTGGACACCGCGGTCTTGCAGTTGTCCGGCACGAGAACGGGGGTCGCGCCGCCGAAGAAGGAGAACATATGGGCATGGGCGTCGATCCAGGCCTGCTCGTCGGTTCTGTAGAATCCCTCGGCGAACAGGTAGTTGGAGTAGGGCAGGCATCCCGCGAACACGTAGACCCTCAGAAGTTCGCCCGTATCGGGATCGACCACTTCCGCCGTGTCCCCGACCCAGTCCACCTGGATGGTCTCGGCCGGCCTGTGGTCGATGCGCATGCGGATGTCGTGGGCCTGCGCCCACTTCCTGTACTCCCTGCAGAAGGCCGAGTACATGTAGGGCTCCTCGCCCCGCGACACGGCGGAATCGCAGTACTCGTTCCACAGAAGCGACAGCGTCATGCCGCGCCGTCCAAGCTCCCGGGCCACATGCTCGAAGTCGATGGCGGCCTTGTCCGTGGCCTTGCGGCTCCTCTTCGGGTAGATAACGGACCGGATCGCCGCATCGTCCATCTCCTCCGGGAGCGGCCAGGAAAGGCCGCGCGCTCGTGCCGCTCGGATAACGTCCGAGACGGTCGATTGCGCGCAGCCGCAAGAGAAGGCGACGCTTTCCTGGCTCACCCCCATCGCGATCAATCGGAGGATTTCTCTGTACTTGACCATTCTTCTTTCCTTTCCCTAGATGGCCATAGGCGCCCTTTTGGCACCCAGGTGAATTCTAGGAAAGGAAGTGGAGGAGGAAAGAGCCTTAGGCTATCGGCAACGCGTGGAATGAGTATCGGCGACGCGCGGAATCATCATCGGACAAGCGCGCAGGAGGCAGTAGGCCGCATTGCCCGGCGAGCATCCCTTCTCCAGCATCGAGCGAGTGGTGTCCGCGCGCTTGCATCTCTCGATCCATCCGGGCCAGCGATGGTGGCTCTGCAGTCGTTGCGGTAGACGGGGCGCTCGTTATCGCCCAGGGTCGCTATAGCGTCATCGGGCATGGGATTGACGAGCTCGGCATCCGGATGCAGGGATATCCTCCTGGCTACGACCTTACCGTCGAAGCAGTCGATCGCGGGAATCTGCCTGTCTTATGTGACGACACGGCGTGTCGTTTACGGGCCTGATAGGAAGAACCGCATTCAGCACGATCCTTCTGGAATCATTCTTCTGATTGATGGCTAGCCCACTCGCCCAGAATCGAATCGCCGTACTTCTCTTTCAGCGCCTTCAGAGCCTCGGCATCTTCATCGCTCATGATCGGCGTCGAGGCATCTTCTGTGCTGGCCTGATAATTCCCACTCCACTTCTTGAGCGTCTCTATTATCGCATCAGTGACACGCACGTCGCGCTCGTCTATATCGGAGAGCTCCCAAGATGCAGGTGACTTTTCTGACAAGATCCTGGTAACCTCGACCTTCGATTTCTCGTACTCCTTCTGTTTCTTCTCGAAGTATCCGTTACTTGCTACGATGTTAAGCTTCTTCTCGAAGGGGGCCTTGTTCCCGATATGCTCGATTTTCTCGTTCACGATTGACTCGTCATACGTGGGAAAATGGCTTGCCTGCCATTTCCTTGGAAAAATATGCTCAATCTCCCATTTGGCAGGCAATAGGTCGTCTTGTTCTGTGTAGGCATGAAGCGCAAGTAGCATCCTGAAGGAGCGCTTGTTGGGAAGTTTGACCTGGTCTCGGATAGACTTCCAGTCGACATCGCCGAACTCGAACTCGGGGGTATCGCTCTTGAGGATCGCCGCGTTGAGCTTCATGACGCCGGGCTTAACCGCGCTGACGGTTGGGGTCTTAAGAAACTTCGCAAATAGCTCAGCAGCGAGCTTCTTTAGGAAGGCCAGGAACTTGTCCTCGAATCCCTCTACGTTCCTGTGCTCCAGGTAGTAAACAGTGACCGGGTACTTCCAAAACTCGTTGGGATACATGTTGAGGGTGTCGAGGGTCTTGCGGATCTCGGTGTTTCTAGTCCAAGGTTTCTCCTCGTCTATCATCCGCGCATTCACGACTTCCCAAACGTCCATCATGGCGTTGAGATCGTCCATCAGCATCGGATCCTTGAGGCGAGAGAACTTGTTCTCGGCGTAGTACCTTCTCACGCCCGGCGTGGTGGTGCTGACGTCTTCTTCCTGGGCGCGGAGGTAGAACATGTAGTAATAGAAGAGCCTCTGGATGCTCTCGCCAGACTCATTTGCACGCTCGTCTAGCGCCTTCCACTCTTTGATGAACTGCTCCTTCTGGGCATCGTTCAGAAAGCCGTATATCTTTGCCTTGAAGATGTCGGCATCGGAAAGAGGAAGGCCGCGGTCGTTCAGTGTAGAGAAGATCCTCAAGGCGGTTTCTTGCGTGTCTGCCTGGATCGGGAAGATGATCACGTGCTTTGTGATGTCATTGAGGAATTGGTAGATCGAGAGACTGTTCTCGGCAGCGGCTTCCTTGAAACGGGACTGAAACCTCCTGAAGTTCTCCGAATAATGATCCTCACGCCCATCTGCTGCCGAACCGGTAGTCAGGATATCAGTCAGGACATCTCCGAACTGTGAGTCCACGACTCGCGATTCAAGCAAAGTCCTGTCTTTGAATACCTCGCCGGTTAGATCGTCTTCCGGCCAGATGGACTTCTCGATCTTGCCCATGAAATTCCTGGACTGCTTGGATTCCTCTCCAGCCTCCAGGGCCGCATAGATTGCCCTTAGGAACAGGAAGAGAGACGTCCTCTGCTGCCCGTCGATGATCTCGTATTCACCTTCGTTTTCGAAGAACACGATGCAGCCCAGGAAGTAGTCCTCGCTCTCATCCTTGTCGCTTGCCGAGAACTCCCAAAGGTCATCGAACAGCGTATCGACCTGCTCCTGATCCCACTCGTAAGGACGCTGGTACTCGGGAATAATGAACTTGTGCTCTTTTCCCTCCGCAAGGAAGTCACACACTCTCTTCTTGTTAACTTCAATAGAACTTGCCATGCGTTATGCCTTTCTTCACCTATCGACGACTTGCATAGGGCTTTCCTAAACGTGGTACATCTCTGCTCTCTGAAGATGCGAACTAAGCCGCTTGCGCCATTGAATAGTAGTAGTTGAATATTTCGTCAATTCTGCGCGGTAGATCCTCTTCGGGATAAGGGCGCTCGGGGAGCGTCCAGACCTTGTCTCGAATGATGAGGCGGATGGTCTCCCTGGTCTCGGGCTTCTCCGTCCATCTGACCATTTCAGCGAGCCTGTCATTGATCGTCTTAACGAGCTCGGTGGCAATCTCCTTAACCTGTTTGATTTCGCTCTTGGTAAGCTCGTCCTTGAAGAGCATCTCGAAGACGGTCATCTGCTGCTGGTTATCGAAGCCCTCGCGGATCCATTCCTTCTGCTTCTCGTCCAGCTCCTGCGAGAGCCTCATCAGATCGTTGAACGTCTTCTCGATGCTCGCCTTGTCCTGCTCAGAGTTGTAGCTCTCAATGATCTGCTCGTACCTCTCGAAAAAGTCGATGCGACGCGGGTTCTCCCTCAATGCGACTGCCAGCCTCTCCTCGATGACGCCGCGCAGGTCGTCCAGCAGCAGGTGCGGTCGCTTCGCCTTGGCGAACTCTTGCGACAGGCGCGAGAAGTCTATGCCGCTGATGTCGAAGCGGGTGCCCGACTTCTGCTCCTCTTCCGTGCTGCTGACGACGATGTGGTCGTCGACGATCTTTTGGAGCTCAACCATGAGATCCGTTGTGTCTGCCTTCTCCACGCGCTTGTTCAGCTGGGCATAGATAGCCCGTATCGCATCATGAGACCGAACGAGGCTCGGCTCGATCTCCTTGCTGGTCACGAACTTGTACATCTTGAATAGCTCGCGAGCCATGATGCCGAAGTGCTTCTTCGCTTCGTCGGTTGCGGCCACGGCATCAGCTGCGTTCTTGATCTGGTTCACCTTCTCGAAGCCCTCGGCGGTGAAGAGAGCCTCCAAATCGTATCCTTGATCCTCTAGGAAGAACTCAATTTCTCGCGTGAGAGCAGAGATGCGGATAATGAGCTCGTCCTTGTCGATGACAGGATCCTCGCCCTGCTTGCCGTGCACGTCGCTCGTGTAATCTGCGAGCGCCTTTCGAAGCGCCTTAACAACGCCGATGTAGTCGATGATGAGGCCGTTGCTCTTGCCCTCGCTCACGCGATTGGCGCGCGCGATCGCCTGCATGAGGCCGTGGGCCTTCATGGGCTTGTCGAAGTACATCGCAGCGAGCGGCTTCACGTCGAAACCGGTGAGCCACATGGCGCAGACGAACACGACGCGCAGCGGGTTGTCCGTCTCCTTGAACTCGTCGTCCAGGCGACGCTCCTCCATCTTCTTGCGGTGAGGGCGGATATCGAGGCCCCATTTGTCGAAGTTCGCGATCTCGTTCTGCTCCTGGCTGACGACGACCGCCATCTCGGTAGAGCGCATCCAGTCAATCTTCCTCTGCTGCTCTAGCGCCTCCTGTTGGCCCATGTCCCGCAGCTTCTTCTCCTCGGATTCAATCGCCTCGGCCCAGTACTCCTGAACGTAGTTGAACATCATCACGGTGGTGACCTTGTTCACGCATATGAACATGGCCTTCCCAGATTCCCGGATGCCCGAGTAGTGGCTCACGAAGTCCTTGGCTATCTCGCGCAGGCGCGGCTCCGACATGATCACGTGCACGCCATGAGAGAGCTCGCGCTCGATCTTCTCGGTCTGCTCCTCATCGAGGTCGGCCGCCTCTACCGCATCCATGAGCTCCTCGTCGAGCTCGGGATTCTCGATGCGCAGCTTGTCGGAGCGGTTCTCGTAGAAGAGCGGCACCGTCGCGCCGTCCTCCACCGCGCGGTTGAAGTCGTAAATGGAGACGTAGCCGCCGAACGTGCGGCTGGTTAGGTTGTCGTATTCCAAGATGGGCGTGCCAGTGAATCCGATCCTGGACGCCGTCGGCAGGAGTCGCATCATGTTCTCGGCGCAGATGCCGTTGTTCGAGCGGTGGGCCTCATCGGACAGGATGACGATGTCGTGGTCCGGGTGGATCGTCTCCACGTCGTCCTGGTTGAACTTCTGGATTAGCGAGAACACGTAGCTGGGGTTGCCTTTCAGCTTCTCGATCAGGTCCTTGCCGCTCGTGGCGCGGCAGCGCTCTGCGGGCATGCCAGCCAGGCACCCACAGCTCTCGAAGGTCTCGCTGATCTGCTTGTCCAGCTCCTCGCGGTCGGTGAGAACCAGGAAGGTAGGAGAGCCCGCGAACTTGCGTCTGATCTTCTCCGCGAGGAACACCATCGAGTAGCTCTTGCCGGAGCCTTGGGTGTGCCAGAACACGCCGAGACGACCGTCACGAATCTCGCGGTCCTTGTAGGCCTCGACGGCATCGTTCACGCCGAGGTACTGGTGGTTCCTGGCGAGGATCTTCGCGGCCGGTGTGTCGTAGTGGTCGAACAGGACGAAGTTCTCGAACAAATCGAGCAGGTTCTCCTTCTTGCAGATGCCCATGAGCATGGTCTCAAGGGCAACGCTGCCGGAATCGGTCTCGCGCAGGCGCTTCCACTCGTGGAAGAACTCGTAGGGGCTGCCGAGGGTGCCGACCTTGGACTCAAGTCCGTTGGAGAGCATGACCATCGCGTTGTAGTAGAAGATCTGCGGGATGGTGTCCTGGTAGTCGGTGTAGTTGTCGCGATAAGCCACATACACGTCCTTGTCGTGGCGCTTGAACTCAACGAACAGGAGCGGCACGCCGTTCACGAATCCCACCAGGTCGCAGCGCCTCCTGTGCATGGGACCTTTCACCCAAAGCTCCTCGGCGGCCACGAAGTGGTTGTTCTGCGGGAACTCGAAGTCGAACACCATGGCGCGGTCTTTGCGTGTGCTCCCGTCTGGCATCTTGCGATCCACGGGAATGCCGTCGCGAAGCATCCGGTACTTCTTCTCGTTGGTGGCGAGCAGCGTGTCGCCGACGAAGACCTCCTTGAGCGAGGCGAGAGCGCGTGCGCACTCCTCTTCGGACAGATGCTCGTTCAGCTCGACCAGGGCGTTCATGAGGTCGCGTTCCAGGAGCACTTCCTCGTACGAGTTGCGCCCAAGGGTACCGTCGGGCCCGAGCTTCTCCTCGTCATAGCAATAGAAGACGTCCCATTTAAGTTTGTCGCGGAGCAGCTCTCCGGCGGGGATTTGGACGGCTGCTTCTTCAGAGTATCTTGACTTAGGCATTATGCGCCCCCTCTAGAAGAATCCACTTGGCTTATCTGTTTGAGATAGTTAATAAATGCTGAACATACAATCAGCATGAATCGAGCGTTTTGCTCAGTGCCCTGTAATGGTTCGCTATATCCGCCATGTCTAATGCCGCTTGAATCGCTTGTAAATCCGTATAGCTTCCCTAGGGCATCCTTGAATGCTGGATGCAGGTCGAGACCCAACTTGTCTAGCTCTTTTAAGTTCCCGGAAAGGGTCGCCTCTTTGCCGATAATGTGAGCAAGCATTGATTCGACCGCACTGATAGACTCTTTTATTGAATTCGCATAATCGGGAGTCTGACGATCAGAATATAGTGCCAGGGCTTTTTTCATCGATATATTTACTGAGGCCAATCCGCAATCAAGAGACTTCTCAATGGTGGCTAGTTCCTCGTTATCAGTTATGGGCGAGACGATAAAGTAGGCTTTGCCGCATTCTTTCTCTTTGATGATCCTATAGCCACTCTTCTCTTCTTCTAGCAGCGCATTCAGCTCGCAGGCAACTCTAGAGCCCTCTTCAGTAGAAAGGAGAGAAAGATAGTTCTCAATGAATTCGTAGACGTAATTCCAGTCGCAAGTGCTCAACAGTTTTTGCAGAGTTTGCTGGTTGTGAACGTGTCCGGGTCCTGAGTCTGGATCCTCGTATCTGTACCCGAACAAGTCAAGCATATCTTCGACCATGCCGTAGTTGCTTGACGCCCAGTCAACACCAATTGGATCATACTTCTCAACGAATTCCTCGTTAAAGAAATAGTTCCATAGCCTGTTTCTAAGATGGTCATCAACGGAATCGATTTGAATCGCTCGTTCGGGGACTATGCCCTGTCTTTCTGAGAAGCTAATCATCTGTTCCTCCTAAAAGCTCGGGTAGGAGGCGATTCCGTGCTTCTGACGCTATTGTTATCTGTTCAGAAAGACAATCGATGGATGCGAAAAGGGGTTTAACAAGCTGGCTAAACTTACCTTGGACATCAAGATTCGGAACAAGAATGCGAACACGATTCATTGATTCGGGCTTCAAGTGCAAAACATTGGTGCCATTCGCAAGCATGGAAATCATTGAGGCGACACCGCTGAACCTTAGCAGGCAATATAGATACATAGGAGCAATATTGTTTGGGTTCAGCTTGATGAGATCCATTGAGATGACCGAGCCGCTCAGTGATCTAGGAACCATGGCGGCATGTCCTACTAGCCTTCGCTCTTTGGTCATATCTGTTACGGCAAGGAGAATATCCCCGGAAGAAACAATTTGATCGGCTCGACAGTTCCCAGAATAAGGTTTTTCTCCGCCTGGCAGCCAACCGCCGAATGGTGCAATGTTGCTCAGGTTGATCAGCTGTTGCTCGGAAGCGTCTACCAAATTATCGGCGTTGTAAGACTTCCCCCGAACGAAAGACACCTCGTCGAGAAAAGCGCTCTCTTTCCACCCTTCGGGCAGTCCGGTATCGGGGTCTATTTCCACACTCTCGTGTCCCGGAAAGCGAAGATCGATGAACCACTCCTTGTAGAGGCGCTGCGCCGCCTCCTCCAAGAGCTTGATCTGCTTACGGTTGTTCTCGATGAGGGAGTCGTAGGCGCTCAACCGAGCAATAGTCTTTCTCTGAGTATCCAGGGCCGGAGCTGGTACTTCAAAGGAGGCAATCATATCTTTTGTTATTGCGTTTCTTGAGGCACCTTTGCCCGTTGCCCTGTTAAGCATGTAGGATTGCATGTAGGGCGAAGCGAGATACAGTACGAGATACCTGGGGTCTAGTATCTCCGGATCTGGACGCACAATGGCCACGTGCTGATTTACTCTTGCAGGGAGCGCCTCTTCAGGAACTAGACACACTCTCGCAACCGAGTCGCCCGTAATGTTAAGAAGCACATCGTTTGGTTCCAAGGTGACATTTGCTAATTTGCTTGCAGCATCATCAGAGATTCTAGCTAACCCTTCCCATACAAAATCAAGGTTATGAACATTTTGACTCCTGATTAAAGCAGTGCCTGTATCTGTGTATACGTTTTTTCCGCCCTTAGGCGTAGCACCACTTCCAATCTTCAAGCATATATCACCTAGTTTTACCGTTCTCACAGTCCCATCTCCTCGAAGCTCTTGGAGATAGCATCCATGAGCTGGTTGCTCTCCGCTTGAAGTGCGAGCAGTTCCTCGTGGATCTCTTGCATACGCTCGTGGAAGTCCACGCCGTCGTCCTCTACCGGCGGTACGCCCACATACGCTCCGGGCGTGAGGCTCCAAGAGCTCTTGTCGGCGTCCTGGTCACCCTTGATGTCATCTCGCGATGCGATCTGGCACAGGCCTGCGACATCCGCATATTCTCCCAGCCCGAACTTCTCGGTGAGCCAGACGGCATCCGCCATGACGGTAGCTGCCTCTTCAAGCCGCTCGGTCTCTCTTGCCAACGCTTCGCGCCGCTTCTTCTGCTCGCGCTTGGGGAGCGCCTCGACTTCTGCCTTGGCATCTGCCTTCTGCCGCTCAATGTTGCGGACCATGGCCTCGTGGGCCTGTACGAAGTCCTCTGGGTTATAAAGGTCTAGCAGCTCGCTTGCATCGTCTCCGAACGTAGGGGCGCAGCCTGCCGCAAAGGATCGGTACTCATCCAACAGATCGGTGTACTTGTCCAGCTCGCCGCGATAGAGCCACACGATGGCGGAGAGGTTCTTCAGTTGCCAGGGCGTCCATTCGTTCAACGTGGTGCTGACGGCGGTATGGTAGCGCTGCGCGTCGATGAAGAGCACCTTGTCGCGCAGCTCGTAGGGCTTTCCCTTGTCGAAGAACCAGAGTGTGCAGGGAAGGCTCTTCGTGTAGAAGAAGTTGTTGCCAACATAGAGCATCACGTCGACGTCGCCCGACTCCACGAGCTTTCGCCTCTGTTGCTTCTCGGCGTTGGAATCGGTGGCGGAGGACGCCATGACGAAACCGGCGCGACCGTCGTCGTTCAAATACGAGTAGAAGTAGTTGATCCACAGGTAGTTCGCGCCGCTCGTGGAGACCTCGCCCTTCTTGTTCTCCTTCGGTGTACCGAGTGGCAGGCGTCCCGCATCGGTTGCGCGAGACCATTTCACCTTGTCTACGTTGAATGGAGGGTTCGCGGCCACGAAGTCGCACTTGCCCTCAAGCTCGTGCGCGTCGTGGTAGAACGAGTTGGCCTCGTCGCCCGACTTGATGACGCCCTGCATGCCGTGGACTGCCATGTTCATCAGGCAGAGCTTGGCGTTGTAGTCCACCTTCTCCTGGCCGAAGTACATCATGGCATTTGCGGGATTGCCGCCGTGCTCGCGCACGTAGTCGCTTGCGGATACGAACATGCCACCCGAGCCGCAGGCGGGATCGAGCATGATGCCCTTCGCGGGCTCCAAGATGTTCATGATCATGCGCACGAGGGACTTCGGGGTGAAGAACACGCCGTCGTCGCTTGCCACCAAAGGCGCGAACTTGTTCAGGAAGTACTCGTAGATGCGGCCGATGATGTCGTCGCCGTCTTCGTCGAGGGCCTTGTTGTTGAAGATACGCAGCACCTCGCGCAGGATATCGTTGCCGAGCTCGGTGTAGGTATCGGGGAGGACGCCTTGCAGGTTCGGGTTGTCCTTGGCGATCGCGGCCATGGCATCGTTTACGGCCTTACCGATGTCCTCGTTGTCGGGCAGATTCACCAGGTAGTCGTACCTTGCCTCTTCCGGAAGATACATTGCGCCCTTGGCAGTGTAGTCAGCCGGGCTCTTCGGGGGCTTACGTCCCTCGATCTTCGCGCGCTCGGCGTCGATCTGCTCGTCTACGCGCTTGAAGCGACCCCATGCGTAGCGCAGGAAGATGAGGCCGAGTACGGGCATGCAGTACTCCTGGCTGGAAAGCTTCGAGTTCGCTCGCAGCTCGTCCGCCGCCTCCCAAAGCTCAGATTCAAGTTTCGTGATGTCTGCCATGCGTGATTCTCCTCCAGGCCAGTTTTCGTGCATTCATTATACCCAAGGGCTGGTCGGCTTTGCCGCGGTTTACATGCATGCGGTTTGCGACGCTGCAGCGCATTCGGATGCTCGTACCTCGATTGGGCTATTTCATTTTAGGTAACGAGTGACAGCCATGGATTCAGCAAGTATGATGCTATGTGGGCGTATTGGCTTTGAAGCAGGAGGGGCGGAGAATGGATAATCGTAGTGACGACCTGGAGATCGATGGATTTGGCGCTGAGCAGATTCGAGGACGGCTGTCGAATGTCGAAATCCACCTAGCTGCGACAGATATCGAGGTCGATATAGCCAGTGCTTTCAGGCTTCCGCTCGATCAGGTGGCGGCTTTGGGGGTTGGGCTCGGTTCTCTTCCGACTATGTTCCGCTCCATCACAACGACGATCAATATGCCTACTTTGCTGCAGGCTACAGATAAGACTGGAAATCTTCTTGACATATCGCGTCTCAATAAAAGTGTCGGCGGGCTAATTGGTTCTTACAACGAACCAGGCTTGGGGTTGCAGCAGGCCCGGTTCCACCAAATAGGTTCAGGCTCTATCCAATCCGTGGCCACGATGCCCTATGATCCGACGATGCTCTTCATGGCGGCTGCGCTTGCGCAGATCAACCAGAAGCTTGATGCCATCCAGGATACCGTCAACGAGATGTTCGAGTACATGCGCCAGAAAGATAAGGCTGAGCTGCGAGGTAATGTGAAGACGCTCGAAGACGTGCTTGAGGCGTATCGCTATAACTGGAACAACGATATCTGGCGCAAAAATGCCCATATGAAAGTTGTTGACATCAAGCAGGAATCCGAGCAGGCCATCATCCACTTCCGCGCGCAGATAAGAACCAAAGTGAACGAGAAGGGCCCTGTGGAGTTGCGCCTGGCTGTAGGTGGTCGACTCGATGAGGTGCTTGATCGACTGAAAGAGTATCAGCTGGCAACCTATACGTATTCGTTCGCAGCTTTCCTGGAGCCTATGCTGAGCGAGAACTTCGACGAAGCAAATCTGAATGCAATAGCGACAAAAATTAGTGACCATGGAAACGAGTATCGCAAGCTGTACACCGAGTGTTACAACGCCATCGAGGAGAGCTCGAAGGCCTCGGCCGATGCGGTGGTGCTTGGAGGCGTGTCTGCGGCATTCGCTGGGCTAGGCGCCCTTATCAAGCAGACGCCCCTGGGCGATCTGACCCCCGTTGATGAGGCCCTAGAGGAAGCAGGCAAGGGGGTCGGCGATTTTAACGAGGGTCAAACGCGTGTCCTCATGGAGAAGCTGCAGCATGCGAAAGCCCCCGACATCCTTCCGTTCAAACGAAGCCTAGAGGCAGTGAACGACCTGCACAATCACCCGCACCAGCTCGCTACGGATGGAGAGAACGTATACTTGTTGCCCCTTTCGTAAACCCCCGTTGATCGTAGGTGATTCCGCAAAGCCCGAAAGTATCAATCTCAAATCGGACTAGTGGGGCTGTTGAATGCGACTGCTGGCACCTGGTATGGTGGTTGCCATCGAATAGTCAGCGCGAGGAAGAGGTGGTCGCGTGGAGTTTACATCGGCTAGTGCTAACAAGTATCTGCGGCGGTTGCAGGACGAGAAGGATCGGCTGCTGCGCAGCGAGCAGGAAGTGAGTACCTACGTGCTCGCGGAGGGGGAGGCGGCCGAGCCTCCCGCCTACGACTACGGAGCGGTGCGTGAGAAGGTCGCGCAGATCGACGGGCAGGCGCGGGCCATTCGCCACGCCCTGCACCAGTTCAATATGCAGACGGTGCTGCCCGAGCGGGACATCACTATCGATGAGGCCCTTATCCTGCTCGCGCAGCTGTCGGGGCGCAAGGATCGGCTGAACTCGCTCGCCTCGCGGCAGCCCAAAGAGAGGCTGGGAGACCGGTACTTCGGTAGCGGTAGCGGGCCCATCGAGTACCGGTATGCGAACTATGACGTCGCCCAGGCGGAGGCGGACTACCGCGCCGTCGCGGACGAGATCGCCGCGCTGCAGCTTGAGCTGGATCTGGTCAACCAGACGGAGGTCTTCTCGGTCGAGCTGTAAGGGTTCGCCTGCTTTCCGGATCTGCGGCTTTTCCCGCAAAGGATACTTTGGAACGTTGCGGTTTCGCGTTGGAGTTGTCGGGTAGTTCGTTGTCGGCAGTGCCATGCGGTTTGAGCGTTGGCATCTTGCAGGAAGATCTGGCTTCCACCCATTCCGCCGCAGATCGAAAGCTTCGGGCGCCTCCCCGCGAGGTCGCCCGCGATGCCGAAGCACGGTCATAGGCATCATTTTCCGCAACGGCTCGTGGCCGCTAGCGAGATCTTGGCTGAGTTCGGCCGCATCGAGTTGTAGGGGCGGCGAGCCGCCCCCTGTTTTAGCGTAAGCGGTACCTTGTCCCGCGCGCTGAGCCTTCGGACGCAATAATGCCCATGCCCAGCAATTCGGCGATGAGTCCCTTGGCCTTGGTCGCCCCGCAGTTCAATGCGGATTCAACATCTCTACGTGTGAAACCTCCCTTTTCTTGGGCGACTTCTACGATTTTTGCGAGATCGTGGGAGAGGGCAAGTTGTGGAGCGGGCACGGATGGCTGGGCAGAGCTGGAAGAAGCCGGCGTGTGGTTTGTCTCGGAGGGAGAGCTATTGCTGGGTGCGTCGGTGTCAAGATAGAACGCAGACAGCTTCCCTGTGTAGACTTTTACCATTACGCGGTCTGGGTTGAAAAGCTCCTCGATTTCGGGCGGGGGAGCGCTTGCCGCTTTCGCAGCGTTGCTCATTACGTCGAATCCGCTTCCCATTCGCTCACAAGCGCTGATAAGCCCGAACATTCGCATCAGAGTCGGATTGCGCGCATCTGAAATTCCGCCCGCTCTCACCACATCGAGCGCTACGCGTGAATTGCCGGGATTGGCTATTTCGATTCGGTCAGAATATCTCAGAGCGACGATGCCTCTTCTTCCATAGTAGTCCGAATGAACGAGTGCGTTCGCGAGTGCCTCTCTTATTGCGGCGTGCATCTCGGTGTCTTCGATGCGCTGGAGATTGTTGTCGAGCGCAAACGGCTTCTTAAGGCCGCTTGTCAGTCGCGGTAGCGCTTCCGTCCAAAAATCGAAAAGGTTTCCCGTCCATGTTCCGTCTTGCGATGTGATGCGGTCTGCCCATCGGCGTTCTTGATCTGCTTCGCGATAGTCTAGGAAGTAGTTCGCATATTCCTTTGCGATTTCGTACTCGAAACCGAACATGAGAAGACCGGCACGTGTTGGATGCAATTCTCCCTCTCCATTTGTTCGTCCAATGGCATTCAGCTTCACGAGGAACCCCTCATCATCGAGCTTGAGCCACGGATGATTCGGTCGGGCAGCTGACACCACGGCTCGATATCGGCTTACCGTGTCCCATGAAAGAGCATCTAACGGGAACTCTTCAAGCACGGTGTCGTCGAGCGGCTCGTTGCTCGCATCGCGAATCATGGCAACGATTTCTTCGGATGAGCAGCGATAATCTCCCTCGCCATCTCGACGGTAGGTTCCCTTTTCCCGATTGCCGCAGATGTAGATAGGTCTCAAATGACGGTTGGCGCGAGGAACTTGAATGCGGATAATGTCGCAGTCGTTAATTGTCTCAATGGTGATCGAATCATCTGTGAGAATGTTGGCGCTGACTTTCGAGGGATTGTGCACTCCGTCCCAGAATTTCTTAACGAGCTGTTCAGGGTTCGGGACTCCGACGTACTCTACCTCTCCTTTTGGGCCTTCTTCTGCGCCGAGGATGATCAGCCCGCCGTTGGTGTTCGCGAAAGCGGAATAGGTTTCCCAGATGCTCTCGGGCACACCGCCTTTGGCGCGTTTTGCTTCCAGCTGACCATTCTCGCGCAATGTCATCACGGTGCCATCTTTCATGTTGCCCCATCTCGTAGTTAAAGTTTCGATGGCATTATCGGTCGTTATCGGTCGTTATCGGTCGTTATCGGTCGTTATCGGTCGTTATCGGTCGTTATC
>OGCN01001730.1_pt1 | contig 26788 bp, 28 predicted proteins | sample 1570181 | NCBI WGS metagenome assembly OGCN01 (sample SAMEA4370584, study PRJEB24528) | human gut metagenome | reverse complement strand
GTGGTTGTGATTATTGCATCCACACCGGAAAAGAGCGAGGTTGTGATGTGGAAGTATGTGATAAGGCAGTGGAAGGTCCGAGACTGACGAGAAAATAAGTGAAGGAGGAGATTAGTCATGAATAGAGCTGAAAGGCGCAGAACAGATAAACGCAGATCGGAACGTCCTAAGAGCGTTACGATCACAATGGATGAACTGGAGAAGATCCGGAAATTCGAAGCCAGGAAAGCCAAGGAGCTTATGATGTCTAAGAACGCAGAATTAGCCAATGAAATCCTTAAGATGATGCTGGTAATCCCAACAAATGTCCTGATTGCGGATTTCTGGCCGAAGTCAGCCAGGAAGAAGATACCGGAATTTGTAGAGAGCTGTATGAGCCTGTATGAAGCTTGGGAAAAAGGTGTGGTAGCGATGGATGAGATGCAGAAGCTCACAGAAGAATATGCTGGTATCAAGCTGGTGGACAAAGGTACACCGACAGATACGGCGCTTAAGGAACGGGCGAGAAAGGAGCTGAGATAGATGCGATATACAGAATATCATGCTGGAAAAGCAGTGATTAAGGATAAGAATAAGTTGTCAGAAGCTATGGAGAAGTTGGCGAGACTGGAAGATGCCGAGGAAAAGGACAGACTTGGTCAGTGGATTCCATGCAGCGAGAGGTTGCCAGAGAATGCAATGAATGTAATAGCACAATTTTCAAGTGGCACAGTGACAGAATTAAGATATGCAGGAAATGGTATTTTTGAAGGAATCTATGATTATTCAACGAAAGTAATTATTGCCTGGATGCCATTGCCGGAACCGTATAAAGGAGAATGATTAATGGAAGAATTAAAACCATGCCCGCTCTGCGGAAGAAAACCGATAATAGAACATTGGTCAAGCGGTGGGACAATGTACATGGTCAAATGCAATAATCCAGACTGTCCGGTGCCGGTAACATCTTATCCGACAGGGCACAATTTGGATGAAGTAATTGCGGAATGGAACAGGAGGACGGACAATGAGCAGACTAATTGATGCTGCTATCGAAATTGTTAAGCGAGGTGGAAGAGATGAGCGACAGTAAATGCCAGCGTCTCGATGCCATATCAGACCGTGACCAGATGGCAGAGCGTGAACCTTGTGAGCACGCGAAGAGATTTATGAAACGGCCAGCGTATTATGGAGTGCTGGGATATCTGGCAAGGCAGAAGGCGAAAAGGAACAAGATTGATACAGGGGAGGAGATAGGACGTGGACAAGAATGTTCTGATCCAGTACGTGGAGATGAAGGAAGAAATAAAAGATCTGAGGAGACGGATTCATGAGAACGAGAGAGAACTAGCAAAGCTGGAGAACATGATTGTCACGGACTCTGTGACTAGAGGTAAGCGAGGAAAGAAGCCACTCGGAACAGTCAAGATCACGGGCAGACCGACAGCAGCTATTGCACTAAAGCAGAAGTTGTTGAAGAAACGAAATGACAGGCTGACGGCTTTGGAAGCGGAGCTGTTGGAGCTTACGAACCAGGCAGAGGAGTACATAGAGACGATACCGAAGAGCGAGCTGAGGATTATGTTTCGATTCTATTTCTTGGACGGAATGTCGTATCTGAAGGTAGCGAAGCAGATGAACCGCATGTTCCCGAAAAGAGAGATTAAGTATACAGACGAGAATGTTAAGAAAAGAATTCAAAGATATTTTGAAAATGTCCCACAATGTCCCGATGAAAAGTGCTAGAGTATAAACTGAACTTAGTGAAAAGACAGTTTTCCACGTTGAGTTCACTTCCTCAAAATACATAAAACCCAGAAGGAACGGCTTGGCAACAGGTCGTTCTTTTGCTATGCAAGGAGAAGGATATTGAAGAGAAATAGACCAGACAAGGACGGCACCCACCGCGGAGCTTTTGAAAAGAATAAGAAAAAGATTTATGCAACCCAGACTGTGTGTGGAATATGTGGAAAGCCTGTGGACTTCTCACTCAAGTATCCACATCCGCTGTCGCCATGTATAGATCATATTATTCCAATCGCGAAAGGTGGACACCCATCTGATCTGGATAACATGCAGCTTGCACATTGGACCTGTAACAGGCAGAAGAGTGACAAGCTGATAGACAGTAGATATGGAGGAAAACAAGAAGAATCAATTGGAAACAGGGTACTTCCGCATACGTTTGATTGGAGTAATTACAGACCGAAATAATTCTGACGGATAGGGGGCATGCCTCCCCCGCCGTGGGCGCGTTTGACCTTCACACCGTCACTGCGAAAAAAAACACACGCTGAGAGAAAATGGCGTGGAAAGGAGCAATAAATGGCAGATTACAGGGGCATAGATTACCTAAGGAAAAAGCTGAATCGAAAGAGAAGCCGAGTATTAAGACGGTATAAATTCTATGAAATGAAAAATATAGCACGGGACATGGGAATTGCCACACCACCTAGCCTGCAATGGTTACAAGCAGTACTTGGATGGAATGCAAAGGCCGTAGATTCGATTGCGGACAGGCTAGTGTTCCGTGGGTTTCGCGATGACAATTTTGACATGACAGGGATATTTCGAATGAATAATCCGGATATATTATATGATTCCGCGGTACTGTCGGCATTGATTTCTTCCTGTTGTTTCATCTACATCTCGAAAGGTGAAGATGACTTCCCGAGATTACAGGTAATTGATGGAGCAAATGCGACTGGAATTATCAATCCAATTACAAATCTGCTCACGGAAGGCTATGCAGTACTGGAACGCGATGACAATGGAAAAGTGACCGTAGAGGCTTATTTTGTAGAAGGGTGGACAGTAATCTACAGAAACGGAGTACTTGTTCAGATTTTTGATGATAACGCACCAGCACCGCTACTGGTGCCAATCATATTCCGACCGGATGCAAAGAGAGCATTTGGTCATTCTAGAATCAGCCGGGCATGTATGTCAATTACAGAATCAGCAATGAGAACTTTGAAGCGATCTGAGATAACTGCAGAGTTTTATTCATTTCCGCAAAAATATGTAGTTGGTCTGGATCCGGACGCAGAACAGATGGATAAGTGGAAAGCTACTGTATCGAGCTTATTACAATTTGATAAAGACGAGGAGGGAGATTCGCCGACTTTAGGACAATTCCAGCAGCAGTCTATGGCACCACATTTAGATCAACTTAAAATGTTCGCCGCGTTGTTTGCCGGAGAGACCGGATTGACCCTTGATGACTTAGGATTTGCAACGGAGAATCCGGCTAGCCAGGAAGCAATCAAGGCATCACACGAGAATCTGAGACTGACAGCAAGAAAAGCACAGCGAGCATTTGGTAGTGGATTTCTGAATGCTGGCTATCTGGCTGCATGCCTACGTGATGATTATCAATATTACCGTAATCAGGTATATATGACGACGCCAATCTGGGAACCAGTGTTTGAACCAGATGCAGCAATGCTGTCCAATATTGGAGATGGAGCAATTAAGATTAACCAGGCAGTGCCAGGATATTTCAATGCAGATAACTTAAGAGATTTAACTGGAATCAACATGAGCAATCTGCCAGTAACTTCGGAGGTGTAGCCTATGGAGGACATCACACCAGGACTTTTGGAGAAGATACAGAAACAATTCTATCATGATATTGAAAAGAGCAGCATCATTAAAAACTTCAAAAAACAGGCGCAGAGAGGTAAGACTTCATACAGCCAAGCAAACGAGGTGGCACAAGAGATTGGGAAAATCTTAGCGCAATCATATTCGGACAACTTATCATCTGATATATTGCCAGATGGAAAGATGTATTATAACATTGCTTCCCGAGTATTGGATCCGACGTTGAAGGAAGCTTATGAGATGGCGGCAGATAATGCAGCTATTGTACAGCAGATCATGAACGAAGTAGCAGGCATTGGAATTAAAACAATAAGAGCACAAATCCAACAGGATAATATAAATGGTATTGTAAATCGGATTTCAAGTGAGGAATATTTTGATGATGTGAAATGGATTCTCGATGCACCTGTACGGAATTTGGTTCAGAAAGCAATGGACGATACTGTTCAAAAAAATGCAGATTTTCATGCAAAAGCTGGATTGAGACCAAAGATTATACGGAGATCATCCGGACATTGTTGTGAATGGTGTAATCAGGTAGCCGGAACATATGTATATCCAGATGTTCCTAAAGATGTGTTTCGGAGACATGATAATTGTGATTGCATTGTTGAGTATTATCCGGGAGACGGTAAAAAGCAAAATGTATGGACAAAAGAATGGAAATACGAAAAAGAATCTGATAAAATAGAAGAAAGAAAAGCAAGAGAAAAAAATGAATTTGCAATCAGAATAGCTGAACACCCAAAGATGTTTCAGGCATATACACCGGAAGGATTGAAAAAAGCATTGGAGAAAGCCGGATATGAAGTTAAACCATTAGGAAGAGGGAGCTTAAAAGGCATACCATTTGAAAAAGGCGGTGGATTTCGAGTCTCTTATGATGGGGACGGATATTTACAATATCATCCTGAAACCAATAGCCATCATGGAGAAGCCTATTATAAAACATCAAGTGGAAGAACAGGGACAAAGCGCTATAATCTGAATGGAGATGAGAAAAATGACTAAGACGAGAGAAAGCGTTGAATATATTGAAAACAGATTGAGAAAAATATATGAAGAACGTAAAATCAATAATGAAGATTGGTTTATTTTACCGAATCAAGTAGCCATACATATTGATATTATAGAAAAAAAACGTCTCGTAATTGAATTCGCAGATAATGAGGAAAAAGCCAAAACACACATGGCTGATGATGGACAATCATATTATCTCGATGATTATACACTTGAAGAGATGTTCAATGAAATGATAAAAGAAATTGAGAATGAAATATGATTACCCGAGCAAAAAGAGGCTAAAAACATGACATATGATGAAGTAAAAAGATTTTTGCACAAAAAAATTATTGTGACAGATATAGACGGAAATCGTATAAAAGGGATATTCACCAATACAGTGTCAGAATACGACACATCGTCTGGAAAAGAAGAAATAGAACTAGATGCCGGGAAAGTATTTTATGGAATTCCGCTAGATGAAATAAAAGATATAATAGAGATTAAATAAGCTGCCAGATTGTTCTGACGGCTTATATTTTTTGAGGAGGCTACATGGGAGAAGTAAGGAAGGGGCGGCAGACCCCGACACAATCTGTCGTGCTGCCTTATTCTTCAACATATGGAGCTGAAGCAATAGACATTTACAATTCGACAGGAAGAACTGCACAGGAGTGGCAGGAGCTTCTACTGTCAGACATTTTGGCCGTAAACGAAGAGGGGTTATGGGTACATACCAAATTCGGGTATTCAGTCCCAAGGCGTAATGGAAAGAATGAAATTGTTGCAATAAGGGAGATGTATGGATTAAAGAAAGGCGAAAGAATCCTACATACAGCACATAGAACCACAACTACACACAGCGCATGGGAACGACTTTCGAATTTGCTAAAGAAAGCAAATATCGAGGTCGTTTCTTCATATAAGGCATTTGGAAAAGAACATTTGGAAGTTGCTGGCGGTGGAATTATCGAATTCCGAACCAGAACATCAAAAGGTGGTCTGGGAGAAGGATTTGATTTATTGGTTATTGATGAGGCACAAGAGTACCAAGATGATCAGGAGAGTGCATTAAAATATGTCGTTACAGATAGCAAGAATCCACAGACAATTTTTTGTGGAACACCACCAACTCCTGTAAGCTCCGGAACGGTTTTCACAAAATTCCGTAAGGCAACCTTGGAAGGGCAAACGGTTAACTCCGGGTGGGCGGAATGGTCCGTGCCGGAGCAGACAGATATAAGAGATATAGATGCCTGGTACGAGACAACTGCTTTGAGTATGACGTTGTAAATCTTACTCCAGGGCGTATATGGTTTGGAAACTATTATATTGATTGCTATATTAAGGATATGTCCAGCAAAGTGTCATCTACCCGGAACTGCTGGACAGACATGGAACTCGGTATCTACTGTCCATATCCTATGTGGGCAGAGGAAGAATCTAAGAGCTTCTATCCGGATAGCGCGGGCAAAGGGGGGATTTATAACTTTTTAGATTACCCATATGATTATCAATACGACTATTCAAAACCATTATCCGGAACAGAGCATTGGTATGTAGATCATTACAGAAGTAGCAATTTTCAGATGACTATCTATGGCCCGTGTGCGAATCCAAGAATTACCATTGCCGGGCGGGTCTATCAAGTATACGATACGCTTGAAGCACATGAGTATATTGTTATTGATTCGCGTAAAAAAACAATTAAAAAAAGACTTGCTAATGGTACAGAGCAGAACATTTTCTACAAGAAAGCAACCGGTAATTCTATATTTGCAGAAATTCCGGCAGGAGATATCTTAATAAGTTGGAGCGGAGAATTCGGTTTTGACATTGTGGTATACAAAGAAAGGAGCGTACCGGAATGGATCTCATCAAAACAGACCAATACGGAAGGCAGATCGGCTATGTCCAGGGGGCAAATATAGATTTTGAAGTCGGAGCTGATGAATCAGATAGTATTAACGATTTTGAAATTGAACTTAAGCGATGGAACTGGGATGGATCTATTGAATATGGATCCAGAGTATTTTCGCCAGACACTGAATATGGTGGAATTGTCCGAGAAATCAGCACCGATACAAGCACCAATGTAATCCGTGCAAAAGGAGATACCTGGCGCGGAATGATGACCAAAAAAATTATACAGCCATTGAGTGGACAGGATTACGCAATAGCATCTGGGGAACTTAATTCAATCATAAAATCCAAGGTTGAATCTGAGTTCCCTGGACTCTTTTATGGCGTTACTGCAGATACGGGTGTTACAGTGAATAATTATCAATTTGACCGATATTGTACCTTGCATGCTGGACTGGTTAAGATGTTGAAATCAGTAGGATATCGACTGGATATCAGATACCAAGAAGGTGATGTTGGTATGGCTGGATATGTGAAAGTGAGTGCTGTTCCAATCAATGATCTGTCATCAGAGTATGAGCTGACCAATGATAATAACATGAATTTCATAACTGACGATAACCGGCGCGGAATCAACCATCTGATTTGTCTTGGAAAAGGGGATTTAAAGGACAGGTTGGTTATACATCTATACACTGATCAGAACGGTACAATTTCGCAGACTCAGCAATATTTTAAGGGAGCAGAGGAAATTGCGGCTATATATGATAGCAGCGGATCAGAAAGAGATGACCTGATTAAGAATGGAATTAAGGAACTGGAAAGCAAGAAGTCAAGCATGTCTTACAACATGACCATGACTAAGTTGGAAGGAAATATCGATCTAGGAGATATTGTTGGAGGAAAAGATTATCTGACCGGAATTAGCATGAAGAAACCGATTGGTCGAAAGATATGGACAATATCCTCCGGGAAAGAAAAAGTAGTGTATAAACTGGAAGGAGAGATATAATGGAAATAATTACAGGATATACAGGAAAGCCCCATGTAACATCAGAACAGGATAGAGATGTAAATATTGGAGTTGTGGGAAAAGGATCTTATGTACTGCAGACTGGAATGCAGTTGGCGGCAGAGGTATCTTCCAACAATGAAATTAAAATCAGAGACGGTGTGTTGATGCATCAAGGGTGCACAGCATCAATCAAGAAAAATACATATGACTCTCTTATTATCATCAATGGTAGTCAGGGAATGAAACGTATTGATTTGATTGTTGCTAGATACGAAAAGAATCAAGACAATGGAATAGAAAGTCTTGACTTGAAAGTTATTCAGGGAACACCGGCGGAATCAACCCCGACAGTTCCAGAATATACAGAGGGAGATATTCAGGCTGGTGATTATGTGGCAGACATGCCAATGTACCAAGTTATCATTGATGGACTTAATATTACAGAAGTCAAAAAAGTGTGTGAAGTCGCCCCAGATATTGGTGCTCTGAAGAAAGAGATTGCTGAATTAAATAGCAAAATAACAATTCTAAACAAGCCAAATGGAAATGGCAGCGCGCTCAGAGTCTTCGATGCGACTGAAAATCTCATATATGGGTGCTGGCAGAATGGATTATACCGGTACGGTGGCTACTACGGCAATGGCGCACCGTCTGATTGGGCTGGAATCATGCTGGTGTCTCCAATCTATATTAATGGAGAAGTCAACGGCTTTCTTAAAGTTGCATGGGATATGAGCATGTCCCAGTACATCATGAAAAACAACAAGGATGGATCCGTGGCTCAAAGTTGGGCAAAATTGTAATTACACATATATTACCAGTAGATTGAGTGTAGTTGTTCCGCCCAATCCGGAATAATAATTACTATTGCACCTGACATATACTTCTGACCAGTCTGGGAGTGCTTGGATTGCGACTTTTCCGTACACCAATGCATTGTTAGAATTTGTTGTTGTGCCAGGGATTGCAGAGACAATTTTTCCACCGTTTTTTATTATGGAATTCACCTCTTCTGAAAAATCAACGAGTAGATCTACATCGGTTGCTGCAGTTTTGCTGAAACATTCCACTTTTTTATTGCTATTTTATTAAGTATTCCTCCTGGAAAGGAGTAACAATTGAAGATTATTTTCAATGACGCAACGGAGCTGGTTGTCCAGTCGGCATCGATCCGTGCAGATGGAAGTCTCCTAATTAAGACCATATCGGCAACGGAAGAAGAACTTCGAACCATGTTCCAAGATGCCTTCAAAACCAAGAAGTTGACCGTGACAGAACGGGAGTCCACCATTGCAGAATACGAGAATTACACCAATATGGACGCTATCGTGAAGTATACGGCTGGAATTACCGGTGTGATTCTCTACAAAGTTGGCGAGACACCAGCAGAAAAAACGGAGGCTTTAGCATCAGAGAATGCTGAACTGAAAAAGACTGTTGATATGCTCCAGGAATGCATTCTTGAAATGTCAGAGTTGGTATATCAATAATGGTAACTTTATTAACAAATTTATTCATATTATTACAAAATTCAGGAGGTAAAGAAATGATGGCAATGTTATGGGCACAGCAGATTATGTTAGGAAAGAAGACTTATGGTCAGGTTCCAAGATTACTCAAGGACAAGGTAAAAGAAATCTTGGAAGATTCCGGAATGGGAGAGCTTGCGAATGACAAATAGTGAGGCGGTGATTAATATGGGAATACGTGCAAGACCCAAGAGGTCTTATTTTTATGTAATAAAAATAAGGAAAGGACGCACATGATTAAGTTTTTATCAGAAAATTGGGCATTATTATCGTTCGTTGTGTCAGCTATCGCATACATATATTATCAGGTGATTGCTATGCGCAAAGGAATACGTGCACTACTTAGGGCGGATTTGATACGCCTCTATAACAAGTATCACGACGATTATGGATATTGTCCGTTGTATGTCAAGCAGTCACTGGAAGACGAATATAAACAATATCACACATTAAAAGGGAATGGTGTAGGCACGCAAATGTATCATGCGCTTATGGAGCTGCCTACAGAGCCACCCCATGAAGGAGAGGATTAATGATGTTTAAAAATTGCGTATTTAAAGTATCTGTAGATACAAAGAAGTGGGCTAAGAAAGCTGCAGTCAGAGCGATCAAAACGGTAGCACAGACTGCAGTCGCTACAATCGGAACAGCTACAGCACTCGGTCAGGTAGACGCAAAGCTGGTAGTCTCAGCATCAGTACTGGCAGGAATATTATCCTTGCTGACAAGCGTAGCAGGATTACCAGAGGTTGAGGGCGAGTAATCGTCCTCTTATTGATAGGAGTGATATTATGGCGGTAAGAATTGGAAGCGCACGTATTAATGAGAAGGGCACCACCACCGGAGGAAAAGCCGGAGATCAGACCGGTGGAGAAGTGTCTATACAGAATTACTATCTGCACAGAAAAGGTTGGTACGTAGCAAGACCGAAAGATCCAACTGTCGCAGAGAAGATTGCACAGGCAATGGAAGCAGCGTGCTGCAATAATCACATCGGTTATTGCCAGGCACACAGAGACAGCCTTAGAAAGATTGCGGTTAAGTATAACTATAATCTCAGCAAGGTCAATGTTGATGTGGAGGCAGATTGCTCTGCACTGGTCAGAGTATGTTGCTTATATGCCGGAATACAGGTTGGAGATTTCAACACAGCGTCAGAGCTGGAAACCTTGCGAAAGACAGGAGCGTTCGAAATCCTGAAAGATGATAAGCGCTGCAAGGAAAGTACATATCTGAAACGAGGGGATATTCTTGCTACACACACCAAGGGACATACAGTTGTAGTCCTGGACAATGGATCTGGAGTGACTTCCGCTTCAAAGAGTACCAGAGCTTATGTCGTCGGACAAGTCTATACAACACAGGTGGACGACCTGAGCGTCCGAACCGGTCCGGGAACCAATAATCCGGAAAAATCTTATGCGGAGTTATCCAGTAATGCACAGCAACACGCGCACGATAACGGGAGACTCAAGAAAGGTACTCGTGTAACCTGCAAGGATGTCAGCAAGAACGGTAGTGACATCTGGATCAAGATTCCAAGCGGCTGGATTGCAGCATACTATTCCGGTAAAAAGTATGTAGGGTAGCGGTGTAAAAGTTTTGCACTAACTATATGACTCCAAATCCTGTGACCAGGTTGAGATTAATACCTTCTTTTTCAAAATAACCTTTTTCAATAGCAACATACATAGGTGCATAAAAGATAGAATGAGCTACTTCATTAAGTGTTACTGGCGTAAGTTTTTCTTCTTTGTTTGTTTTATCAGTGTTTATAATGGCTGAAGCATGTTTTGTCTCTTTTGTCTGGGAACAGCCAAAGAGAGCTGTCATCGACAATGCAAGAAGTAAAAGAAGTACAGAAATACGTTTTATCATACAGTCCTCCGTTAATAATTTTTTATGTTATATAGTATATTCAGTGTTGTAAAACAGGTGCTGCTTTAATGAAGTGTATTTATAAATTGTAACAGAATCTTAAACAGTAGTTTGTTTGGCAAATGGTGGGGGCATAATAGAGAAACATATAATTGACATTATAAAACATATGGCGTATTCTGAATGAAATGGGGAGTATTTGTATGCTCCCCCACAGAATACAATTCAGAGTCACAGAAAGAACTTTGAAAGCATTCTTGAATACATATAATAGAAGAAACAGGAGAAAGACTATGAAGAAAATCGGATTTATCGGTGTTGGAATCATGGGAAAGTCCATGGTCAAAAATCTTATGAAAGCGGGATTTGAACTACATATATATGCAAGAACAAAGAGTAAAGTGAATGATGTGATAGAGGAAGGTGCTATCTTTCATGAGACGATTGGAGAATGTGTAAGAGCAAGTGAAGCTGTGATTACGATGGTAGGATTTCCTCAGGATGTGGAAGAAGTTTATTTTGATGAAGGAAATATTATGGATCAGGCAGAGAAAGGAATGTATCTGATTGATATGACAACGACCAGTCCGATGATTTCCAAGAAAATATATGAAGAAGGTAAAAAGAAAGGAGTTCATGTTGTAGATGCACCGGTGACCGGAGGTGATACAGGAGCAAAGGCAGGAACACTTTCTATTCTGGTCGGTGGCAACAAGGAAGATTATGAGGCTTGTATGCCGTTATTTGAAGCTATGGGAACGAATATCAATTATCAGGGAGAAGCTGGATGTGGACAGCATGCCAAGATGGTGAATCAGATCATGATTGCCGGAACCATGTCAGGACTTTGTGAGGCACTTAGCTATGCAAAAGCAAAAGATTTGGATTGTGAGACTGTATTAAAATCTGTTGCGACAGGAGCAGCCGGAAGTAAGCAGCTAGATTTCTTTGGAGAGAAGATACTACACGGAGATTATACTCCTGGCTTTTTTATGAAACATTTTATTAAGGATATGAAGATTGCTTTGATTGAGGCAAATCAGTGTGAGCTGGATTTGGATGTGCTTAGTCAGACACTTGCAAATTATGAAGTTTTGGAAGCAGAAGGGTATGGTGATCTTGGAACACAAGCGTTGATCAAATATTATGAAGAAGGTTACAATGAAGAAATCATTGAAGACTAAGATGGAAAGATTCAACAGAAATTAGAATGTGGAAACTAAGATGGAAAGATTCTGTGGAAACGTTGACATTTTCCTTGAAATTCGATATCATATACTTTATCGGGTAAAAGCGCTAAAGCGTCAAAGCTATAAAGGATTTTGAAATTTCAGTATGGAAAGAGGATAATTGAAATCATTTGAAGCTTTGTGTCAGAAAGGGGAATAATTAGCAATGTCTATTACGGATATTTTGGAGAAAAATTGTCGCCTGTACGGCGATGACGTCTGTCTGGTAGAGATTAATCCAGAGATGCCAGAGACAAAAAGGAGCACGTGGAAGGAGTATGATTTGATTGAACCATCCCGTGCACCATATTACAGACGCGAAATTACATGGAATGTATTCAATGAGAAAGCAAATCGATTTGCAAATCTGCTTCTGGAACGCGGAGTCCAAAAAGGGGACAAGGTCGGAATCCTTTTGATGAATTGTCTGGAGTGGCTGCCGATTTATTTTGGTATTCTGAAAACGGGAGCTTTGGCAGTACCGCTGAACTTCCGTTATTCAGCCGATGAGATTAAATATTGTGTAGAACTGGCGGATGTAGATATTTTAGTGTTCGGACCGGAATTTATCGGACGTGTGGAGGAGATTGCGGACGATATCGGAAGAGGAAGACTTCTGTATTTTGTAGGCGATGGCTGCCCGGGATTTGCAGAAGATTATACTTCGCATACAGCAAACTGTTCCAGTCAGTCACCAAAGATTGACATTGTAGATGAAGATGATGCAGCAATTTATTTTTCTTCTGGAACAACAGGATTTCCAAAAGCAATTTTACATAATCATGAATCTCTGATGCATGCTGCACGAGTAGAGCAGAATCATCATGGACAGACAAAGGACGATGTGTTTTTATGTATTCCGCCACTTTACCATACAGGGGCTAAGATGCATTGGTTTGGAAGTCTTTTGACAGGTGGAAAGGCAGTCCTTTTGAAAGGAACGAATCCGAAGACAATTCTTCGTGCAGTTTCAGAGGAAAAATGTACTATCGTATGGCTACTCGTACCGTGGGCACAGGATTTACTTCTTGCAATTGATAACAAAGATGTAGATTTGAAGGATTATGATCTGGAGCAGTGGAGACTTATGCATATCGGTGCGCAGCCGGTACCGCCAAGTCTGATTCGTCACTGGAAGGAATATTTCCCAAATCATAAATATGATACAAACTATGGATTGAGTGAATCTATTGGACCTGGATGTGTGCATCTCGGATTGGATCATATTGATAAAGTCGGTGCGATCGGTAAAGCAGGATTTGGCTGGGAGACAAAGATTATCGATGAGAATGGAAATCTGGTCGCACAGGGCGAAACTGGGGAGCTGGCAGTCAAAGGTCCGGGAGTCATGACTTGCTATTATAAAGATGAAAAAGCAACGGCTGAAGTACTTCATGATGGCTGGTTGTATACTGGAGATATGGCAATGGAAGATGAAGATGGATTTATCTATCTGGTTGACCGTAAGAAAGACGTCATTATCAGTGGCGGAGAGAATATTTATCCGGTACAGATTGAAGATTTTCTTCGTACCAATAATAAAATTCTGGATGTGGCAGTTATCGGACTTCCAGATCATAGACTGGGAGAAATTTCAGCAGCAATTATTGAATTAAAACCTGGTGTAGATTGCACAGAGGAGGAAATTGATGAATTCTGCAAGAAACTTCCAAGATACAAGAGACCTCGTAAGCTGATTTTTGCAAAGGTTCCTAGAAATCCTACTGGAAAGATTGAAAAGCCAAAGCTTCGTGAGAAGTATGGTGCAGCACATCTGGTCGCAGCGCAGAATCAGGTAGAGATTAAATAATAAAGAGTGATTTACTAGAAATATAAAAGTTCAGGGAGGGTTTGACTCGGTACAAGTCAAACCCTCCCTATTTTGGAATTGTCTATTTTCCAGCAGTTATATACTGCAAGTGATTTATTTATGTTCTTTTTGATATTCCAGAGATGCTTCAATAAATCCACGGAACAATGGGTGTGGTCTGTTTGGACGGGATTTTAATTCTGGATGAGCCTGGGTCGCGATGAACCAAGGATGATCTGGAATCTCTACCATCTCTACAATGCGTCCATCCGGAGAAAGTCCGGATAATAGCATACCATTTTGAGTCAGTACATCGCGGTAATCATTATTTACCTCATAACGATGACGGTGGCGTTCCTGAATTTCTTCAGATCCGTACAGCTTATATGCTTTGGAGTCTTTATTTAAAACACATGGGTAAGAGCCAAGTCTTAATGTTCCACCGATATTTTCTACATCAATTTGTTCTGGCATGATATGAATGACCGGATGTGTAGTATCTGGATCTAATTCAGCACTGTGAGCATCATTGTATCCAATGACGTCTCTTGCAAATTCAACGATGGATAACTGCATTCCAAGGCAGAGCCCCAGGAATGGAATATTGTGTGTGCGAGCATATTTGATTGCTTCAAGCATACCGTCAATTCCACGATTGCCAAAACCACCTGGAACAAGAATACCACTGACATCGCCAAGAATTTCATCAACATTATCTGCAGTTACCAGTTCAGAATCTACCCACTTGATATTGACAGTAGCGCGGCTGAAAATTCCACCATGTTTGAGTGCTTCTACAACACTGATATAAGCATCATGAAGCTGTGTGTATTTTCCGACAAGTGCGACGGTTACTTCTGTGTTTGGATTTCGCAGATAGTTCACCATTTCTTTCCAGTCTTTTAAATCTGGTTCCGGACAATTTAAGTGTAAGCATTCGCATACTACCTGAGCCAGATGTTCTTCTTCCATTGCAAGTGGAGCTTCATATAAATATTCAACGTCCAGATTCTGCAATACATGATTTGCAGGAACATTACAAAACAGAGCAAGTTTATCTTTAATTCCTGTTCCAAGTGGATATTCAGAACGACATACAAGGATATCTGGCTGAATTCCCATGCCCTGCAGTTCTTTTACACTAGCTTGTGTTGGTTTAGTTTTCATCTCCTGAGATGCTTTCAGGTATGGAATTAATGTAACATGAATGAGAATTACATTGTCATGTCCTTTTTCATGCTGGAACTGACGGATGGCTTCCAAAAATGGCTGACTTTCGATATCGCCTACAGTTCCTCCGACTTCAATGATTGCTACTTCTGTATTCTCAGCAGCAGGATTGCGATAAAAGCGAGATTTTATTTCGTTAGTAATATGAGGAATAACTTGTACAGTTCCTCCACCGAAATCTCCGCGTCTTTCTTTTTGAAGTACGGACCAGTAGACTTTACCAGTCGTAACGTTGGAATTTTTACCGAGGCTTTCATCGATAAAACGCTCATAATGACCAAGATCAAGATCTGTCTCAGTTCCGTCATCAGTTACAAATACTTCGCCATGTTGTACCGGGTTCATAGTACCTGGATCAATGTTGATATAAGGGTCAAATTTCTGCATAGTCACGGTATAACCACGAGCTTTCAGAAGACGACCTAAAGATGCAGCAGTGATTCCTTTTCCAAGTCCTGATACGACACCACCTGTAACAAATACATATTTTACTGCCATAATGTCCTCCTTAGAATGAAAAAATATGTTCAAGCATGTCCCCCAAAAAACATATCTCAAAAAATACTTTAAAAGTATACACCTTTTTTATTAAAAAATACAGAGATTTTAGTCTCTTTTTTCATATTTTGCTTCATAAGTTGCCTGAATAGAAAGGCGCTTTAACTGTTTAATGTCTACAGAGCTTACCATGACGGAAGTATGTGCCTGGCATCCTGCAAGATTTGGAAGCTGTTCTAGTGCTTTCTTTGCAAGTGGATTAGAAGCTGCGCTTACAGAAAGAGCAATGAGAACTTCATCAGTATGAAGGCGTGGATTCTTGTTTCCGAGATACTTTGTCTTCAATGTTTGGATTGGTTCGATGGCTTCCGGTGAAATGACATGGCAGGAATGTTCGATGCCAGCCAGATCTTTCAAGGCATTAAGCAGCATGGCAGCAGTTGCTCCGAGCAGTTTGGAAGTTTTTCCTTTTATAATGCGTCCGTCATGAAGTTCGATAGCAGCAGCAGGACCATTCGTTGATTTCTCATATTCAAGGGCTGCGTCAACAACTTTGCGGTCATGGATAGTAACACCAGCCTGGTTCATCAACATTTCGATAGTATAGACTTCATTGTCGGAGCATTGACCAAGAAGAAGGCGGCGCAGGGATTCGTAATATCTGCGTAAAATTTCCTGTTTGGAAGCTTCGCGGCATGCTTCATCATCACAGATACAGTTTCCGGCCATGTTCACTCCCATGTCTGTTGGTGATTTGTAAGGGCTTTCTCCGTAAATGCGTTGGAAAATTGCATTTAATACAGGAAAAATCTCTACATCACGGTTATAGTTAACGGTTGTCTCGCCATAAGCTTCAAGATGGAATGGATCGATCATATTTACATCGTTCAGATCTGCAGTGGCTGCTTCATAAGCTAAGTTGACCGGATGCTTCAGCGGGATATTCCAGATAGGAAATGTCTCAAACTTGGCATAACCGGCACGGATTCCGCGTTCCAGTTCGTGATAGAGCTGGGAGAGGCAGACAGCCATTTTTCCACTTCCTGGTCCGGGAGCAGTCACAACGACCAGTGGTCTGGAAGTTTCAATGTAATCATTTTTTCCATAACCGTTCTCACTTACAATGACCGGAATGTTGGTCGGATATCCTGCAATCAAGTAGTGGCAGTATACACGGATGCCCATTTTCTCCAGGCGGGCTTTAAATAAGGAAGCACTTTCCTGGTTACTGTATTTTGTAATAACAACACTGCCGACATAGAGCCCGCGATCACGGTAAATGTTCATCAGGCGGAGAACATCAGAATCATAAGTGATTCCAAGATCTCCACGGATTTTGTTGCGCTCGATGTCTTCGGCGCTGATCACGATGATAATTTCTGCCTGATCGGAAAGCTTGTCCAGCATACGGAGCTTACTGTCAGGTTGAAATCCAGGCAGTACACGGGAAGCGTGATAATCGTCAAATAATTTGCCCCCAAATTCCAGATAGAGCTTATTGTCAAACTGACTGATTCGCTCTTTAATGTGGGCAGACTGCATCTGCAGATACTTGTCATTGTCAAAACCAATTTTCATAATGAATAAATCCTCTCTTGTCCTCTGTATTATATTATGAGTTCTATCGTTCATATGCCGGAACTGTTCTGAAATATACAGAAAAATTCAGGCATGAAAAACCACAGAAAAAGTATACTACATATTATGGTTAGTTTACAATCTTTTCATAATGTTTTTATTGATTTCTAACAAGGCTGTCCGTATAATGGAGAGTGACACAGGAGGAGAAAAATGGACAACCAGAACGGAAACAAGGATAATAATAAAAATAACAAACAAGGCTTTTCTTTTGTCATACTGATTACGATGCTGACGGCACTTTTGGTATTTGCTATGTATCAGTTTCAGGGAGTGGACAGTGACCAGGAAATTACTTATAACAAGTTCCTGAAGATGATTGATGAGAAGAAGGTCGAGAAAGTTGAAATTAAGAGTGACAGGATTCTGATCACGGCAAAGAAGGAAAGTGGAGATAAGGTCAACAAGGAATATTACACAGGCCGGATGAATGATGATCAATTGGTGGAGAAACTGGAAAAAGCAAAGATTGATTTCAATCAGGAGGTACCGGATACAACTTCTGCAATTGTTGCCCAGTATGCTATGAATATCATTCCGCTTGTCATATTTATTGCACTGATCGTATGGATGACCCGTAAGATGTCGAAAGGCGGAGGCATGATGGGAATTGGCAAGAGTAATGCCAAGATGTATGTGGAAAAACAGACCGGTGTCACATTTAAGGATGTAGCAGGGCAGGATGAGGCGAAGGAATCTTTGCAGGAAGTTGTAGATTTCCTGCACAATCCGGGAAAATATACAAGCGTAGGAGCAAAGCTTCCAAAAGGAGCACTGCTTGTAGGACCTCCGGGAACAGGTAAGACACTTTTGGCAAAAGCAGTTGCAGGAGAGGCAAAAGTACCGTTTTTTTCATTGAGTGGATCTGCATTTGTAGAGATGTATGTCGGCGTCGGAGCATCCAGAGTCCGAGACTTGTTTAAGCAGGCACAGCAGATGGCACCTTGTATTATTTTCATTGACGAGATTGATGCAATTGGTAAGAGCCGTGATACACAGATGGGCGGTAACGATGAGCGTGAGCAGACATTGAACCAGCTTCTGGCTGAGATGGATGGATTTGAAAGTAATAAAGGTCTTGTTCTTCTGGCAGCCACGAACCGTCCGGAGATTCTGGATCCGGCACTGTTAAGACCGGGACGTTTTGACCGTCGTATTATTGTGGAACGACCGGATCTTAAAGGACGTGTGGAAGTACTGAAAGTGCACTCTAAAGACGTGAAGATGGATGAGACGGTTGATCTGGAAGCAATCGCACTTGCAACTTCCGGAGCAGTTGGCTCAGATCTTGCAAATATGATCAATGAAGCCGCAATCAACGCAGTTAAGAATGGAAGAAATGCCGTATCACAGGCGGATCTTTTTGAAGCAGTGGAAGTTGTGCTGGTAGGTAAAGAAAAGAAAGACCGTGTGATGAATCAGGAAGAGCGCAAGATTGTATCTTACCATGAAGTCGGACATGCGCTTGTCAGTGCGTTGCAGAAGGATTCTGAGCCAGTTCAGAAGATTACAATCGTACCGCGTACGATGGGAGCACTTGGATATGTTATGCAGACTCCGGAAGAAGAAAAGTTCCTGAATACAAAGAAAGAACTGCAGGCTATGTTAGTTGGAATGCTCGGAGGACGTGCTGCAGAAGAGATTGTATTTGATACAGTGACAACAGGGGCTTCTAATGATATTGAGAAAGCAACCAGTGTGGCAAGAGCTATGATTACCCAATATGGTATGAGTGAGAAGTTCGGGCTGATCGGGCTGGAATCGGTCCAGAACAGATATTTGGACGGACGTCCGGTTATGAACTGTGGTCAGGAGACAGCTTCTGAGATTGATCATGAAGTTATGAAGATGCTGAAAGAAGCTTATGAGGAAGCAAAGAAACTTCTTTCAGAACACAGAGAATCACTGGATAAGATTGCAGCATTTCTGATTGAGAAAGAGACAATCACAGGAAAAGAATTCATGAAGATTTTCCATGAAGTAGAAGGAATTGCAGAAGAGTAATACAGAAAGTTAATGTATTTGAATACCGTTTCCCGGGCAAATCAGATTTTTGTCAGGGAGGCGGTATTTTCTGTTACATTGAGTTGAAAAAACAGGGAGTAAATTATGTTTGATATTCAGGAAGAATTAAAAAAGCTGCCGGGCAAGCCGGGAGTTTATCTGATGCATGATGAGACAGATAAAATCATCTATGTGGGAAAAGCAATCAGTCTGAAAAACCGTGTACGACAGTATTTTCAGAGCAGTCGTAACAAAGGGGCTAAGATAGAACAGATGGTGACTCACATTTCCAGGTTCGAGTATATCGTAACAGATTCGGAACTGGAAGCGCTGGTGCTGGAGTGCAATCTCATCAAAGAGCACAGACCCAAATATAACACAATGTTGATGGACGACAAGGCTTATCCATTTATAAAAGTTACTGTGCAGGAGCCATTTCCAAGAGTGATGTTGGCAAGAAGAGTGCAGAAAGATAAGGCAAAGTATTTTGGCCCCTATACGAGTGCCGGGGCAGTGAAAGACACAATAGAACTGATTCGAAAGTTATATTTTATCCGAAGCTGTAACCGGAGACTGCCAAAGGATATTGGAAAAGAGCGGCCATGTCTGAACTATCATATTCATCAGTGCAAAGCTCCGTGTCAGGGATACATTTCGAAGGAGGAATACCGCAAGTCTGTAGAGGAAGTCTTACATTTTCTGAATGGCAATTATGATCCGATTCTGGAAAAGTTGAAGGCACAGATGGAAGAAGCGTCAGAGGCATTGGAGTTTGAGCGGGCAATTGAATATCGGGAGTTGATAAACAGTGTACAGAAAATTGCACAGAAGCAGAAAATTACAGACACTGCGGGAGATGACAGGGATATTGTGGCAGTATCAAAAGATTTGGAAGATGCGGTTGTGCAAGTGTTTTTTATTCGAAATGGAAGATTGATCGGGCGGGATCATTTTTATCTGAAGCTAGTGGATAAGGAGACAAAGGCAGAGATACTTTCCAGTTTTATCAAGCAATTTTATGCAGGGACACCATATATTCCGGGACAGATTATGTTGCCAGAGGAAATACCAGATCATGAGATTATTGAGGAATGGCTGACAAGGAAAAAAGAGCATAAAGTACATCTGGTCATTCCGAAAAAAGGAACAAAGGAAAAACTGGTAGAGCTGGCAGAAAAAAATGCCCGAATGGTTCTGACGAAGGATAAAGAGCGGATTAAGAGAGAAGAGGGAAGAACGATTGGTGCAGTCAAAGAACTTCAAAATCTTTTGGGCTTAACCGGACTGCATCGTATGGAGGCGTATGATATTTCCAATACAAATGGATTTGAATCAGTTGGCTCTATGGTTGTCTATGAAAAAGGAAAACCGAAGAGAAATGACTACCGTAAATTCAAGATTAAAGGGGTAAAAGGGGCGAACGATTATGCCAGTATGAATGAAGTGCTTACAAGGCGGTTCGGGCACGGCTTAAGAGAAAAGGAAGAAGGTCGAGAACTTGGCAGTTTTACGGCATTTCCAGATCTGATTCTGATGGACGGTGGTAAAGGGCAGGTAAATATTGCACTGGAAGTGCTGGATAAGCTGAATCTGGATATTCCAGTCTGCGGTATGGTAAAGGATGATCACCACAGAACCAGAGGGCTTTATTATCACAATGAAGAGATTCCTATTGACCGGAATTCGGAAGCATTCAGACTGATCACGCGCATTCAGGATGAAGCTCACCGGTTTGCAATTACATTTCACAGGCAGCTTCGCAGTCAAGGACAAGTTCATTCGATTTTGGATGATATTCCAGGTGTTGGACCAGCAAGAAGAAAAGATTTAATGAAGCATTTTGCCAACATTGAGGCAATCAAGAATGCCACTGTAGAGGAACTAAAGAGTCTTCCTTCTATGAATGAAAAATCCGCTAAGGATGTGTATGATTTTTTTCACTGATATGCTATAATTTTAATATTAGTAATAGGATGCCTGGAAGGAGAGACATATATGCGAAAAAATGTAGTTCAAATGAAGCAGATTGTCGAGAAGATGAATCTGAAAAATCTGACACCGGATGTAGAGTTGTCGGATAAGGCTGTGGAGGTTCCGGATATTAACCGTCCTGCATTACAATTGACAGGATTTTTTGAAAGATTTGATTCGGAACGGGTGCAGGTCATCGGTTATGTAGAATATAGCTACCTGACAACATTGGAAGAAAAGAAAAAAGAGGAAATTTATGACGCGCTTCTTTCTTACAAGATTCCATGCCTGGTATTTTGCCGTGCTTTAAAACCAGATGATATGCTCTTGCAAAAGGCAACAGAAGCGAATATTCCGGTATTTTCAACAGATTCACATACATCTGCATTTATGGCAGAAATCATTCGGTGGTTAAATGTTCAGTTAGCACCATGTATTTCCATCCATGGAGTACTGGTAGATGTCTACGGTGTCGGTGTGCTGATTATGGGAGAGAGTGGTATTGGAAAAAGTGAGGCGGCTCTGGAACTGATTAAGAGAGGGCACCGGCTTGTCAGTGACGATGTTGTGGAGATCCGCAAGGTCAGTGATGAGACACTGGTAGGAACAGCGCCGGATATTACAAGGCATTTTATTGAGCTCAGAGGTATTGGGATTGTGGACGTTAAGACTTTATTCGGTGTTCAAAGCGTCAGAGAGACAAAGAATATTGACCTTGTTATTACACTGGAGGAGTGGAATAAAGAGCGTGAGTATGATCGCCTGGGACTGGAAGATCAGTATACAGAATTTCTTGGGAATAAGGTAGTCTGCCACAATCTTCCAATCCGTCCAGGACGTAATCTGGCTATTATTGTAGAGACGGCTGCTATTAATCACAGACAGAAGTCTATGGGTTATAATGCTGCACAGGAGCTATATCAGAGAGTACAACGTAATCATACAAAAAAAGATTAAAATATATACACGAGGAGAAAATAACTATGAAATACTGTTTTGGAGCAGATGTTGGGGGAACCACTATAAAACTGGGATTGTTTACAGTGGATGGAGAAATTCTTGATAAATGGGAGATTATTACAAGAACTGAAAATGAAGGTGAATCCATTCTTCAAGATATAGCAACGGCTTTAAAGGAAAAGATTCAGGAAAAAGCAATTCCGGCAGAAGAAGTGATAGGAATTGGAATGGGAATTCCGGCACCGGTAAATTCGGAAGGTATTGTGAGAAAGACAGCGAATCTTGGATGGGGATATAAAGAGGTTAAGAAAGAATTAGAGAATCTGACAGGTTGGCAGGTTGTTGTTGGCAATGATGCCAATGTAGCGGCACTCGGTGAGATGTGGAAAGGTGCTGGACATGGTGAGAAGAATATGGTCATGGTCACACTTGGAACTGGAGTTGGCGGAGGAGTGATCATGGGAGGAAGGCCTTTGATCGGTGCCAATGGAGCTGGCGGAGAAATCGGACATATCTGTGTAAATTACTTTGAAGAAAAGTGTTGTGGCTGTGGAAAGAAAGGCTGTCTTGAACAGTATGCGTCTGCAACAGGAATTGCAAGAATTGCCAGAGAACATCTCGCAGCTGATAAGAAAGATTCAATATTGCGAACTTATGATTTAGATAAGATAGATGCAAAAATCGTATTTGATGCCTTAAAAGAAGGTGACCAGCTTGCAGTAGATATTGTAGAAGAATTCGGAGAATACCTGGCGAAAGGATTAGCAGACGTAGCAGTCGTAGTAGATCCAAGCCTTTTTGTAATTGGAGGAGGAGTGTCAAAAGCAGGGGAAGTTCTTCTTACATATGTAGAAAAATATTATCGCAAGCGAGCCTTTTTTGCAAATAAAGATACTCAGTTTGCTATTGCAAGCCTTGGAAATGATGCAGGAATCTGTGGAGCTGCAAAATTGATCCTGGATAGTCAAGTGTAGAAGGCAGATGTTTCGAATATAGGAAAGGAGAGTGGATATCCACTCTCCTGTTTTTTTGAATTATCAATATTGAGATAAGCAAAAGTGATTATTGTGTGTTACCACCGGCATCGCCGCCACCAGTATCACCGCCATCGGTATTGCCGCCAGTGTTGCCACCCGTATTGCCACCGGTGTTGCCACCAGTATTACCAGCATCACCGCCACCGGTATTGCCACCAGTGGTGCCACCAGTATTATCTCCGGTATTAGTACCGGTATTGTTACCAGTATTATCGCTATTTGTGTCATGGGACTTACTGTCATTTTCTTCAGAATCATAGTCTTCAGAATGGTTTTTATGTCCCGGACAACTCTGATCTGGAAGGCTGTCTGTTGCAAAGTATTCTGTTACACTTGGACAACTGGAATTTGCCAGATATCCGCTAATTGTGCAGACGGATTTTTGCTCTACAGAACTTGGCATTACAAAATCTTTTGTTTCAAGATTCTCATGTACTCTGCTCATGATTCCTTTCCAGATGCGGAAACGGAATTTTGTATCGGAATTACATTCTTTGTTATCATCATAACCGCCCCATACAGCACATGTGTAATATGGTGTATATCCGACAAACCATAAGTCCTTGTTGGATGTTGTTGTACCTGTTTTACCGGCAACCGGCATATTATCTAACTGGCAGGCTTTACCGGTACCTTCCTCTACTACGGTCTGAAGAGCACTCGTAAGAAGTCCGGCTGTACTGTCTTTGATTGCCTGGTGACTCTCGCCAGTTCCGTCAAGAAGAACATTGCCATCATGATCTAAAACTTTCGTGTAAAGAGTTGGTTTATTGTAAACACCGTTGTTGGCAATTGCAGCATAGGCACTACAGAGTTCGTAATTATAAACACCATCTGTCAGACCACCAAGGGCAAGGGTTTTTGTGTTATCAGAATAAGTTTTTCCATTTACTACTTTGTTAGTTACCAGTGTGCTGATGCCAAGTTTCTCACAATATTCCATACCTACATCTTGAGTAACAAGATCACTGGTCTGCACAGCACAGGAGTTGAGAGAAAGTGCGATAGCGGTACGCATGGATACATCGCCTTTACTTCCTTTAATAGTTTTTCCACCGCCAACATCATAATTTTTATCATCAATGACAGAAGCAAGTGTCATCTCGTCCAGATCCAGAGCCGGTGCATAAGCAGCCAGGATTTTAAAAGTAGATCCAGGTTGTCTCTTGGAACCTTTGTATGCACGATTCAGTCCTAGACTGGTTGATTTGGCACCTCGGCCACCGACCATGGCTTTGATCTGACCGGTATACTGATCCATCAAAGTAATGGAAGCTTGTGGCTGTGGTGAGATGTTTATAACTTCATTGTAAGTATCACCTTCCTGAGCGATGGTAGATTTCCATTCTTCTACCATGGCACGGGCGGCATCTTCACTTTTATATAAAAGTCCTTGATCTTTGTTATAGGTTTCTTTTACATATTTTTTGATGTGGCCGGAAGAGTAATTCTCAGTACTTCCATCTGCACGCGTGACAGTCAGTGCATAGTCGAGACCATATTCGATATTTGATGGATAATTGGAATCATCGTTGGCTTCTTCGTCACAAATCTGCTGAAGAGACTGATTCTGAGTGGAGTAAATGCTAAGACCTCCACTGTAAACAGCATTGTAAGCTTGTGTTTCTGAAAAACCACATTGATCCTGCAGGTCATTCATGACTTGATCTGCAAGTGCATCTACAAAATAACTATATGCGTTGGAAGAATCTGTCTGGGTTTCGTTAACAGACTGGATTCTTGCATATACATCATCTGCCATTGCTTCATCATAAGCAGCCTGGTCGATATATCCCTGTTTCAGCATATTCTTAAGAACCTTATCACGACGCTTCTGGTTCTTTTGAGGGTTCGTGATTGGATTCAGGTTACCAGGACTCTGTGTAATACCTGCAATAACAGCACTTTCAGAAAGAGTCAGTTCTGAAACATCTTTGTTGAAATATCTTTTCGCAGCAGATTGAACACCGAGACAGTTCTGTCCTAAGTTGATGGTGTTCAGATAAGCTTCCATAATCTCATCTTTACTCATCTGCTTTTCGATGGAAACGGCAAGGAACTGTTCCTGGAGTTTTCGCTGTAGCTTATCGTAGAATGTCTTTTCATTTACAAAGTTCGGAAAGACATTATTTTTTATGAGCTGCTGTGTCAGTGTACTGGCTCCCTGGGATCCCCCGGAAATAAGAGAAACACCGGCACGGACAATACCTTTGATATCAATTCCGTTATGCTCATAAAAACGTTCATCCTCGATAGCAACAAATGCATGCTGAAGATCTGCCGGAATCTCATCGATTGTTTTATATACACGGTTAGAACCTGCGGCAACAAAACGTTCAATTTCAGTTGTTCCGTCGTCAGCGTACACTAAAGTTGTAAATCCCTGTGGTTTTACATCATCAGGTGTAATATCCGGAGAATTGTCAATAATCTTTTTCACAAATAGTCCGCCACCGGCAACACCGGCGATTGCAACCACGATGATGCAAAGAAGGAGTGCCTTAAATAATCGGACTCCTACACGCTTTGCCTGCATAGCAGACTTTGACGTAATCTGCTTCTGGCGCTTTGCGGCTTTTTTCTTACCATAATTCATGCGTATATGCCTCCTTTATACCAGGTTATTATAGCAAATTAGCTATTTGAAATAAAGAAAAAAATGAAAACTTCATATTTTCTATGGAAAATCTTAAGAAGTTTGATATAGTAATGTGGTAGGAAGTAAAAAAAGACTTCTTAAGCGTAATATGTATGAATGAAAAATCAAGGGAGTTATGTAAATATGTTGGATAAATATAAAGTTGTGTATAAAGGTGGACAGGATGAAATTATAGAAAAAAAGTCCAGATTTATTGCGACAGTTGCTCCGGTAGAAAGCGAAGAAGAAGCACTTGCTTTTATAGAAGCAATGAAGAAAAAATATTGGGATGCGAGACATAACTGTTTTGCGTATGTCATCGGAGAGAGAGGACAGCTTGCAAGATGCAGTGATGACGGAGAACCTGGCGGCACTGCCGGAAAACCTATGCTGGATGTTCTTCTTGGGGAAGAAATCCGCAATATAGTAGTTGTTGTGACCCGCTACTTTGGAGGAACACTTCTTGGAACCGGAGGGCTTGTAAGAGCTTATTCTTCTTCTACACAGGCGGGAATCCGTGCATCTGTAATTATAACCAGAATCCGGGGGCTTAAACTGAATATTAAGACAGATTATAATGGTCTTGGAAAAGTGCAGTATATTTTGGGACAACGTGGAATCAAGCTGATTGACAGTATTTATACGGAAAATGTAGAATTAAGTGTTTTATTGCCTTTGGGAGAGGTAAAGACTGTGGAAGCAGAGATTACGGAAGGAACTAATGGAAGAGTAAAAATGGAAGAAGGCGATGAGTGCTGGTTCGCACAGATTGATGGGGAGCCGCAGATAGTGGCGTAAGAGCAAAGCTTCTGCGACGCTGCCTCTCGGCCATGGCAGTCGCCATATAGAAAAAAGCAACAAGCAAGAGCCTCGATGCCGCGACGCTGCCTCTCGGCCATGG
>OGCN01001715.1_pt1 | contig 27079 bp, 18 predicted proteins | sample 1570181 | NCBI WGS metagenome assembly OGCN01 (sample SAMEA4370584, study PRJEB24528) | human gut metagenome | reverse complement strand
AACACAGTTTGCAGAATTGAATGCAAACGAACCAGGTGCGCTGTATCAGGATGTATTGACCATACCGGGGGCGAAGCTGTACTGGCAGCTGTATCATCGGGGGCGTGGAACAACAGCCTATGACAGCAGTCAGACAGATACGATGTATGTGTTGATCATGTCTACAAAACTGGCAAAACAGTACCATGTGGATACTCAGAGTGCCGTACAGGATGTCATAGCAAATGTACGGAGCAACACCGGGAAATATCCGGGAGCATCCGTAGCAACAATTACGGATGATAATGTAAAGTGGTATCGTCACACCGGGGACTATGATGTCAGCGAAAATCAGTATCTGACCCGGTTTTTCTTTGTGGCAGGCGAAACAGCCTATGACAAAAGTGGACGCAGTGATGCAAAAGCAGGAACGGTTGGTAATCATCTGGATCATGTATCGTTCAGTGAGACGCTGCCGGATCCGAATCCGGATACCGGTCATCTGCAGATTACAAAAACAATACGTGGTCTGCCGGAGGACAATGCAGCGGATTACAGTCTGCAGTTAAAAATCACTGCACCGGATCAGAAGGAGAAGCTGGTAGCATTAAATCAGTTCAGCCGTAATGAGGATGGTTCCTATTCCTGCACATACACAGAGACAAATGTGGCAGCAGGAACGTATCGTATTGAAGAAATCCTGCCTTCCGGTTTGCCGGATTATCGGGTAGATTCCACGTTTAACGGCGAAGAGGCAACGAAAGGAACTGTCACGGTGCAGGATCAGAAAACAGCCACGGCTGAGATCGTAAACACATACACCTACGATATTGTGCTGCCGCCAACCGGAATTCAGGGGACAGCAGCTCCGGTGGTTGCAGTGTTTATGATACTGTGTGGAGCAGGTACGGGATATCTGATTTTTTTCAGGCAGAGAAAATCGTTGCACTGAAAAGAATGCGGATCAAGGATAGAGATAGCATTTTGTAGGGATAATGACAGAAAAGTTGAAAAATGGAAGAAGTATCATGATGTGGAAGAGATTTTGAAAATTAGAGGAAATGAAAGGAAAGGAAACAGAATGGGCAGGCGATCCATGCGCCCGGATTCAGAAAGCCTGTGTACGCAGTGGCGGTGGTTTCTGATCCGTTTGTTGATCCTCATCGGTATTTTATATCTGTTGTTTGGCTGTATATTTGGAATTACCACAGTCAAAAACGAGGATATGGCGCCGCGGATCAGCGCCGGAGATCTGGTATTGTATTATCGTCTGGATAAACAACCGTTGGCGGGGGATATCATAATCTGCAAGAAGAATGGGAAGCAGTATGTAGATCGCGTCATTGCGAAAGGAGGCGATTCGGTAGAAATTACAGAGGAAGGAACGGTAAAAGTGAATGGAAGTATTGTGTTGGAGCAAAATATTTTTTATGAAACACCGCAGTATGAGAGTGAGGTGAAATACCCGCTGCAACTGCAGGAAGGGGAATGTTTTGTTCTGGGAGATCACCGGGAAGGAGCAACGGACAGCCGCTATTTTGGAGCGGTGGATACACAGGAGATAAGAGGAAAAATCATTACCGTGATACGACGGAATCAGTTATAAAGGAAGGTAAGAGAATATGAATAATAAAATGATTGGATGTGTATCTGCAATGACAATGGCAGGAGTAATGGCGTTTGGCGGATTTCAGGTTCCGGCAATGGCAGCCACCGGAGGCAATGATGGTGTTGTCCGCTTCCAGAAGGTGCTGGAGATGCAAAAGGCAGCAGGCGCCAGTGTACCGGATGTGACCTATACTTATACGATTGTTCCCGGGAGCGGGATTGGAGCGACAGCCACATCGCCGGAGGTCAAGCCGGGTGTCGGTACACCGGTTGTTTCGGATGTATCTTACACAAATACAGATACGATCACACAGCAGGAAGTAGTAAAAACAGCAGCTATTACATTTCCGGAGGGAACTTTCCGCGCACCTGGTATTTATCGTTATGTACTGACCGAAAGTGCAAATTCAAATACCGATATCACGGATGTAGACGGCAATGTACGTTATCTGGATGTTTATGTAGTAAATGATAATGTGAATGGCGGCTGCAAAATCGATGCTTCTGTATTTACCGAGGCGGCCGTGTCTCCGACTTTTTCCGGTGATAAGCAGGCACAGTACGGAGAGAAAAATAGTGAGATCACAGATGCGTATCAGACCTATAAGCTGAGCCTGGATAAGGTTGTGGAAGGAAATATGGGTGACAAGAACCGTAAATTTAATTTTACGATCAATTTTAGTGGTCCGGCAAATACATCCTTCACCTTTGGTAATGAACTTATTACGCTGGATAGTAATGGATCTGGTTCTGTGAACCTTCAGTTGTCACATGAAGATGCAGCAGCAGAGATTACAGGTATTCCGTCCACAGTTACTTATACGGTAACAGAGAATCTGAACAGTTCCGAAGGTTATGATACCGATTTTGCCGTATCGAAAGGAACCGGTACTTCCCAGGCAGTGGCAAAAGATGAGGCAGCAAGTGATGCCGCAAAAGTAACGGCGCAGCAGCAGACTGTGACAAAAGCCGATAATGCGGTAACGGTAACCAATCGCCGTGTGGCTGCCTCTCCGACCGGTGTAATGCTGAGTATAACACCATATGCATTATCGGCAGGTCTGGCTTCTCTCCTGGGAGCACTGTTTTTCCGCAGAAAAAAATTATCTTGAAAAAAGAAACAATATCATGCAGCCGGTGGGCGAAAATGTCAGAAAAAACGGTAAGGGCAGCGAATGGTGTAGTAAGCATTTTTACAGGCTGTCTTATGGCGGTATTGTTTCTATATGGTGGCTATTCGCTATGGGATACCTGGCGCATTTACCACGGCGCTTTCGTGGATGATGAACTGATGGAACTGAAGCCGGTAAAGGGGGAGGATGCGAATCCGTCCTTACAGGATCTGCAGAACATCAATGCAGATGTCTGTGCCTGGCTGACGATTGACGATACTGGCATTGATTATCCGGTAGTCCGGGGAAAAGATGATATGGAATATATCAACAAAGATGTTTATGGAAACTTTGCCCTGTCAGGATCTATTTTCCTGAGCAGTGCCAATCAACCGGATTTTACAGATCCTTATAACCTGATTTACGGACATCATATGAGCAATGGTGCCATGTTTGGCGATGTGGTGGAATTTACGGACGAGGCGTACTTTACGGCACATGAGACCGGCACATTGTATCTGTCGGAGGAAACCAGGTCGATTACAATCTTTGCCTGCGTGGAGGCGGAAGCCACAGACAGACGAATCTATGGCTATATCGCAGAACCGGACACAACCGGGCAGATGCAGGAACTTTTATCCTATGTGAAGGAACATGCTGTGCAGTATCGGGATATCCGGGTGACAGGGGAAGATTCCGTTGTTGCCCTGTCCACTTGTGCGGAGTCTGCCACAAACGGAAGGGTGGTGTTATTCGGAAAATTGGAGAAGGTTTCTGAATAGACAAAAAGACGAATGACCGGAAAGGAGGTGCGTGAAAAACACATGAAACAGAAGACGATGAGCCGGTCTAAGATTGTGCAGTGTGATTTTGGGAAAAAAGATGCCAGGATGAATGAAAAAATCAGTGAAAATAGAAAACGAGGTGTCCTGTTGCTGTTGCTGGTTGTGCTATTCTGGTTTGTTCTGCTGGCAGTAGTGCCAGCCATGGCAGCGGAGAAAACCTGTCTGGTATCTGTTCCGGTGTCGGTGCAGCTGACAGGAACTGCAGTCGGTGGACAGACAGAGAATACACCGGTTTTTACCGTGGTAATGGAAGCTCAAAACGAGCGGAACGAGCTTCCGTTGCCAGAACAGAACCAGATACAGATGGGAGCGGATGGGAGCGGAACATTCGATGCCATTCTGTATACAACACCGGGAGATTATCAGTATCATATCCGACAGCTTGCCGGTACGGATCAGAATATTGAGTATGATGTCACGGAGTATGATGTGACAGTACGTGTCCTGAATGTGGAAGGCGGTGGGCTGGAAGCTGAAGTGTGGGCATTAAAATCCGGTCAGCCCGACAAACAGAGCCGGATTGTTTTCCATAATAAATGGAAAACAGAGACAACTCCGGGAACTGTGACGGAGCCGGCACAGACTGGTGTTAAAACGACGACAATGATGCGGACACCCAAAACAGATGACATTCAGCGGCCGGCAGTATATGTTGTGATGATCATTGCCGCAGCCGGGATTGCGATTGGTGTCAGTTTATACCGTAAGTACAGAAAAAAAGAAGAACTGTAAATGCAAAGAAAAGGAAGCACTTTCCCTGACAGGCGATTACTGGCTGACAGGGCAGGTGCTTCCTTTTTCAATTTACAAAACTTTCCGGGATATGGAGAGAGCACATGCTCAATCATTTGGTTTATAGTAAAAATGTCCAAACAAACGCTCTGTTTTCACTACATTGATAAAGGCATTCGGATCAGCTTCTTTCACTACTTTCCGGACTTTTTTACTCTCTGCACTGGAGACGACAGAGTATACTACTTGTCGTTCTGTATGCTCATAAGGTCCTTCGCCATCCAGAATGGTGGCACCGTGATTGGTAGCTTTTGAGATAGCCTGATATACCTGTTCTCCATGATTGGTGACAATGAAAAATGTCTCCTGCTGGTATTTTTTGTATAGAGTGTGCAGCACCTGTGTAGATGCAAACTGGAAAAGGATGGAGTAGAGTGCCTTGTCCCATCCAAACATAAATCCTGCGGCAACCAGAATGACTGCATTCAATCCGAGAATGATATTAAAGGCATCCATTCCTTTTTTCTCAGACAGATAGATGGAGATAAAATCCGTTCCTCCGGTGGTAGAACCCGTCAGCAGACAGAGACTGATAGCAAAACCATTGATAATGCCTCCGAAAATACTGATCAGCAGGACATCAGAAGTAATAGCAATGCCTGGAATAAGGTCCGTAAGTACACTGGTCAGTACAATACACAGACAGGAGTACAGGGTAAATTTTTTTCCGATAAAGCGGAAACCGATGTAGATAGGAATGGCATTCAAGATCACATTGATCACCGTGTAGGGCAGAGCAAGTCCCAGATACATCTGTGCCCCGCGCTGGATCAACAGGGAAAGTCCTGTGGCACCGCCCGGATACAGACCTCCGGTGCGTACAAAGGATTTGATATTTAACGCCATCAGTACAGAGGCAAGGCATACGACCAGCAGTCGCTTCAAATCTTTTTTTAAATCAAATTTCAAAATAAATTCCTCCTTACTAGTGGTTCCGGCCGCCTGCATGTAGTTGGAATCTGCACAAAAGCACCCTTTTCGCTGCTTTCCACCATATGGTCGATGACATCCAGCACATGTATAGCCAGGGAAGCGTTTGTACGGCTTTCACGTTTGGTGAAAATTGCGTCTGCCATTTCGGAAGGTCCGAGTCCACGGCTGTTTTCTTCGTAAGAAAAACCATAATTCAGTATCTGAGGTGCGGGATGATCTTCAAAATTTTTCTGTGCAGGAAGAAAGATCACATTGCCTCCGAAGGTATTCGGATCGGTCAGCTTCAGGATACCCTTTTTTCCGTAGATCATAAAATGCGCCAGATCATGAATCACACTGTCACCGTTAATGGACAGGGTTCCGGTGATTTCATGTTCCATTTTTAATATCGAAAATACCTGGCTTTCATTTGGATAGGAAATCTTCTGACCGAAGGTCGGACTGTCCGGAAAGGTATTTGTGCGCTGTGGGGCAAGATTTCGGACCAGAGCGGATACTGATTCCACCGGTCCCAGCAGACTGACCAGGGCCGTCAGATGATACACGCTGTAATCATAGCAGATACCGCCGCCGGGCATACATAGAAACGGTGATACGCCGGAGAGATAATCAAGATCCCGGTTGGCACAGATGTCAAAGGATGTGACTTCACCGATCAGACCGTCATCAATGGCTTTCCGTGCAGTCTGTAAGGCAGCTCCCAGAAAGGTATCCGGTGCAGAACCAAGGTACAGCCCTTTGCTTTTTGCAAGGCATTGCAGATTCATGGCACTCTGTGCGGATAAGGTCATAGTTTTTTCTGTATACACATGCTTCCCGGCTTCCAGTGCCTGATGGATCAATATTTCGTGTGTCGGTGCCGGAGTCAGGATGACGACCATATCAATAGAAGGATCTTTTAAAATCTCTTCGTAGGTGCAGCCTTTGATCCCATACGCATCTGCCTTTGTTTTCGCGTGTTCTAAGTGGTTTGCACAGCAGGCAGTTACATTTAAATTATCAAAATGATGGATCATATTTTCCAGATAAATATCGCTGATGGCTCCACAGCCGACAACAGCTGTATTCAAGATTTGCTGTGTTGTATTCATGTCAGAAACCTCCCGGTAAAAAGTGTGTAGACTTGCAGAGATGCGCAGAAGAATATGTCATGCATTGCATGACGTGCATCTCACAGCAAGAATGCCGAGGGCATTCTTGAAAATAGTTGCATTTGTAAATCTATGTGTGGGTATAAGTGAATCCACAATATAATGTTTAAAAATGTTCCGGGTGCTCCCGCATATATTCCCGAAAAACTTCTAAAAACAGCGGTACTGCTGGATTGCTTATTTCGTGTTCCCAGGCAATGGCCAGATCCAGTGTATCATTGCTGCTATCCAGCAAAGTAAAGGCCAGATTGTTCGCATGCATATAGCTGCGGCTGCGATAAGGCAGAATGGAAATGCCGGTGCCTGCTTCCACTGCCTGCAGCAGATTTTCATACAGATCAAACTGTTCTGTGATACGAGGATGGAAACCGATCTGTGCACACAGCTCCATGATGCGCTGGTTCATGTATCTGGCATGCTCCGGATGAAAAACGAGGAATGGTTCCGTGGAGAGTTTGTCATAATCCAGAACCATTTTCTGTAACGCAGGATGATCTTTCCGAGTAACCAGACAAAAAGCGTCGGATTGGATTTTTTTGACATCCAGAGTAGAAATCTGCTGCAGATCCGGCATCATGGAATAATAGATATCCGCATCTTGTCGGGCAGCTGTCTCGGATATTTGTAAAGCATCCTGGCGCATCAGTTTGATTTTTATATGAGGATAGCGGATGTGAAACTGATTTACTACCTCCGGAAGAAACTGGTGGGTGGGAGCAGAAAGATGGCTGATACGCAGTACGGAAGGCTGTTCTTTTGCCAGATCCAGTTTTTGTTTTGCCTGTCCCATTGCATCGAGAATGGATTTTGCATCTTCGAGAAATAATTCCCCGCTGTCTGTCAGAGTGACTTTTTTTGTGTTTCGGACAAAAAGTTCTGTATCCAATTCCTTTTCCAACATTTTGATCTGATGGCTGATGGCAGGCTGGGTCAGATAAAAATCCTGGGCAGCCCGGGAAAAATTGCGATATTTAGCTACTGCGATAAAATAGGTCAGTTGTTTCTGATCCATAAGTACCTCCACTTTGATGGCGTGATTATCTGGTTAAATCAGCGTAAATTTCATGTTTGTGATCGGTTATAAAAAAAATTTATCAATAATGCAAAAATATATGAATTTCACAAAAGAAAATCTTCATGTTACAATCAATGTAACACAAAAGAGGTTAGGTGTAAACGAAAATTATGCACGAAAAATATCAGGTGTTTCCCCACCGAAGTGATTGGTTTTCGTACAAAAGCAGAGGAGGTAAATTCAATATGGCTTTTCAGGTTATGGGAGTTACTGCAGGAAGAAAAAACAGTAATTCAGAAATTTTATTAAAAGAGGCACTGCTTGTTTGTCAGGAGATGGGAGCAGAGGTCAGAATGATCAATTTAAAGGATTACAATATCATTGACTGTAACGGATGTACATCCTGCACCATGGGAATGTCTATGGGAAAATATACCGGATGTTCCCTGGATGATGCAGATGATAAAAAGAAGATTATGGATGTGATGTTGAATCAGGACGCAGTTATTTTTTCGGCACCGACGTATGATCTTATGCCGTCATCCTTATTTTTGAAATTCATGCACAGAAATCTGGCATACGAATCAGCATTTTTAACAAAAATCGGAGCGATTGAGCCGAGAGACCGTGTGGGCGCGCTGATCGCAGTGGGTGGTTCTACCCGTTCCTGGCAGTCCATGGCACTGGAGTGCATGCAGGCAACTACATTTACAAACAGCTTTAAAATCGTGGATATGTACATGGCTACGCAGGTTCCGGCACCGGGACAGGTTCTTCTGTATGATGAAAAAATTGCACGCGCAAGAGAAATTGGAAAAAATGTTATGGAAGCACTGAATACAAAACCGGAAGAGCGGAAATGGCTGGGAGATCCGGATTACGGATGGTGTCCGAACTGCCACAGCAATTCACTGTGTCTGGGCGAGCCGCAGTGGAAAGGTCTGCAATATCCGATCGAGTGTACCGTATGTGGCGCAGGCGGAGATCTGGAGCGAACCCCGGATGGTAAATGGAAATTTGTCATCGCGGCTAACGGACTGGAGCGTGACCGTACCACAGAGGAAGGCCGTGGTGTCCATTGTGATGAAATCGCCGAGACACAGGGAGGATTTTTCATGGATCCGAAGAAACGGGAAGAAGTTGCGGCAAAATTACCAAAATATAAAGAACTGAAATTCCCGGAACTGGATTAATTCGATATTATTTTTAAGAAGAGGAGAAATTATGGCATTTACACATTTATTAAGTCCGATGAAAGTCGGCAACAAAGTATACAAAAACCGTATCGTAAGCGCACCGATGGCGTTCAGTCTGGTAGCTCAGAATCCAATGGCAGCAGAAGTTTCCTATCGTAAATTGGAGGGACCGGCAAAAGGAGGCAATGCCTGTGTTATTCTTGGTGAGACAGATGTCAACTTCCGTGACGCAGTGCGTATCCCGGGCTTCAAACCATTTGATTTTGCAAAACCGGAAGAAGATATGGCGACATTCAAAGCGGTAAAAACGTATGCTGACCGTATAAAAAAACATGATTGTATTGCACTGGCTGAGCTGGTTCATTGTGGAAAGGAAAAAGTTCCGTTCAACGATCAGCAGGAAGCGATCGGACCGGTTGACTGTGTAAACTCCGCAGGTGTTCCGGTTCGTGCAATGACGAAGGATGATATGGATCGTATTGCAAATGATTTCGCAGTGGCAGCTGTTTATATGCAGAAAGCCGGATTTGACGGAATCCTCGTTCATGGCGGACATGGATTTATCTTTACACAGTACCTTTCCCCATTAATGAATACACGTACCGATGAGTACGGTGGATCTCTGGAAAACCGTGCAAAATTCCCAATTCAGATCTGCAAAGCAATCCGTGAAGCGGTTGGTCCGGATTTTCTGTTTGAACTTCGTATCGACGGAACCGATCACCAGCCGGGCGGAATCACACCGGAAGAAACCGGAGAATTCATCCAGATGGTAGAACAGTACATTACATCTGTACATGTTACCTGTGGTATTTATGAGGAATCTGTAAAATCCGGTACAGAGTCCAGTATGTTCCATGAACACGGACTGAATATCGGACCGGCTTCTATTATTAAGAAATATACATCTCTGCCGGTAGGAGCAGTCGGTGGTATCAACTCCCCGGAGCAGGTAGATCAGGCGATTGCAGATGGCAAGATTGATTTCGCAATTTTCGGACGTCAGATGCTGGCAGACCCGGATTTTGCACAGAAATGCATGAATGGTGATGAAGCACAGATTCGCCGTTGTTTAAGATGTTATAAATGTTTCCCGGGATCCCCGGAGGAAGGCTATGATGATCTGCCATTTACCAGTGAACAGCTGGCTGTATATGTAGGTCACTGTACCATTAACCCGATGGCACATCTGCCATTTGACATTGAGCAGCTTCCGGCAGCAGAAAAAGGTTCTCAGAAGGTTCTGATCGTAGGTGGCGGTATTGCAGGTATCCAGGCGGCCATCACTGCGGCAGAACGCGGACATAAAGTAACTTTGGCAGAAAAATCTGATAAACTTGGCGGATTGCTGTATTTTACAGATGTGGATATCGACAAACCGGATCTTCGTAATTTCAAAGATATGATGATCCGCGAAGTAAAACGTCATGATGTGGAAATTCTTATGAATACAGAAGTGACACCGGAATTTGTAAAAGAGTTTGCACCGGATGCAGTAATCCTTGCAACAGGTTCTGTTCCGGCATGCCCGCCGATCAAGGGTATAGAACATGCACATCAGGCGATGGCTGTATATGACGGAACCTGTGAACCGGGCAAAAAAGTAGTCATGATCGGTGGCGGTCTGGTTGGATGCGAGACAGGACTTTATCTTCAGAAAACAGGACATGAGGTAACTGTAGTAGAGATGCTTGACCGTGTGGCAAATGAGTCTTTTGGTATGTACCGCGAGGCTCTGGTATGGGAGATGGAGAAAAATGATATGACCATGCTTCCAAAAACAAAGTGTCTGGAGATTACACCAAACAGTGTAAAGATTGAAAATGCAGATGGTGTACAGGAACTTCCGGCAGATACTGTATTGTATGCACTTGGTATGAAATCTGTAGATTACAGTGCCTTGAAAGAAGCTGCCGGAGAGGCAGAGGTATTTGTTATTGGTGATGCAATCCATCCGGGAAAAGTAGACCAGTGTACGAGAACCGGCTATATTGCAGCTCTGAAAGTTGGTGCAAGTGAGGAATCTGTGGCTTATATCCAGGAGTAGATCTTGCCTGTGTAGTTGAAAAAAGAGAAATCCGGCAATTTTGTCTCGGTCGCTAGCAATCGCTTCCTGAGAAAAAATTGCCGGATTTCTCTATTTATACGGTGAAGTATATGGATTTTTCAAACGAGGATATGCTCCATTTTGCCTGCATCCTCCCTATTTACATAGTGAAGTATAGGGCTTTTTCATCCACGACGGCGCTGCGTGACAGCTAAACGCCACTTCTGCGCGTTAAAAGATGATGGAAGGTATGTAAAACTTGCAGGGAAACAGTTAGCGTGATAGGATGATTACAAAGAGAATACAGAAAATACTAGAAATTTGAAGGAATTACCACTGTGAAAAAAGCAATGAAATCCACGATGGTAGTTGCCGTTCTGGCGACAATCATATTTACAATATTATATAGGACAATAGAAAATGGTGTGATGCTGTCACTGGCTATTACAGCGGGAACCATCAGTTATCATTTTGTTATACGTTATGTGGTGGCAGGTATTTTCAGTAGTGTGATGCAGAATCGGGCAGATTTGTCAAAAACATGGTATCAGCAGAGAACATGGGAAGAAAAATTGTACAAGAAGCTGCATGTAAAGAAGTGGAAAAGTAAGATGCCAACTTATGAACCGGCAAATTTTGATCTGAAGATACATACACCGGAAGAAATTGCAGGAGCGATGTGTCAGGCGGAACTAAGCCATGAAGTAATTGTGATATTCAGTTTTCTTCCATTGCTTACAGTTCCTGCATTTGGCGCTTTCTGGGTATTTCTGATCACATCTGTGCTGTCAGCCATGATGGATCTGTCCTTTGCCATCATGCAGCGGTATAACAGACCGAGAATTATGAAATTATGTAAAAGAAGGAAGAAAAACTAGCACGATAGGAAAATGTATCAGTGGGATTGTTGGATCTCCTTCTTTTTTTTACAAATAATTGATGAAAAAATATCAAAAACAGTGTTATAATGAAAAAAGTTTCTCAAAAACACACATAGAAAATACATAAGAGGAAGTACAAGACATTATGACATTACGAGAACTGAAAATTGGAAAAAGTGCAGTAATTAAAACCGTAGGTGGAGAAGGTGCCCTGCGTCAGCATTTTTTAGATATGGGAATGATTCCGGGAGCAGAAGTGACGGTAGTAAAGCTTGCCCCAATGGGGGATCCGATGGAACTTCAGATTCATGGATATGAACTGACGCTGCGTCTGGAGGAAGCAGATCAGATTGAGATCGATCCGATCGGAAAACGAAGCAATGAGCACCAAAGAACGGTGAAGGAACTTGGCTCAAAGCATCCGGGCATCGGTGAGACCGGAAAGTTTCATTCGAAAAAAGATGAAAATCCATTGCCGGAAGGCACAAAACTGACCTATGCGTTGGTGGGCAATCAGAACTGTGGAAAAACGACTTTGTTTAATCAGCTGACCGGATCGAATCAGCATGTAGGAAATTTTCCAGGTGTTACGGTTGACAGAAAGGATGGTTCGATCAAAGGACATCCGGAGACAGATGTGACGGATCTGCCGGGTATTTATTCCATGTCTCCGTACAGCAGTGAAGAAATCGTATCCAGGAATTTTGTGCTGGATGAAAAGCCAAAAGCAATCATTAATATTCTGGATGCGACGAATATTGAGCGAAATCTGTATCTGACGATGCAGCTTCTGGAGATGGATATCCCGATGGTAGTTGCCCTGAATATGATGGATGAAGTGATCGGAAATCAGGGTTCCATAGATGTCAACGGCATGGAAGCACTGCTTGGTGTTCCGGTGATTCCGATATCGGCAGCTAAAAATCAGGGTGTGGACGAGCTTGTCCGTCATGCATTACATATTGCAAAATATCAGGAGCGACCGCTTCGTCAGGATTTCTGTGATAAAAATGATCATAACGGATCTGTGCACCGTTGCATTCATGCAGTGATTCATCTGATTGAAGATCATGCACAGGCAGCACAGATTCCGGTGCGGTTTGCGGCAACCAAAGCGATTGAGGGAGATCACCTGATCCTGGAGCAGTTAAAGCTGGATCAGAACGAGCGGGAGATGCTGGAGCATATCGTACAGCAGATGGAGACAGAACGTGAAGTTGACCGGAGTGCAGCGATTGCTGATATGCGGTTTGATTTTATTGAACGTCTGTGTGAACAGACTGTGGTAAAACCAAAAGAGAGTAAGGAACGTATCCGGAGTGAGAAGATTGACCGGATCCTGACAGGAAAATACACGGCAATCCCGTGTTTTGTAGGAATCATGGTACTGGTGTTTTATCTGACCTTCAATGTGATCGGGGCAGGTTTGCAGACCCTGCTGGAGATGGGAATCGATAAGCTGGCTGATATCGTGGATGCGGCGATGACAGCAACCCATGTAAATGGAGCTATGCACAGTCTCGTTATTGACGGTATTTTTAACGGTGTTGGAAGTGTGCTGAGCTTTTTACCGATCATCGTGACACTGTTTTTCTTCCTGTCTCTGATGGAAGACAGTGGTTATATTGCCAGAGTGGCCTTTGTCATGGACAAATTGCTGCGCAAGATCGGACTTTCGGGTCGAAGTATTGTACCAATGCTGATCGGATTTGGTTGTACCGTTCCAGCGGTTATGGCAACACGAACCCTGACCAGTGAGCGGGATCGGAAGATGACGATTCTGTTGACTCCATTTATGAGTTGTACAGCAAAGCTGCCGATTTATTCGTTCTTTGTCAGTGCATTTTTCCCGAAACGCGGTGGCTTTATCATGGCAGGATTATATTTGCTTGGCATCGGTGTCGGAATTTTGATCTCATTCCTTTATAAAGGAACATTATTTAAAGGCGAGCCGGTTCCGTTTGTTATGGAGCTGCCGAATTACCGTCTGCCGGGGGCAAAAAATGTGACACAGCTTCTGTGGGAAAAAGCAAAAGACTTCCTGCAGCGTGCATTTTCGGTTATTTTTATTGCAACGATCGTGGTTTGGTTCCTGCAGAGTTTTGATCTGCATATGAATATGGTAACGGATTCCGCAGACAGTATCCTGGCAGCAGTGGCCGGTGTGCTGGTGCCGGTTTTCCGCCCGCTCGGTATGGGCGACTGGAGAATCTGTACTTCCCTGATCAGCGGTTTTATTGCAAAAGAGAGTGTGGTATCTACGCTGGAAGTGCTGTTTGCTGGAAGTATCGGTACGGTGATCACATCCCTGACAGCAGCCTCAATACTGGTATTCAGCCTCTTGTATACACCATGTGTGGCAGCCATTGCATCAATCAAGCGGGAACTTGGAATAAAATGGGCCATCGGTGTGGTGATCTGGCAGTGTGTGATTGCATGGCTGGCGGCACTGGTGGTACACCTTATCGGTTTGATGATCGGGCTGGTTTAGAAGAATATGTCAGCTTTCGCTGACCAGAATCACGCACCAAGTCTCACGTGCGTTCGATTTGAACTGAGCAGAAAAAGGGCGTAAGTCATAGCAATATGACCTACGTCTTTTTATTGTGTGAAAAACATATGTTTGGTATAATGAGGTTATAATTTCAGGAAAGGAACAGACAGCATATGAAGTTTTTTCATTTATCGGATCTTCACATTGGATTAAAACTGATCAATCGGGATCTGCGCGAAGATCAGGAATATATTTTTCATCAGATTGCAGAACTTGCAATACGGGAACGGCCGGATGCGCTGGTGATCGCGGGAGATATCTATGATAAAGCGGTTCCATCAGCGGAAGCTATGGAAGTGCTGGACGGATTTATTGAGGAGCTGACACAGAATCTGCCGGAACTTGTGATCATGATGATCAGCGGAAATCATGACAGTGCAGTCCGGGTCAACTGTTATCGAAGTGTGCTGGCGCGGCAGAGACTTCATATGATCGGTCTGCCACCGGTTCAGCCGGAAGAGTATATTGAAAAAGTAGTTTTGCGGGATGCATATGGTTCCGTGAATTTTTACCTGCTTCCCTTTGTGAAACCATCCATGGTGAAATTGATTACCGGCACAGATGAAAAAGGAAATAATCTGTCTTATGATGAGACGTTGCGACGGATGCTTGCAAGGGAAGAGATTAATATGGCGGAGCGGAACGTGCTGGTCAGTCATCAGTTTTATCTTCCGGCAGGAAAAGATGCAGAGGAAGTAGAACGTATGGATTCAGAAATTCGAACAGTGGGAAATATTGATGAAGTATCGGCAGAAATTTTGCAACTATTTGATTATGCGGCGCTTGGACATATCCACAAGCCGATGAAACTGGGGAGTGAATGCATCCGTTATTGCGGAACAATGCTGGCGTGTTCTGTCAGTGAGGCAGGACAGCAAAAAGGTGTGATCGAAGTGGAACTCGGAGAAAAAGGAGAGGTGCAGACCCGGATACTGCCCCTGCATCCGTTGCGTCAGATCAAGGTGCTGCGGGGAACTGCAGAGGAAATACTGGCACAGGCATGTGAGGATTATGTATCCGTAACACTGACGGACACACCGGATTTTGATACCCAGGACCGGTTGCGGGCTGCATTCCCATATCTTCTGGAAATCCGCAGAGATACGTTATTACAGCGGGACTATGCAGGAGCATTGCGGGCTCAGGAAAAACTGGATCCGTATGAAGTATGCTGTTCGTTTCTGGGGGATGCTCCGGATGAAGAAAAAGCCATATTGCAGGAAATTGTCAATACTGTATTCACGGAAGGAGAGACAAAATGAAACCATTAAAATTAACGATGCAGGCATTTGGTTCTTATGTCACTCCGGGAACAATTGATTTTGAACGAACGGAGCAAAATCTGTTTTTGATCACCGGTGATACCGGTGCAGGTAAGACAACGATCTTTGATGCTATTGTATTTGCGTTGTATGGAGAAGCAAGTTCCGGAATGAATAAGAAGAATGGAAATGAGCTGCAGAGTCAGTATGCAGATCCGCAGATTTCACCTTTTGTGGAACTGACTTTTTCTGAGGGGGATGGCATCAGCCGGCAGAGTTATACCGTGCGGCGTACCCCACGGCATATCCGGCCGGTAAAGCGTGGCCATGGAACAACAGAAGAGAAAGAGACGGTATCCCTCATCCTGCCGGATCAGACAGAATTTTCCCGAAACAAAAAAGAGACGGACGAAAAAATTGTAGAAATCCTGGGACTGACGAAAGGGCAGTTTATGCAGGTGGCTATGATCGCACAGGGTGAGTTTATGGAACTGCTGCGGGCAAAATCAGATGATAAAAAAGTGATTTTTCGGAAACTGTTTCATACGGAACCCTATCAGAAAATAGTGGAAGAACTGAGGATAAGATGCAAAGAAAAGGAGAAGGATATCGGAGAAATCCGAACGGTATGTCAGACCGAGGTAGGACATATCTCTGTGCCGGAAGAATATGAGCGCAGGGAGGAAATACAGGAACTGCTCATCAGGGTTGTGGATTCCAGGCGGTTTCATGCAGAGGATATGGAACTGCTGTTAGGAGAATTACAGCAGATGTGCGGGTATATACAGGCAAGACTACTGGGAATACAGGAGGCCGCAGAAGCGGCAGAACAGGCACGCAGTCAGGCGCAGGAGCGTTTAAACAGGGCAGAGCAGCTGCAGCAGGCATATCAACAGCTTGAGGAGGCGGAAACTGTGTTGCAGCAATGCAAAGAGAACGCCGGAGAGATGCAGAGACTGGAACAGCAGATACGGATAATCCGTAATGCATGGGAGATTTTTGACTGTTTTGAACTGGTTCAGACTAATGAGAAAACCGTAGAACAGACAGAGACAGAACTGAAAAATCTGGAAGAGCGGTTGCCGGAGCTGGTACAGCAGGCTGAAGAAGGCACAAAGCTGGAAGAAAAAGCAGGAGAAGCGAATCGAAAGAAAAACAGTGTGTACAGTCGGGTATCTGAGCGGGTTGGTCAGGCTCTGAAGCAGTTTCAGAAGATGGAAGATACACAGAAAGATCTGGAAGGGCAGCAGAACGATCTGGATCAGGCAAAGCAGAATACCAAGGCGGTGCAGGAACAAAAGGAACAGCTGACGGCACAGATCGCAGACTGGAAAAAGCAGGAGATGGAGAAACAGGCTGCACCGATACAGCTTGCACGCTGGGAAAGTCAGCAGAAAAGTGTGGAGCGTCTGAATCAGGAAGTGGCAGATACAAAAGATCTGGAAGAAGCATGGAACCGTCAGAAGAAAACGGTGGTGACGACACAACAAAAATTCCGTGAGGCGAGTCTGGAATATCGGCAGGAGCAGGAACGATACGAAGCTATGCGCCAGATATTTTTCAATATGCAGGCAGGTCTTATCGCAAGGGAACAGCTGAAACCGGGACAGCCCTGTCCGGTGTGCGGATCCCTGGAACACCCGGCCCCCTGTGAACTTGCGGAAGAACACAGCACACTCACCCGGGAAAAACTGGATGAGATGAGTGTTTCCGTAGAAGAACGGAGAAAGGAGCAGGAGAGCTGTGCTTCAAGCGCGGAGGCGGCACTGGAATTGGCAAATGAGAAAGAAAAGCAGCTGAAGGAAGCGTTGGAGCGGCTGTTCGGACATTTGCAGGAGCATGGATGTGAGATTCTGGAAGCAGTGGAACTGGCACTGGCAGAAGCCGTGGTACAGGATGAAATGCAGCAGTTGAAAGAACAGGAACAACAGTTAAATGCAGAGGTTGCAAAACTGAAACAGGCACAGCGTCATCTTCAGGAGGCAGAGGAAGAGACAGAGAAGCTGGAAACACAGTATAAAGCAGCACAGCAGAAAGAACAGGAAATCCATGTTGCTCTGGAAGGCAATCGTGCGGTATTAAAGCAGCTGCAGAGGGAACAGAGTTATACGTCCAGAGAAGCTGCACAGGCAGAGCTAGACCTTGCAAAAAAAGAAAAGGAACAGGCGGAACGTGCATATGAAGAAGCTTCAAAAGAGGCGGTGCAGGCAAGAAAGGACCGGGATGACGCCCGGACATTGCAGAATCATTATCAGGGGGAACTTCCGAATCAGAAGGCGCAGGCGTTACAGTGCCGGCAAAAATATGAGGCACGGATGGCTGCCTTTGGTCTGACCATGGAACAGTGGCAGGCTGTTACACAACAGTATCCACGCGAAGAGGCGGATCTGTTTCAGGAAAAACTGGATGCTCATAAAGCGCAACAGGCGCAGGCACAGGGACGTTATACTTCTGCGAAGGAACAGATCGGAGCCCAGGGAAAACCGGATCTGGAAGTATTGCAGCAAAACCTGCAAGAGGCAGAACAGGTGTGGAAAAGCCGGCAGGAAGAGCGGGAGCAGTGGGGCACCTATGCCCGTGTCAACAGTGAAAGCTATGCCCGTCTGATGCCGAAAATGGAAGAACGCGCACAGATTCTGAAGGAGCATCAGCAGATCAGTGACCTGTATCAGCGGTTGTCCGGAAATATTAGCGGATTCCGTATGGACCTGGAGACTTTTGTACAGCGACAGTATCTGGAACGGATCCTGTATGCCGCCAACCGGTGTTTCCTGGAAATGTCGGCAGGACAGTTTGAATTGCGGATGTATGATCTGGATAAGGCCGGTGAGGGAAAAAATCACGGACTGGATCTGATGGTATATTCCGCTGTGACGGGAAAAGTACGGGAAGTGCGTACTTTATCCGGTGGAGAATCTTTTATGGCGGCACTGTCTCTGGCACTTGGAATGGCAGATCAGATTCAGGAGAGTTCTGCAGCGATACATCTGGATGTGATGTTTATCGATGAGGGATTCGGGTCACTGGATGAACATTCCCGCAATCAGGCGGTCCGCGTATTGCAGGAAATGGCAGGCGGCAGCAAAATGATCGGTATTATTTCCCATGTGACAGAGCTGAAGCAGGAGATTGATGACCAGCTTCTGGTCATCAAGGATGAAAGCGGAAGCCATGTGCGCTGGCAGATCAGCTGATCAATGTGGCATATGATATGAGATGACAGAACGGTTCGTTGCGGTTTTGACTTTGTATGAGCATGGATGGAAAACACCGCAGCTTCCAGGAACAGGTTGAAAAACAGCCCGATTATCGGTATGATGTAAGAAATGAGATTATAATTAATAATGATACTATGATTTTTGAGGAGGAATACAACGTGAAAGTTTTAATGTTAAATGGAAGTGCGAAAGCAAATGGAAATACCTATGCATCTTTGCTGGAAGTAGGCAGACAGCTGGAAAAAGAAGGGATTGAGTATGAGATTTTCCAGATGGGCGGGGAACCGGTCAGAGACTGTCTGGGCTGCGGTCAGTGTACAGAGAACGGCTGTGTGTTTGCAGATGACAAAGTAAATGAGTTTGTTGCAAAAGCAAAAGAAGCAGATGGGTTTGTATTTGGTACACCGGTGTATTATGCACATCCAAGTGGAAGAGTGATGTCCTTCCTGGACCGGGCATTTTACAGCAGCGGAAGAGCTGCATTCGCATTTAAACCGGGTGCATCTGTGGCAGTAGCACGCCGTGGCGGAACCACAGCATCTTTTGATGCCATGAATAAATATTTTGGAATCTGTCAGATGCCGGTAGCAGGTTCTACTTACTGGAATCAGGTGCACGGAGCTGTTCCGGGAGAAGCCTGTCAGGATGAAGAAGGTATGCAGACCATGCGGAATCTTGCGCGTAATTTGGCGTGGATGATGAAATGTTTTGCAGCAGGAAAAGCAGCCGGAGTGGAACTGCCACAGACGGAGCGGGATTATAAGACGAATTTTATCCGTTAAGCAGAACCGTATGGTTATGCTGGTAATGTAAAAGGTGGGGCATATGGCAATATTAGGAATTGATCTTGGAACAACAAACTCGTTGGGGGCTGTATATCGAAACGGGAAAGTGGAACTGATACCGAATCGTTTCGGTTCTTTTTTGACGCCAAGTGTGGTAAGTGTCATGGAGGATGGCAGCGTGGCAGTTGGTCAGATTGCAAAGGAACGTCTGATCACACATCCGAAAGATACCGCTGCTTCTTTTAAAAAGAAGATGGGAACGACACAGAACTATGTGTTGGGCGGGCGGAATTTTCTGCCGGAAGAGCTGTCTGGATTTGTGATCAGTGCTATCGTGGAAGATGCCAGAAATTATCTGCAGGAGGATGTGGAAGATGTTATTATCTCCGTGCCGGCATATTTTCATGACAAACAACGGGTGGCAACAAAACGGGCAGGGGCTTTGGCCGGTGTAATGGTAAAACGAATTATCAATGAACCAAGTGCTGCAGCACTTGCATCCTATTTTGATACCAGACAGGAACAGTTGTTTCTTGTTTTTGACTTTGGCGGAGGTACGCTGGATGTTTCTATCGTGGATTGTTTTGACACAATGGTGGAGATTCTTGCAGTTTCCGGAGATAATCATCTCGGTGGAGATGATTTTAATGAAGCCATTGCCGGTGGCTTCCTGAAAGAGCATCAATTGCAGCAGAAATATCTGAGTGAAACGGAGTATGCCATTTTATTGCGTCAGGCAGAAAAGTGTAAAATTGCTCTGTCTACATTGCCGGAAACTAAAATGACGGCTGTAATCGGTGGTCAGACTTATCAGAGTGTGTATACAAATGAACGTGTGATGAGAGAAAGTTCTGGCATCTGGAAACGCATGCAGCGCGTGCTTCGACATGCCCTGCAGGATGGCAGAGTGAGTCTTGAGGAGATCAATGCGGTAATTTTAGCGGGCGGATCCGGGAAAATGCCGTTGGTGCAATCTTATATGGAACAGCTGTTTGAACAGACGCCACTGGTAACCGGGTTCAGTGATCAGCTGATCGCCCGAGGGCTTGGTCTTGTCTGCGGTGTGATGGAACGAAAAGATGAGGTCAGGGATTATGTACTGACAGATATCTGTCCGTTTACGCTGGGAACCAGTGTAAATAATGATGCGGATCATCAGCATCCCTATATGAGTGCGATCATTGAGCGGAATACTGTGCTGCCCTGTTCGCGGGTGCAGCGGTATTATACGGTGTCGGATTATCAGTCCGAGGTAAAGGTTGATATCCGGCAGGGCGAGGAACCTTATGCGGAGGATAATCTGCAGCTGGGAGTGCTCAAGGTGCCGATTCCGAAAAAGAAAAAAGGGGAAGAGTGCATTGATATCCGTTTTACTTACGACATTAACGGCATTCTGGAAGTGGAGGTAACGGTTGTTTCCAACGGAAAGAAGGTTTCAAAAATCCTGTCACAGAATATGGATGAAAAAGAAATTGAAAAGCGGATGCAGCAGTTACAGAAACTGAAAATTCATCCAAAGGATATGACAGAAAACCGGTTGATGAAGGAACGGTTGCAGGTTCTTTTTGAAGAATCACTTCCGGAGACAAGGGAGAGGATTCTCTCTTATATTGAGTATTTTGATCAGATTCTTGCCAGTCAGGATCCACGCAGGATCCGACGTTATCGGGAATTACTGGAACAGGTTATTGCTTCCATGGAAACATATGACCCTTTCGAAGGGATGCTGGAATTTCCGGAGTGGAAGGAAGAAGATGAAGGAGAAGGCGGATCGGAATAGATGCGGATCGGAATAGATAGGGAACTCGATTTATAGACAGAAGTGAAAATAAAAGAAAGCAGAGATGTATGGGGGAATAAGAAATGGATAAAGCTCAGGCCTATGCCGTTTTACGCATAGAACCGGGATGTACCGAGGAAGAAATCAAAAAAGCGTATGCAGCGCTGTCCAGACAATATCATCCAGAGGAATATCCGGAAGAATTTCAACAGATTCATGATGCATATAGAATGCTGCGCAGACAGGAACAACGGCAGCATACAATACACCCGGTTACTGTTACAGGAACAAAAGAAGCAGATTCACAATCAGCGGATATTAATGCATTAGAGGAAACAGAGTTACAACCGGTTGAGGTCAACGTGACAGAGGAAGCTGATCCGGAAACAAGTTCCGGCGTGTCTGCAGAACAGGAACTGGAAGAACAAACAGAAAATCCAGAGCAATCGGAAGCTGTTCCACAGTATGATTTTGATGAAGTGATAGAAGAAGAACAGCGTGAGGAAGAGCAGAAACAGATTTATTTTATCCAGAAAGCATTGATAGAAATGGAAATGCTGCTGAAACCACAATATTGCAATAAGGTGAAACTGTTTCAGGAATATTTTCGAAAAGCAGAGTACCAGGAGATCCTGAAACAGCCGGTATATATGGGAATGTTTGCAGAACTTTTGGAAAATAGCCGGCTTAAGCCGGTAATTTACGATCATATCATTGATTATTACCGGTTTCGCGGTCTGAATCCGGAAGATATGTATGAAGGAGCAGCAAAGCTTTATCGTGTACTGGATGAAAAACGTGGTATGAAGAAAAAGAAAACAGGAACATTGCAGACCGTTATATTGGTCGGAGCGGTGGCAGGAGTTCGTGCAGGAACACGTTCTGTATCATCTGATTCCGGCGCAGGAAAGCTGTTTGGCTTTCTGGCTGTGCTGGTAATTGTGATCGCATTGATGTTTCTGCTGTATCGCCAGCTGTATAAGAATCATTCCGGTCTGTTTGCACAGGCAATCACTGCGGTGCTTCTGACAGTTTCACAGTTTATTGTGTTGATGGGAGATTTCTATGCACCGTTGATGGGGACGGATGCGGGAACCGGTCTGGCTGTGATTTTGTTTTTGCTGGGTGGTGTCTGGATAATTGGTGTTGGGATTGCTGCGGTTGTAAAAAAACTGCTGTTTTTAAAAAAATAGTTAAAAATGTTTCAATGAAAGGGCGTGTGAAAAACGGAAAGTTTTTCATGCACCCTTTTTATCTTTTTGAACGCAGAATAAGCATTCCCCCGCTTCAAGTGCGTAGAGCACTAAGTGATGGGTAAGGGGGGATGCTTATGTCAGTGGGAGTTAAAAGCTCCCACTGACAGGTCGCAAAGCGACTGCGTTCATGAGCAAGTAGCGAAAGCGGATTGCGAATGTCCGATTTACACAGATAAAGCTCAATACAAATGCAAATAAACTGACAATACTTAATAAAATAAAAAAATGACAGAAAAGTATTGACAAATAAGTGGAGATGCGTTACTATAATCTCAACAAAAGAACTAAGAAACAGAGGTACAGACCAATGAAATGAGAATGGAAAATTCATAATTTAAGAACAGGAGGTACAGTCCAAAAGGAACATAAACAATAAATTTATAATCTGAGAAAGTTGAAGGTGTAGACAATGAAATTACTGGAAATTCATTAAAAGCCCGGTCGGAAGGAAAATTATCGATCGGGCTTAAATTTTGTCTTTTTACACATCTGCAAGAATCATTGCAAAATATCCCCATTCCCAATACAGGGATTCAAAACTGTTTTCCAGATACTCATAAATATCATCATCATCATAGCCGGTCATGCGCGTCAGAATGACAATGGCATCACGGATATCGTTGTATGTCAGGGTATGCTCATCGGAAAGCAGCCAGGACAGAAAAATGCTGTATCGAATGGCTGCGTATTCCATTCCAATCCATTGCAGATGGATCAGCATGCCGTTCAGATCATTGTCCGGAAGCAGAAGATCTGCGAAAATTTCATTGGACAGAAATGCCCGCAGCAGAGGTGCGTGCTTGTCCCAGTGCGCTCGGAACAGTTTCCATTTTTGAGACAGATCAGCCGGATAACTATTTGTGGAAATGTTGCCGGCAAGATCTAGAAGCGGTGTCAGAAATTCCTCATAAAGACCTTCTTTCTGGTAATTGACAGCCAGATCTTGTAGCAGTTCATTACATTCATACAGCATGTCTTCCGTAGAAAACTCCATGTTAGTAATGGCAGCCGAAAGTTGTGTCTGGGTTTCGGTGGAAAAGTAGTCTGCCAGTAAGATCCCGGACAGAGCAGTTGTCGGAAGTTCAGACAATATATAAAAGCTTTCCAATAATGACAGCTCCGGGCTGTAATCCGGACATTGTACAATCTGAAGAATGTGATCCCGTACTTGAAACAGAATCCGTTCTTCCGGGGAAAGCGTGACAATCTCAGAAATTTTTGGAAACAGAAGTTGTGGCTGCATCTGCCAGAGATCCAGAACCGCAGGGCAGCCAGGCATCAGAGAGGCTTCTGTATGGGTGGCGAAATGGTGATATTCGCGCGGAAACATTGTGCACGTTTCAGAAAGAATGTCATCTCCGTGATGCAGAACAAGACGGCAGAGTTTATTTTTGCATAGAAAAGGACATTTTTTCTCCTCATTCAGAGTAATCATATGCTGGTGTTCTCTGAGAGATGTGTAATCAGACAGCACTTTGTGCAGGTATGGCATATCATTTGGGGGTGCTGTATGGCACCAGCGGTCATAGGTCGTGTCATCAACGCCAATGTTCCATTCCTGACAGCAGGTGATGGGACATTTGTCTGCAATGCAGATAAAATTTTTATAATAGCTCGGGTAATATGTTTTCATAATCAGTAAACTCTTTCTAAATAACTGTCTGTATTGTAACATAATAATACACAAAAATGTATCTGAAAAAGGAGGAGGCACTCATATTAAAACAGGTGATTTTCTGAGCTAAGACCTTATGATATAAGGAATTTCCAGGTTTTGTGCAATTTGTACAGGCAAGAAAAAAGTGGAAAAATCAGGATTGACAGCGCACAGACTGCTCACTATACTGAGGATACATCAAAATCACAGGCATGAAACATTCTGTTTTCTATCTGCCTGTACGGATATTTTATCTGTTATATATATCCGATCTGCATCCATGAATGCAGATAATTCTTTAATCTGGCCGGTTTGGCAGCAACAACCCATTTTTGATGAAGTGAAAAACGGAGGAAAATGCGAATGTCCGCTTTAGTATTAGGATAACTGGATCGTATTTTCGAAACCGAAGGAACGAGGTGAACCCATATGTAATTATAACTGACATAAATAAAAATGAAAATCGCATATAAGAGCGGAAAGAAATGAAGATTTGACATTCTGTATCGACGAAAAAAGGAGAGACAGAATAAAAACAGAAAGAAAAAGAGGAACTAGAATGAAGAAAAAAAAGTTAACGATTATGCTTGGAGCCATGACCCTTGCACTGCTTCTGGGTACTGCTCCAGTGGTACAGAATGTGGCAGCGGCGGGACTTCCTGTCTCAATCAGCCAGAAAGCAAAGCAGGATGCACTGGAGCATGCTGATATTATTGACAGTCTGAAAAAAGGATCTGTTGCTATCCGAAAATATGATATGACAGCAGCACAGGCAGCAGGAGATTATTCGGAGGATATGTATGTGGCAACAGGAGAAAAAGATACGGTGGCTGAACAGAAACTGGCAGATTATGCCATGGAAGGTGTGCAGTTTTCCTGTCTGAGAGTAGGTAATATTGAGACACACAGTGTTCAGAAAGGAACAGAGACATCCGTGGAACTGATCTATGAGATTCCGGAAAAACTGGCAGATATTTTGAAGCTGATGAAGGAAAATGCGGTTGATATGAGCAAACAGGGGGAGGCATATCCCTGCCACAATACCGGTGTGTTGCATTATACCGGACAGCAGATTTCAGATGCACTGGAAGCTATTTTAAAAGCGGATGAAGTAGCTGCGAAAAATGCGTTAGAACACTATTTGTATGATTATGGGACATTGGATGCCACTACAGATCAAAAGGAAGCTTCCGGTGTTTGTAACCTGCCAAAGACAGATAAAAACGGTTATACCCATTTGGACAATCTGGAACTCGGTCTGTATCTGTTTGTGGAAACAGAAGTGCCGGAACAGGTGACCGACACGGTTAATCCATGGTTTGTGCAGCTCCCATTTACCAGTGCAGACGGAGATATGTGGCAGTATGATATGAATGTTTATCCCAAAAACCAAAGTGGGAATCCGACCCTGGACAAAAGTGTCAGAAACGCATACAGCAATACATTATCTGTAAATGAACAGGTGCCTTCCGGGACAGATAAAAATACAAGCGTCCACGCAGGAGATGCGTATGTAGCTGGAAATGATTCTGAGGCATTGATCGTATACAACCGGGAAGCGCAGAGTGCGGATCTGACAGATGCTGCTTATGTGGCAAACCGTGGAGGTTATACAGCAGATGGAGTGACAGCAGGCAAAGACGGCAGTGGATACAGTACGGATTATATGTACCGGGATACGACTACGGCATCTGAAGGAGATCTGCTGGATTATATTCTGGTCTCTAAATTGCCGCATATTACGTCAGAAGCTACATTCCTGAGTGAATATACATTTCAGGATACATTATCCGGAGGAATTACATACAACAAAGATGTGAAAATTGCATTTTATGACAATGCCATGGATGCAAATGCAAATAATACGAAAAATGCAAAGGTACTGTGGAATCTGAATTCAGGGGATTATACACAGCATTATGTGGATGTGACCGTTACGAACCCAGATACGGGAGTACAGAATGCAGATGGTTCCACACGGTTGACGGTAGCACTGACAGAAGATGGTTTGCGGGCAGTGAACGGTGTGGATGCAGCAGGAAAACAGATAGAAAGCCTGTCGGATTACTATATGGTTGTGTACTATACAGCGACGGTTAAGTCCGATGCATCAGTTGTACTTGGAGATGAAGGAAATCCAAATCATGTAAATCTGGTCTGGAGTCGTACTTCAGATGGATATTATAACATGCTGGAGGATCAGAATTATGTATATACATACGGCCTGGATCTGACCAAGACCTTTTCCGACCAGAAAGGAAAGTTTGAGCATGTAAAATTCAAACTGTACAACAGTACAGATGGTTATTATGTCATGGCAGAAAAATCAACAACAGAGGATGGTGTGTATTACGTTGTCGGAAAGACAGTCAATGAGGAGCAGGCCACTGAATTTATACCAAATGCAGACAGCGGGAAACTGCTTGTAAATGGGGCAGAAGCAGACAGCTATCAATTGACAGAGATTGCCACGGATAAGGGATATCATCTGCTCAAAGATCAGATTAAAATCGATATTTCCGCGACAGATCGTGATATTATCGCATCGGTTGCCGGGGTGACCGGAATGGATGCAGCAGCAGTTGAGGCTGTTGTGAATCATTATCAGGGTGGAATTTATGATGAAAATGGAAATCTGGTTACTGCGCAGCGGGATGAATTGACAGGGGCTATGGCTGGAGGACCGGCATTGGAATCTGCCAATGGAAGAACGATCGGAAAGACAGATCTGTATGTCGGAACGATTCAGAATGCATTTGCAAAAATAGATGATAAGGATGCGCTTATGACAGATCAGAATCAGGCGGTATTACTTACTGTGAACAATACAAAAGAATTTTTGCTTCCGCAGACCGGTGGAAAAGGGCTTTATCTGATAACAATTGTGGGTGTTATTTCAGTGGCAGGCGGCTGCTATCTTGTAACACGAAAAAGAGAAAAAGCAAAGATGTTAATTAAATTATATATGTCTTTTTGACTATCTTTTTATATCTTCCTAAATGTCCGCA
>OGCN01001692.1_pt1 | contig 27329 bp, 24 predicted proteins | sample 1570181 | NCBI WGS metagenome assembly OGCN01 (sample SAMEA4370584, study PRJEB24528) | human gut metagenome | reverse complement strand
TCTGGGCAAAAGGCATGGAGCAGGATAAGATCAATGCGTATATGACACTGTATACTGCACTGGTAACCATCTGCAAGACTGCAGCTCCGATGATCCCGTTCATGACAGAAGATATTTACCAGAACCTGGTAAGAAGCATTGACAAAGATGCTCCGGAAAGTATCCATCTGTGTGACTTCCCGGTAGTTGATGAGGCAATGATCAATCCGGAACTTGAGAAAAACATGGAAGAGGTACTGAAGATCGTTGTACTTGGTCGTGCAGCAAGAAATGGTGCAAATATCAAAAACAGACAGCCAATCGGCGATATGTATGTAAAAGCACCGTTTGAAGTACCGGAATTCTTCGTTGAGATCATCGAATATGAGCTGAATATCAAGAAAGTAAGCTTCATCGAGGATGTCAGCGCATATACAAATTACAGCTTCAAACCACAGCTTCGTACCGTTGGACCAAAATATGGTAAATTTCTTGGCAAGATCAAAGCCGCTCTGGAAAACATCGACGGGCATGCAGCAATGGCACAGCTGAAAAAAGAAGGTTCCATCACCTTATCTGAAGTGGACGAGAACATCGTTCTGACAGAAGAAGACTTACTGATTTCCGTAGCTCAGACAGAAGGCTTTGCTACCGAGACAGGAAATGACATCACTGTTGTACTGAATACAAAATTAACACCGGAACTGATTGAGGAAGGCTTTGTCCGTGAGATCATCAGTAAGGTACAGACAATGCGTAAAGAGGCAGGATTTGAGGTAATGGATAAGATCGTCCTTTCCTTCAAAGCAGAGAAAACAATCTGTGATGTATTTGCAGCACACAAGGAGCAGATCCAGAGTGAAGTACTTGCTGTAGAGATCAAAGAAGGCGCATTAGAAGGCTACCAGAAAGAGTGGAATATCAACGGCCACAAGGTTGAGTTAGGAGTGGAAAAACAGTAATGAAAAATATTTTATTTGACAAAAAAGAATTCATCAAATGCGTAAAAGAAAATGTAAAGACACTTTACCGCAAGACCATGGCGGAGGCTTCCGAGCAGGAAGTCTTCCAGGCGGTATCCTATGCGGTAAAAGATGTCATCATTGACAACTGGCTTGCTACTCAGCAGACCTTTGACAAGGAAGATCCGAAAATGGTTTATTATATGTCCATGGAGTTCCTGATGGGTCGTGCTCTTGGTAACAACCTGATTAACCTGACCGCATATCAGGAAGTAAAAGAAGCATTGGATGAACTTGGTTTTGATCTGAACACGATTGAGGATCAGGAGCCGGATCCGGCACTTGGAAATGGTGGTCTGGGTCGTCTGGCTGCATGCTTTATGGAATCTCTGGCAACACTGGGATATCCGGCATACGGCTGTGGAATCCGTTACCGCTATGGTATGTTCAAACAGAAAATCAAAGATGGTTATCAGGTAGAAGTGCCAGATAACTGGCTGAAAAACGGTTATCCGTTTGAGCTGCGCAGACCGGAGCATTCTTTTGAAGTCAAATTTGGCGGCTATGTACAGGCAGAGCCAGCTGAGAATGGACGTACAAAATTCATTCAGAAAAATTATCAGTCTGTACTGGCAGTTCCGTACGACATGCCGATCGTTGGTTACAACAACAACATGGTAAACACTCTGATGATCTGGGATGCTGAGCCGATGGAGTGCTTCGAGCTGGATTCCTTTGACAAAGGTGATTACAGAAAAGCCGTTGAGCAGGAAAACCTTGCAAGAAATCTGGTAGAGGTTCTGTACCCGAACGACAACCATATTCAGGGTAAAGAGCTGCGTCTGAAACAGCAGTATTTCTTCGTATCTGCGAGTGTGCAGCGTGCCGTAGCCCGTTATAAAAAATATCATCCGGATATCCATAAACTTTATGAAAAAGTAACGATCCAGATGAACGATACACATCCGACGGTAGCAGTTGCAGAGCTGATGAGAATTCTTCTGGATGACGAAGGTCTGACATGGGATGAGGCATGGGCAATCACAACAAAAACATGTGCATACACCAACCACACCATCATGGCAGAAGCTCTGGAGAAATGGCCAATCGAGATTTTCTCCCGCCTGCTTCCGCGTATTTACCAGATTGTTGAAGAAATCAACCGCAGATTCCTTCTGGAAGTAGAAGAAGAATATCCGGGAAATCAGTATAAAAAAGATAAAATGGCAATTATCCATGACGGACAGGTAAAAATGGCACATCTTGCAATCGTAGCAGGATACTCTGTCAACGGTGTTGCCCGTCTGCATACAGAAATCCTGAAAAATCAGGAACTGAAAGACTTCTACGAGTTATATCCGGAGAAATTCAATAACAAGACAAATGGTATCACACAGCGTCGTTTCCTGTATCATGGAAATCCGTTACTTGCTGAGTGGGTTACAAACAAGATCGGAAATGACTGGATCACAAACTTAAGTCATATGGAAAAACTTGCTGTATACGTAGATGATCCGAAAGCACAGCAGGAATTCATGCAGATCAAATACCAGAATAAACTGCGTCTGGCAAAATACATCCAGGAGCACAACGGTATCGAAGTAGATCCGCGTTCCATCTTTGATGTACAAGTAAAACGTCTGCATGAGTACAAACGTCAGCTGATGAACATTCTGCATGTCATGTATCTGTACAACAAGATTAAAGAGCATCCGGAGATGGAGTTCTATCCAAGAACATTTATCTTTGGTGCAAAAGCAGCTGCAGGTTACAAAAATGCAAAACTGACCATCAAACTGATTAACTCCGTAGCAGATGTGATCAACAACGATGCAAGCATTGACAACAAACTGAAAGTTGTATTTATTGAGGATTACAAAGTATCCAACGCTGAGTGGATTTTTGCAGCAGCTGATGTCAGCGAGCAGATTTCTACTGCAAGTAAAGAGGCATCCGGAACTGGTAACATGAAATTCATGTTAAACGGTGCTGCAACCATCGGTACTATGGACGGTGCAAACGTAGAGATGGCTGAGGAAGTCGGAAAAGAGAACATGTTTATCTTTGGTATGAGTTCTGACGAAGTTATCGCACATGAGCAGAACCGTGATTACAACCCGATGGATATCTTTAATCAGGATCAGGAGATCCGTCAGGTACTGATGCAGCTCATCAACGGATTCTATTCCGGAAACGATACAGAGCTGTTCCGTGATCTGTACAACTCACTGCTGAATACTCAGTGCACACAGTATGCTGATACTTACTTCTGCCTGAAAGACTTCCGTTCTTATGCAGAAGCTCAGGAGCGCGTAGAAAAAGCTTACAGAGATGAGAAAGGCTGGGCAAAACTTGTTATGCTGAATGTGGCTCATGTTGGAAAATTCTCTTCTGACAGAACCATTCAGGAGTACGTAGATGATATCTGGCATCTTGACAAAGTAAAAGTAACTGTAACAGAGCAGTAGAATCAAGTTGAGCGTAGGTGAAACTTGGCGCGTGATTCTGGTCAGTGTAAGCTGACACATTCCACTTAGAATCACTGTGCATCTTAAATAGGGAGGCTGTCTGCTGTACACAGAGTGCCCCACCCGATATAGGGATTGGGGTATTCCGTGAGGGCAGGCAGTTTTTTTGTGCCCCGAATCAGGTATGCTTTTGCTTTTTCTCCGTAGAGATAAGGATCGTTGCCACGCAAAATCCCCCATTCCATCAACAGTGCACAGCTTCCGGTGACAAAGGGAGCTGCCATGGAAGTACCGCTTTTTGACGTATAACCGCCGCCGGGTGCAGCAGAAATGATATTGACACCGGGCGCTGCCAGATCCGGTTTGATGCGGTGTTCCATTCGGGTAAAACCACGTCCGGAAAATGGTGCATAATTGTTGAATGCGGCATTATAAGCACCAACTGAAATGACTTTGGAAGCGGTAGAGGGAATCGTGAGGGTGGTGTCTTCCGTTGGATACAGAAAGCCGGTACCATTGCCGATCACGGATTGTCCCGGAAACCAGAGGTCATAGCCGCCGGCGGTGATACGGCGGGGATTCAGGGTTAGTTCCCAGAGACCTGCATCGATATAACTTCCACGGGGGATAAAATCCAGATAGATTTCCTGACTGGTGCTGTAAGGGCTTGGTTTTCCGTAATACGCCAGAAGTTCGGTCGTTCCGACGGTAAAGCGATAGGTGCCAAGCCGCTCCTGAAATGGTCCGATGACGGTGCCGTTTGGATGCCGCAGAGTGATTTCGATTTCGTCAGAGTAGGATTTCCAGAGCTGAAGGTTTAGACCAGATTCGTAGTCGCTGACGGAAAAAGGAATGGAAGCAGGGGAAAATTGCCCCGAAGTAACAGTCGCAGGTGTTCTGGGAATATCCACTGCAGGTGCCCTGAAAGTATCTGAAACAGACGTTCTGGAATTATTTGTCAGAAAAGTTCCGGAAGTATGAATTCGGGAAGTACCTTCATTTCCGGTGCCGGTGATAATGCAGGATTTCCAGTAGGAAGACACATTATCAAGGTAAGTTTCCAACAGACTGGCACCATCATGGGAACCATAATTATTGCCGAAACTTAAGTTGACTGCCACGGGCATCTGTAACGTAAATGCTTTTTGTAGCACATAATCCACTGCACGCATTAATTCGGTAGTGCGGGGAAAACCATCCGGATCGGAAATGCCAAGTTTTACGATCAAAAGGGAACTCTGCGGAGCAACACCGCGGTATTGATCACCTGATGCACGTCCGTTTCCGGCGGCAATTCCGGCAACGTGTGTGCCGTGACCGGACAGATCCCGGCTTGGGACAAGTTGGTAACGTTCCTGGGATGAAGGAGCTTGCAGGGCTTCGTTGATTTCAGCTTGTGTGAAAATACGGTCCAGGCTCTGATCCCAAAGTTCGATGATTCGGGTGGTGCCGTCTGCGTTGCAGAAATCCGGATGTGCGTAGTCAATGCCAGAGTCGATGATGGCGATGAGGATGCCAGAGCCGAAGAGGTTGTTTCGTTCTGGATTTGGCTGCTGAGTGGTTTGCAAAGGGGTAATGCAGGAGGCTGACCGACTGGTGTTTACGGTAAAAAATAGCCGTTTTGGTTTTTCAATGTATTCGATTTCCGGGCGTTCCGATAAGGAATCCAACAGATTTGCAGGGACAGTCAGAATACCATAGCCGTTCAGTAATGGTCTGACCGTAATCTGCGGAAAAAGTTCCAGAAGGGTGTCAAAGCCACCGGAGGCTTTTGCAATGACTTCCCAGTTGCGGGAGATGTTATCATATCCAACATTTAGTTCTAAGGATTTTTCACGCTCTTCCGATGTGGCATCGAGAGCCAGATTCAGGAGATTTTCTAATTTTTCATTGTTCATGAGAGTGAACCTCTTTCTTAAAAATTTAGGAATATTATTGTTACTCTGGTATAAAGTGCGGATTATGCAGCAAATAACATATTTCTATAAATAGAACAAGTGTTTATTTTTCGCACGGCAATTTATCTTCCATTGGTAGAGAAGGGGAGAATTTTTACTAGATTATATTAAAATATGCTGTTCTACATAAAGTGGAAGTGGATTTTTCAGTAATTCAATGTATTTGTAATATAGCAGAGAAATATGAGCCAGATTATGATATCGGAAAAATATATGAGAAAATAGAAAAATAATATGTGAATAAGTATTCATGTATTGACGTATGAAAAGAACTATGATAAATTGAATTTGAAGTTACAACTAACTAAAAAAGGATCCTGAAGGCATAGGATTCTTTTTTACTGACTAATAGTTAGCAGAAACTAATTAAAGGAAATATAGAGATAGATTTAGATTAACAGTGAAAGAAATTTTGAATAAAAAACGGAAAGACAACTGACGGATTACCGCAGACGTCATTTGATATATGTGTTTCAGATGTACAATCTGATTCCGAATCTGACGGTGCGGGAAAATATCGAGGTTGGTGCATATCTGGGAGATGATCTGCAGAACGTTTTGACACAGATTCGTGCACTGAAAGAGGCGGATGGCGCTTATCAGAGTTTTTCCGGATTGAAGGAAGGACAGAGCGGAAGCGTACGGTTTATCATTGAAACAGATGAAATCAGTAAATAATGATAAGAAATAATATGAAAAATAGTGAACTTTGCAGCAGAGTCCACTATTTTTTGAATTTATCTCAGTCGAGAAGACTCCCACTTCTGCAAGTGGTGAGTAATAACAAGTCTTTCTCAGTGGGAGTACAATTTCCGACTGAGATAAACGCTCCGTGGGGGCGCACATTGTCTGGGAGACAATGGTTTTGCGCCGACCGGAACGAAGTGTAGATGTGCAGTGATTCTGAGAAGAATATGTCAGCTTTCGCTGGCCAGAATCACGCACCAAGTCTCACGTGCGTTCGACTTGAAGTAGCTTTATTAAAAACAATTACAGCAAATTCCGTTGGAATTGGTTTGTAAGTATTTAGAATATGTTTGATTTTTTGAAGTGTAGCATCGAATAAATATGTTTCGGTATTGTTGTGTTTCTGAAAATGCAATGCTATACTGAAATCAGCTTAATTACATGGGGGAATACTTATATGAACATAAAAATCATAAATGAAAAAGACCAATTTGCACAGTGTGAAACGTTTGAAATCACGCATCTTTTATGGGGAACCAAAGCAATTCCAAAAACATATGGAAAAATAGCCTGCTGGAAAGATCATGGTTTTCTGGTGGAAATGACTTGTGAAGAAGCAGATCCGCTTCGGACGTATACCAAAATGAATGACCCGGTAAGTCTGGACAGCGGAATGGAAGCATTTTTATCCTTGTGGGCAGATCGCACACCATTGTATGTAAATGTGGAGATGAATGCAAACGGGGCAACGCTGATGCAGTATGGAACAGGGCGTGCGGATCGAACATTTTTTATGGAAGAACAGATCAGAATTTGCCAACCGCAGGCGGTAATAGAAGAAAATCGCTGGAAAATCAGTTTCTTTTTGCCGTTAGAACTGTTGGAAGAAATTGGTGGAACAATTCCACAGACATCCGGTACAAAGATTGCCTGCAATTTTTACAAAGTGTGTGAGGGTGGTAATGCTGAGCAGATTCATTATGCCAGCTACGCACCGGTAGATGTGCCAAAACCGGACTTTCATCGACCGGAATTCTTTTCAACTGGGATATTGAAAAATAATCTGACGCAGGGTGAATGAGCACGAAAAAGCCGGGGTGAAACGTGAAGAAACAGAATCTTCTTGCGAAAAAAATACTTCTATAGTAAAATATATCTGTTCGCAATCGTGGAGATTTTCAGTAACCATACAGGCTTTGCCTGTGTGCAGGTAAATCGAAAGAGGGATAAAGAATGAAAAAATTGTACAAATCAGAGGATAACAAAGTATTGTGTGGTGTATGCGGCGGTCTGGGAGAATTCCTTGGTATTGATCCGACCATCGTCAGATTGATCTGGGTCGTACTTGCTCTGGCAGCAGGAAGCGGACTTCTGATCTATATTCTGGCAGCAATCATTATGCCGCGCAGACCATTAGACTAAGCAGAATAATCAAATCTGGAACATTATTAATCTGAGAAAATGATACTTATTTTCTAAAGATAAAAATGGGCAGGAAATGCATAACAAGAGGATTTAAATTAAAAAATATGAGCAGTGAAGGGACGAAAGTCTTTTCGCTGCTCTTTGCGTTTCAGGGAAAACCAAGAAAAATGCTAGGATATAAAAAAGATAAAGCCGGATTGAAACTTAAAGCCGAATGCATATGAAGATTCTGGTCAGTGTAAGCTGACACATTTTCTCAAAATCACTGTATAGAGCTCTAAAGTATCGGGTAAAAAAATGATTAGAAGAATAAAAAACAGAAAGAGAGAAACAAGATGCTGGAATTGAAAAATGTGTCTTTTGAAGTATCAGACGAGAAAGCACAAAAAGAGATTATCAGAGGAATCAATCTGAAGATTGATGACAACAAATTTGTGGTCATTACAGGACCAAACGGCGGTGGTAAATCCACCCTTGCAAAACTGATCGTTGGTATAGAGAAACCAACCTCCGGTCAGATTTTATTCAACGGAGAGGACATTACAGAAAAAAGTATTACAGAGCGTGCCAAAATGGGTATCAGCTTTGCTTTTCAGCAGCCGGTACGATTCAAAGGAATCCAGGTGCTGGATCTGATCCGTATGGCAGCAGGTCGAAGAATGAGTGCGGCAGATGCCTGTCAGTATCTGTCCGAAGTAGGACTTTGTGCAAAGGATTATATCAACCGTGAGGTAAATGCAAGCCTTTCCGGTGGTGAGTTAAAACGTATCGAGATCGCTACGGTGCTGGCAAGAGGTACACAGCTTTCTGTATTTGACGAGCCGGAGGCTGGTATTGATCTGTGGAGTTTCCAGAACTTGATACAGGTATTTGAGCGCATGCAGGAGAAAACAAAAGACGGTTCCATCCTGATCATTTCCCATCAGGAGCGTATTTTGAACATTGCGGATGAAATCGTAGTGATCTCTGCAGGACAGATCGTAAATCACGGACCGAAGGAAGAAATTTTGCCACAGTTACTGGGAACATCTTCCGCAGTCAATATGTGTGACAAATTTAATAAGTAAAAATCTGTATAGAGGATAAAATGCTAACGTTGATAGTTAAAAATATTTTATATTAGAAAAGAAAAATGCTAATGGTGTTAGTTGAAAGATATCTTATTTATAGAAAAGAAAAAGACTAATGGTGTTAGTTATAAAAATTAAGATTATGGATAAAAAACTAATGGAGTTAGTTGAAATTTAGTTAGTGTATAAATAGTGGAAAGAACGAGGAATAGATAGATGATGGATGAGATTCAGAAAAGACTTCTGGCAGAAGTTGCTGATCTGCACGGTGTTCCAGAAGGCGCTTACAATATCCGTGCGAACGGTCAGATGGCTGCCAGAAATACAACAGCAAATATTGATATTGTTTCAAAAACCGATGTCAGCGGCATCGACATTTACATCAAACCGGGTACGGTAAACGAAAGTGTACACATTCCGGTTGTGTTGAGCCAGAGCGGTATGAAAGAGATGGTTTACAACGATTTTCATATCGGAGAGGGCAGCGACGTAGTCATCGTGGCAGGATGCGGTATTGACAACTGTGGCGATCAGGATGCAGAGCATGATGGCATTCACCGTTTCTTTATCGAAAAAAATGCGAAAGTAAAATATGTGGAGAAACATTACGGCGCAGGCGATGGCAAGGGAAAACGTATCCTGAATCCGGGGACAGAAGTGTACATGGAAGAAGGAAGCTACATGGAGATGGAAATGGTCCAGATTAAAGGTGTAGATTCTACCGTTCGTGATACTAAGGCAGAACTGGCAGCAGGCGCAAAATTAGTGGTTCGTGAGCGTCTGATGACACATGGAGATCAGAATGCAGTCAGCGGATATTCGGTCAGCTTAAACGGAGAAGGCTCCAGTGCAGATGTTATTTCACGTTCCGTAGCAAAAGACAATTCCTACCAGAAATTTGATTCCAGAATCATCGGAAATGCACCGTGCAGCGGTCATACTGAGTGTGATGCAATCATCATGGATAAAGCAAGAATCCTTGCAATTCCGCAGCTGGAGGCAAACGATCTGGATGCAGCACTCATCCATGAGGCTGCCATTGGAAAAATTGCCGGTGAGCAGATCATCAAACTGATGACGCTTGGTCTGACAGAGGAAGAAGCAGAGGAGCAGATCGTCAACGGATTCCTGAGATAAATAGAGGTTTTGTATTTATATCTGTACAAGAAAACAGTAATCCACTTTTTGCATAACAAAAATGGATGTACGTAATGTTTTTATATAATATTGTTAAAAAATATACGAAATTTGAAAAGCCCCGGTGTTTTGCCGGGGTTTTTTGATGCAAAATGTATATTTGACTTTAAAAATAGGTCTATTTATAATGAATTTATACAAAAGAGACACAAGTAATGGTATAATACGAGTAACCGGTCGGAAGTATGATTACAGATTTTTGACGCGCATATTTATGTTTTTAGGATAGGTTTTGTGGTATTCGATGCGCTGGGAGAAAGTATTAACTGTAAGGTAAATTTAAGGAGGACAAGTATGAAGATTTTAGGTGTATCACTTGGAACAAAGAACGGAAACAATGACACAATGTGTCGTGTAGCTCTGGAAGCAGCAAAAGCAAAAGGTGCAGAGATCGAATTTATCCACCTTCTTGACTGGGATATTCAGTACTGCTCAGGTTGTGTTGCCTGTTCCCGTGGCCTTGTAATGGGCAAAGGAATGATCTGCTCCCGTCAGGATGATTTCAAAGCTTTCTATGAGAAAGTTATCGAGGCTGATGGTGTTCTGTTCGTAGATCCGATCTTCGAGTCTGGTGCAACAGGTTTATATCATTCCATCACAGACCGTATGGGACCGGGACATGATACAGGTATGATGAAAATGCTTGACGGCAAACTCAAAGAGGCAGGCAAAGAGGGTCTGAACCCAAGATACTTCCGCCAGAAAGCTCTTTCCTTCGTAGGAATCGGTGGATCTGACTGGGCAGTTCGTTGTGAGACAGACCATGCTATGTTCGCTCTGAGCCCAGGATGGAAAGTAGTAAACAATGAGTTCTTCTCTTGGTGTAAAGACGTTATCATGCAGGATGACAAAGTTGAGCGTATGAAAGAGATCGGACGTAACCTTGTAGATGCTGTACAGCAGATCATCGATGAGGATATGCAGATCGAGGGATCTGAGCATACATCTCTGTGGAAAGGTAAAGAAGGCGCTTGCCCACATTGCCAGGGTAACAACTTCTACATCTACCCGGGTACAACACACTGCGTATGTGAGCTGTGTGGTCTTGAGGGAACACTTGAGATCGTTGACGGAGCATTCAAATTCAAATATGATCCGGCTACAGAGCATCATGCACATGACATCCTTTCTGGAAAATTCTTACACGGACAGGATATCTTTGAGAACGAAGGTCGTCTGATGAACCTTTACAAAGATCCGGAGTTCAAAAACCGTAAAGCTCATTACACAGCAGTATGTGAGCCGACACCAGCTCCGTCCAAACAGAAATAAAATTATTAATTGGATAAAAGCAATTAATAAATTATTCCGTGAGGATTGCAGAGCTGAAAAGAGGAAATTATCAGCGTTGCTGATATTCAGTTTGCAGCAAGAGTCATAAATGAATCTTGAATTCAATATTGGTTGTAACAGGCGGGGGCAATAGCGCTCCCGTCTGATAAAATTTAAGAAAAGAGGGTATTTAAAATGGCAGATTTCAAATTTGAACCGATGAGAAGCCTTATTTACGTTGACTGCGTAAGCGAAGATTACAGACCAAAACTTCAGAGATGGCTTTACAAAACACATATTCCGGACAGCATTTCCCAGTTCGAGCCGTATGTAACAAAATATGCATTTTATCCATCTTTCCCGATTCCGCCACAGGGTGATCGTTTCGGATATGCAAGAATGCAGCTTACAGAGCATCATTGGTTAGTAAGCGACCTTGATCCGCGTCTGGAGATCAAAGCAATCGCTGAGACATTCCCGATGGACGTACTTGTATGGCAGGGACAGATCCCGGCAGCAGCTCATACAGACGCTCAGATCGATTCTGACGGAGATGCTGGAAATGCAGCACGTAAATCCAACAATGCAGAAGGAAATCCGTTCATTTTCGCATTCCTTCCAATGTGGTGGGAGAAAGACCTTAAAGGAAAAGGACGTACCATCGAAGATGGCGCAAACTATCGTTTCAACATGACTATTGGTTTCCCAGAAGGCGTAGACAAAGCAGAAGGCGAGAAATGGTTATTTGAGAAAGTTGTTCCGATCCTTCAGGCAGCTCCGGAGTGTACACGTGTACTTGCAAGTGCTGTAAAGAAAGACATCAACGGATGTGTTATGGATTGGGTACTTGAGATCTGGTTCGAGAATCAGTCCGGATGGTACAAAGTAATGGTTGATGATATGAAAGCACTTGAGAAACCGTCATGGGCTCAGCAGGATGCTTTCCCGTTCCTGAAACCATACCACAATGTTTGCAGTGCAGCAGTAGCTGATTATACACCAAGCAATAACCTTGCAAACTATCGTGGATATATTACAATGCGTTAATTTTTTATAACATTTATATAAGACAAAATCGAAAAATCCTTCTACGACAGCTAGACGTGCGCTACCTTCGTTTTGCTGCGGTTTTATCGCGCTCACTCGCACTTCCTATAGAAGCTGGTCAGTTCCCGTTCGCGCAAAACTTGCAAAACTCAGTCGCTTACTTAATCGCTTATCGTAGAAGGATTTTTCGATTTCGTCATTTACATAGTGAAATTACTAAATTTGCGCGTGCGAAAGAGAGTATATAGGATTGTTACTTTTGCGCACGCGTGACATATGATGCGCCGTAAGTGGATAAAAATAATATTTATCACAACGTAAATGCGCCTCCAATTTATTTTTTCTTTACGAGCGATTGTTAGCTGGAAAGACAAAATAAATTGGGGGCGCTTTCATTACTAAATTTTTATTCACGAAACAAGCATCAAGAGCTCATATCACGGGATTTCTGCACGCAAGCCCTTTGTGCTTCAATCACCGCGCTGCGAAAACCGGATTTTTCCAGCTGTGCTACAGCTTCAATGGTCGTTCCACCCGGAGAGCATACTGCGTCTTTGAGCTCCCCCGGATGTTTTCCGGTTTCAAGCACCATTTTTGCAGAACCAAGGACGGACTGAGCCGCAAATTTATACGCCTGTGTCCGAGGCATGCCGTCTGCCACAGCTGCGTCTGCCATCGCTTCGATAAACATGTAGACGTAAGCCGGGGAAGAACCGCTGACACCGACAACGGCATCCATCAGATATTCGCTGATGACTTCTGATTCGCCAAAGCTGTTAAAAATAGCCTGAATTTCAGCAAGTTCATCCTTAGTAATGCCATCGTTGCAACAGATGGCACTCATGGAAGCACCAACCAGTGCCGGGGTATTTGGCATTACGCGCACCAGTTTGATAGAACGCTCAAACATGTCTTCAATGCGTTCCATTGGCTGACCGGCAGCGATGGAAACAATAATGGTATCATCAGTGATGGCATGACGGATCTCCGGGATTACTTTATGAAACAGGTTTGGTTTTACGGCAAGGAACAGAATATCTGCTTTTTGTGCAGCAATTTTGTTATCTGTTCCAGCGTCAATGCCAAAACTTTCTTTCAGGCGAAGCACCGTTGCTTCGTGTGCGGCGGTGGCATAGATATGGTCACAGTCTGACAGACCGGAAGAGAGCAGACCGCCGATGATGGCAGTTGCCATATTTCCGCCACCGATGAAACTGATCATTTTATCAATCATAAATTACAACTCCTTTCAAAAATTACAGCATGATCATAAATTGTAAGATCAAAGAATCAGAGAAATCTTATTTTTCAGTAAACAGGAAAATAAGATTCTGGCAGCTGTATTTTTGTTCTATAAAAATTGTTTTATAAAAACAGGGATGCCAGAAATACAACATTGTATTGGTGGCACCCCCATTTTGTTTTATCGAAAAATCATAAGATCTTCATTCAAAAATTGTTCGATTTAGAAATCTGTAAAGTTTTTCTCTTTACGTTTCTCAAGGAAAGCTGTCATTCCTTCTGTTTTATCATGTGTAGAGCATGTCATACCGAAGAGGTTTGCTTCGTACTCAACAGCGTTCTTGATATCCATGTCATAACCGTTGTTGATAGCAGCTTTTGCGATAGCAACAGCGTAGCTTGCGTTGCGAGCGATCTTACCAGCTAATTTCTTAGCAGTAGCCATCAGCTCTTCCTGCGGAACAACTTTGTTTACAAGACCGATTCTGTAAGCTTCAGCAGCATCAATGTTCTGGCATGCAAAGATCATTTCTTTTGCACGTCCCATACCAACCAGGCGGGCAAGTCTCTGTGTACCACCGAATCCCGGGATAATTCCAAGACCGCACTCCGGCTGTCCGAATAATGCATTTTCAGAAGCGATACGGATATCACAAGCCATGGAAATCTCACATCCACCGCCTAATGCAAAACCGTTTACAGCTGCGATTGTAACCTGACGCATGTTCTGTAATTTAAAGAATGGCTCAGAAGCTCTCATACCGAAAGCACGTCCCTCTGCGGCAGAGAAGTTAACCATCTCAGAGATGTCTGCGCCTGCAACGAATGATTTCTCACCAGCACCTGTAAGGATAACAACTTTGATGTCGTCTCTTCCTTCGATCTCTGTCAGAACTTCGTTTAACTCTGTCAGAGTCTCACTGTTCAGTGCGTTTAATGCCTTTGGTCTGTTAATGGTAAGTACGGCGATTGGGCCTTCTACTTCTAAAAGTAAATTATTCATTTGAAATACCTCCTGTTTTGGTAAGTTATGTAATACCATTTACTAACAAATATGATTATACACCATATTTGTTAAAAAGAAAACAATAAAACTAAGATTTGCCAGTAGAAAAAGTATAAAAAATCTGTTAAAGTGCTAAAAGACATTCTTTGTAAAGGAAATTTATAAGGAAGATTTTCTGTTATATAATGAACTTATATAGAAAAATAATAAAACAACAGTAAAAAAGATTACATAGATAATACATGCGGGATTGGAAAAATTTTGCATGATCATGATAGGAGATAAAACGAAATGCTGGAGGATTTTGACTTAGAACAGATCGTGGAGCCATTGCTTGGCTGGTTTGAAAAAAATGCCCGGACACTGCCCTGGCGATCGGTGGCAACGCCGTATCGGGTGTGGGTGTCTGAAATTATGCTGCAGCAGACCAGAGTGGAAGCGGTAAAACCGTATTTTGCCCGTTTTATGGAAGCATTGCCGACAGTTCAGGATCTGGCAGAGTGTGAGGAAGAACGGCTGCTGAAACTGTGGGAAGGTCTGGGATATTATAACCGGGTGCGAAATATGCAGATCGCGGCACAGACGGTGATGGAACAATACAACGGAGAGCTTCCGGCGGATTATGAAAAACTGCGGGAACTGAAAGGAATTGGAAATTATACAGCGGGAGCCATTGCTTCTATTGCATATGGAATCCCGGTGCCGGCGGTGGACGGCAACGTATTGCGAATTTTAATGCGTGTGTCAGCGGATGACTCTGATGTTATGAAGCAGTCCGTGAAAACAAAAGTGGAGCAGGCACTGTTAAAAGTGATTCCGGCAGACCGGGCAGGTAGTTTTAATCAGGCATTGATGGAGCTTGGAGCGATTGTCTGTGTGCCAAACGGAGAGCCATTGTGTGGACAATGCCCGTGGCATGATTTCTGTGAGACACGAAAAAAAGGACTCTGGCAGGAACTTCCGGTGAAAAAGAAAGCGAAAGCAAGACGAATCGAAGACCGTACCGTACTTGTGATCCGTGACGGAGAACGTGTGGTATTGAAAAAGCGTCCGAAACGGGGACTTTTAGCAGGTTTGTATGAGTTCCCAAATGAACTTGGAAAACTATCGGAAGATGAGGCATTACATGCTGTGCAGGAGATGAACCTTCATCCGATGCGGATTCAGAAGCTGGAAGATGCGAAACATATCTTTTCCCATGTGGAATGGCGGATGCAGGGGTATATGGTGGAAGTTGATTCACTGACCAGGGAAGAAGCGGGACTTTTGTTTGTGGAAGCGGCACATTCAGAAGAAAAATATCCGATACCGGCGGCATTTGCGGCATACACAAAATATATGAATATCCGTCTTGGAAATGAACGATTTGAAGATAAGTAGTGAGTAATAAAGAGGAAGCCGATGTGTGAACACCGGCTACATGAAAAAGATTTATGAAAAGAAATTGATAATTTCAAAATTGTGTTTTGTAAGATGTTGTTTTGTTCTTTATTTATCTTACAAGTAAGAGTATAGGGAAGAATTGTGTCTTTCGTATGTGGAGAGTATGTTTTTTTTGCAAATAAAATGTGAACAAATTATGAAGTGTAGAATGGTAATAAAAAATTTAGAAAAAACAAGTTAATTTTTTCAGAATCGTGATGTATACTAAAAGGAATAACGGAATAATCATTGTGTAAAAATAGATGCGGCTTACGCTGCAGGAGAAATGCTGAAGGGGAAAATTTGTATGAAGCTATTAACATTTACAGTGCCATGTTATAACTCTCAGGATTATATGTGTCGTTGTGTAGATTCGCTGCTGGTGGGCGGAGAAGATGTGGAGATCATCATTGTGGATGATGGGTCTGTCGACGATACTGGAAAAATTGCGGATGAATATGCCCGCAAATATCCGTCCATTGTTCGGGTCATTCATCAGGAAAATGGCGGGCACGGAGCGGGACTGAATGCCGGATTGAATCATGCAACGGGTTTGTATTTTAAAGTGGTAGACAGCGATGACTGGATAGATGAGGAAAGTTATCACCAGATTCTGGATACGTTACATAATCTGTGTTCTGCAGGCTGCATGCTGGATATGATGATCAGCAACTTTGTGTACGAAAAAGAAGGAGCAAGACACAAGTCCGCAACGCGGTATCACAACATTCTTCCACAGGGACAACTGTTTGGATGGGAAGAAACGCGGAACTTTAAAATCGGAAAGTATATTTTGATGCATTCGGTCATTTATCGGACACAGTTATTGCGTGACTGTCATCTGGTACTTCCGAAACACACCTTTTATGTGGATAATTTGTTCGTATATGTGCCATTGCCATATGTAAAGACTATGTATTATCTGGATGTGGATTTTTATCGTTATTATATCGGCAGAGATGATCAGTCCGTCAATGAGAAAAATATGATCAAAAATATCGATCAGCAGATCAAAGTCAACAAATTGATGGTAGATGCGTATGATCTGTGGAAGATACCGGATCGTCATCTGCGCCATTATATGTTGAATTATCTGGAAATCATTACGGTAATTTCCACGGTAATGCTGTTGAAATCCGGAACGGAAGAAAATCTGGAGAAAAAACGGGAACTTTGGACATATATCAAAAATGCGGATATTCGCCTGTTCCATAAATTGCGTAACCGGATTATGGGGCAGACATTAAATCTGCCGGGAAAAGGTGGAAGAAAATTGTCATTGACCATTTATAAGATTTCCCAGAAGGTAATAGGATTCAATTAGGTTCTTTCTTAATGTAGGTTATTGAAGGCGCCAGTCAGCAATCTTTCCTCGGCAAGCAATTGTTAGCTGCAAAGGTAAGATTGCTGACTGGCGCTTTCACAGACTAAATTCTATACATCTATACATGATATTTCGCAGCACTGAGTTCATTGAACACCGTCTGTTTCATATTGTACAGCTTATCAGAAAGATCCACATACACCTTAGACGGATTTACAAAACGCATATTCTCATCCCAAAGTGTTGCTTTCTCCTGTGTACAGATCTGCTGAATTTCCATAACACTTGGAGAAGTGTACACGCATTTTCCTTCTTCGAAAATCGGAACCAGAAGTTTACGCATGGTATAAGTGCCACCGGCAAGACGGGTACGTTTCCAGGTTTCGTTTGGATCAAACAGCACCATATCTTCGTTTTCATCAAATGTCTCATCTGACAGACAGATCAGATCTGCGCGGATTTTTCCGGTTTCTTTATCATAAATACGGTAAATATCTTTGTTGCCAGGGTTGGTCACTTTTTCTGTATTTTCCGAAAGTTTGATCTTCGGTGTAAATTTGCCGTCCACATTGCGGATCGCTGCCAGTTTGTATACACCACCAAACGCCGGGCAGTCTCTGGAAGTGATCAGGCTTGTACCAACACCCCAGGAAGTGATTTTGGCTCCCTGAATTTTCAGTGTTTCGATCAGATATTCATCCAGATCGTTGGAAGCGGAGATGATCGCATCTGGAAAACCGGCTTCATCCAGCATTTTTCTGACTTTCTTGGAAAGATAAGCCAGATCGCCACTGTCCATACGGATGCCATAATTGTGCAGTTCCACGCCGGCTTCTTTCATTTCGCGGAATACGCGGATCGCATTCGGAATACCGGATTTTAAGGTGTCGTAAGTGTCTACCAGTAAAATGCAGGCATCCGGATACAATTCTGCATAAGTTTTGAATGCAGTGTACTCATCTGGAAAACTCATGATCCAGCTATGTGCATGGGTACCTTTGACCGGAATGTTGAAAATCTGTCCGGCAAGTACATTGGAAGTACCACAGCAGCCGCCGATGACAGCAGCGCGGGCACCGTAAATACCGGAATCCGGTCCCTGTGCACGACGCAGACCAAATTCCATGACACCGTCATTCTGCGCTGCGTAGCAGACGCGGGCTGCTTTGGTAGCAATCAGACTCTGATGGTTCATGATATTTAAAATTGCGGTTTCTACCAGCTGAGCTTCCATGATCGGAGCCACGACTTTGATAAACGGCTCACGCGGGAAGATTACAGTTCCTTCCGGGATTGCATAAATGCTGCCGGAAAAACGGAACGTGCTTAAATATTTTAAAAAGTCCTCATCGAACATATTCAGGCTCTGCAGATAACGGATATCATCTGCGGAAAACTGAAGATTTTTGATGTAATCAATGACCTGCTCCAGTCCGCATGCAATGGCATAACCGCCGCCGCATGGATTTTCGCGGTAAAAAGCATCAAAAACGACTACATCCTGATTCTGGGATTTGAAATATCCCTGCATCATCGTTATTTCGTATAAATCGGTGAGTAGTGTCAGATTTAATGATCTCATAGTATCAGTATGACCATTTCCTGGTCATTTCCTCCCTATCCATATTAAAAAATAAAAGCATTTGCTGCCCTTTGTATACAAAACAATGCTTTTGACGCAAAAAGCGCTTTTTAACAGTATACTCTTTTTTGAGAAAACTTCCAGTTTTTTTTCTGTTTCTGGGAAGAAAAACGTGTTGACCTGTTAGCGTAGGGTAATATAATATAAGAAAATAGGCAAATTAGAACTATATTAAAATATTAAAAATAGCAAAAAGTGGATGTTCAATGAATGTTTGAGATATGAGCAAGTAACGTTGATAGATTGTGAATGGTTACAAATATTTGCCTGGTTAGGGAACAAAATGAAGATAACAATAGAAATAAATGGAAAGACAGAAACGTTTGCAGGAAACTGGGAAAACCGAACGCTTTTGGAAGCATTTCAGGAGCTTGGCATCACACAGGTGCATGCGCCCTGTGGAGGCATTGGAACCTGCAAAAAATGTCTGGTGAACGTAAATGGAGAAAACGTGCTGTCTTGTCAGACGATGTGTGAAGATGGCATGATGGTCGTACTGGAAGCAGAGCAGAAAGCAGTGATCGCGGAAACGGGTGACTGTTACCTTTATCCGGCAGATCAGACCAATCGCCTGGTGGCAGCTTGTGATATCGGAACGACGACGGTGGTCTGTCATTTGCTGGATGGAAAAACCGGCGTGCGGCTTGGTACGGTCAGCGCACCGAATGCACAACGCAGTTTTGGGGCAGATGTGATTTCGCGTATTCAGGCGGCAAAAGGCTCCGGTTTACGGAAAATGCAGTTTGCGATCATGAATCAGATCAATCAGATGATCGGTGAACTGATGCAAAAAGCAAAACAGGTCGGCAAAGTGGATTTGCTGGCAGTGGCAGGAAATACTGTGATGGAGCATCTGTTTTGCGGATTGTCCCCGGAAAGCATCGGTGTCGTGCCTTTTGAGCCGTTGTCAAAATTTGGAACCATGATGCAGGGAAGCAGAATCGGAATTAACAGATGTAATTATGTATACATGATCCCTGCGGTGGCAGGATATGTGGGTGGAGATATTGTGGCGGATCTGATCGCTGCAAAAATGCATACAATGACCAGTCGTACTTTGCTGCTGGATATTGGTACAAATGGTGAGATGGTGCTTGGAACTGTCGGAGATTATGTGTGTTGTGCGACGGCAGCAGGACCGGCTTTTGAGGGTGCTGAGATTACCATGGGAATGCCGGCTGCTACCGGTGCGATTTCAGAAGTCTGGGCGAAAAATGAACAGATTTGCGTTTCTGTGATTGGTGGCGGAAAGCCAACTGGTATTTGCGGCTCTGGTCTGATCGATACTTTGGCAGTCTGTATCCAGTTAGGATTGATGGATGAGACGGGACTTTTACTTTCTGCCAGTGAAGTGTCCGAACCATGGAAACGCTATGTCGGAGAGGATGAAAATGGTGTCTGCATCTGGCTGACGGATGAGGTGCGCGTGACACAGGCGGATGTGAGAAAAATCCAACTGGCAAAGGCGCCTATTGCAGCTGGAATCCAGATTTTGTTACAGGAAAAAGACTGGAAAATAAAGGATATTGATCAGGTAATTCTTGCGGGAGGTTTTGGAAGCTATATGCGAAAAGAAAGTGCGGCAGAGATCGGACTGATCCCGAAGGAGCTGGTAAAGTGTACCCATTCGGTGGGAAATGCCGCCGGTGAGGGCGCGGTATCTGCGGCGTTGGCATCAGAGGCAAGAACGGAGCTGGAACAGTTACAGAAACAAATGCGATATGTGGAATTGTCTACGCATGAGGCATTCAGTGATATTTTTATCCGGGAGATGTCATTTACAAACAGTTATATGAGGAGTGAATAGTTACAAATGAGAGGAATGTTATATGGAGTGGGCGTCGGACCGGGTGATCCGGAGCTGATGACTTTGAAAGCGGTACGCATGATCCGGGAGGCTGATGTGGTGGCAGTTCCGGGAGAGCATGCCAAAGATACAGTGGCATATCAGATCGCAGTACAGGCGGTGCCGGAGCTGGAAACAAAGGAACTGCTGGCGATTTATATGCCGATGACGCATGATCGGGCAAAAATGCAGGAAAACCATCAAAAAGGTGCAAAACTGTTGGAAAAGATGTTGGATGCCGGGAAGAAAGTGGTATTTTTGACGTTGGGTGATCCGACGATCTATTCCACGTTTTCCTATTTACAGCGGATCGTGGAAGCAGATGGCTATGAGACCGGATGTGTCAGCGGAATTCCGTCTTTTTGTGCAACGGCAGCGCGGATCAATGAGCCATTGGTGGAATGGAATGAGGCGTTACATATTGTACCGGCAGTGCATCGGGCAGAGACAGAAATCATCGGTAGCGGAAATTATGTGTTTATGAAGTCCGGCAGAAAGATTGGAAAAGTAAAGGAATTGCTGGCACAGACCGGGAAACAGGTTTTTATGGTAGAAAACTGCGGCATGGAGAACGAACATGTTTATCGCAAGATCGAAGAACTGCCGGAGGAAGCAGGATATTATTCTCTGATCATTGCAAAAGAGCAGAATGCCGGCAATGAGAAAAGTGATACAAGGGTAAATTGTTGTGACAAAAGTAGTAGAAAAATGGAAGTTGCAACGGAGCAAAATACAGAGGAAAAACGGAATGATTCAATAAAGTGGAGGACAGATCAGATGACAGAAGAAAGAAAAGTGGATGCTCAGATGACAGAAGTGGAAAAAACGGAATATGAGTTAGATGATCTGGTGGAAGGAACAGAAAAAGAATTGCTGCTGGTAAGTTTTGGTACAAGCTATCTGGATACATTGGAAAAAACGCTTGGAGAAATCTATCGCTATATGGAAGAACAGTTCCCTGATTATGTGGTGGAGGATGCTTTTACAAGCCAGATGATCATTGACCGTCTGCGAAAAAGAGATGGAATTTTTGTTTCCTATGTGGATGATGCGGTAAAATATGCGGCACAGCATAACGTACACAATCTGGTGCTTCAACCAACCCATTTAATGGCAGGTCTGGAATATCAGGATTTACTGGATGCAGTGGAATCATATCGTCATTTATTGGAAAATGTGACAATCGGAAAGCCGGTGCTGAGCGCTGAGGAGGATTTTGACTGGATGATCCGGATTTTGACGGATGAACTGAACGGATACTGTGACGGAAAAACAGCAATTTGTCTGATGGGACATGGCAGTGAAGCGAAAGCAAATGAAGTGTATGATATGCTGCAGGAGCGTTTTTGCCAGAAAGGTTATACGGACTATCTGGTGGGAACCGTGGAAGCAAAACCGGCACTGGCAGATCTGGTGCACCGGGTAGAACAGGGCAGTTATGAACGCGTGGTGCTTGTACCGTTGATGATGGTAGCCGGAGACCATGCCAATAACGATATGGCAGGTGAGGAGGATGATTCCTGGAAATCAACCTTTGAGGCTATGGGAAAAGAAGTGGTTATTTTGATGCGTGGTTTGGGTGAATTAAAAGGAATTCAGGAACTGATCGCGGATCATGCCAGAGCGGCAATGAAAGAAATTGACCTGTAAGATATGGCAGGATATGTGCTATACTGTAGGGCAGAAATGGAAGAATGAGAGGATTTATAGAGATGGAATTAAATGCAATGAAAGAACGGGAAGAAATCTGCGATGTATGTCATAAAATGTGGCAGCGCGGAATCGTGGCAGCAAATGACGGAAATGTATCTGTAAAACTGGAGGACGGTACCTTTTTGTGCACTCCTTCCGGTGTGAGCAAAGCTGCAATGACACCGGAGATCCTGGTGCATCTGGCAGCAGACGGCAGCGTGATCTCAGCGGCAGAGGGATACAAACCTTCTTCTGAGATGAAAATGCATTTTCGCTGTTATGCAGAGCGGGACGATGTGAAGGCAGTTGTGCATGCACATCCGCCGGTTGCAACAAGTTATGCATCTATGGGACGTGCGCTGGATGGTTATCAGACCATGGAAAATATTGTAAATCTGGGAGCAGTTCCGGTAGCACCGTATGCACAGCCGTCTACGGACGAAGTGCCGGATTCCATTGCTCCATTTTTACAGGAGCATGATGCAATTTTACTGGCACATCATGGTGCACTGACGGTTGGAGAAAGTTTGACCAGAGCATATTTCCGCATGGAATCACTGGAAATGTTTGCAAAGACTTCTCTGTATATTCATCTGCTTGGCGGAGCACCGGATATGCCGGAGGACAAAATTAATGCGCTGATGGATCTGCGCCAGAACGGATATAAGATTCCGGGCAGACATCCGGGTTATGTAAAATACAACAAACCAGAAGAAAAATAGTATATAAAGGGTTGAAAAGAGAGCATGAACAGTAGACAATTGGAGTATTTTCTTGCGGTAGCGCATGAATTGAATTTTACAAAGGCGGCAGAGTCGATGTACGTGTCACAGACGGCAGTTACTCAACAGATCAAAGCGCTTGAGGAACAGCTTGGCGTCAGTCTGTTTGAACGGACGAAAAAGAAGGTTGTGCTGACTCCGGCGGGAAACGTATTTTTGCAGGAGGCAACGCTGCTGCTGAAACGGATGCAGACTGCGATTGAGAGAACCAGAGAAGCATCCAGTGGATTTATCGGTTCTCTGGATATCGGTTTTTCTATTGGAATTGGAAATACGGGAATGGCGGAAAAAATTCAGGCATTCAATGAAAAATACCCGAATATTGCAATGAAATTTGTGAATCAGAGTCCATCCATGCTGCTCAAATCTCTGAAAAAAGGAGATTTGGATCTGGTGCTGATGCCGATGTTTGAGGAGCGCTACTATAAAGATGTGGTTGTGCGGAAAATCGGTGAGGACCGCATGAATGCGGTATTTCCGCGGACGCATATTCTGGCGCAGAAGCAGTATGTGACACGTCGGGATTTGAAAGATGAGAATCTGATCCTTGCCTGCACACCGGACAGTGAGATCGGAGAAGAAAAAAGGATCATTGAAAAATTCTGGAAATGCGGTTATCATCCGAATGTGGTGGCAAAGATCGAAGACGTGGAAACAATTTTGCTGATGCTCTCCGCAAATATGGGGGTGTCGATCCTACCGGCATATATGACGATTCCGATGCAGACCAGAGGGCGGCTGGCAGCAGTTCCTTTCGGTGGACCGGAGGATACGATTGAAATAATTGCGGCATGGCGGCCGGATGCGGACAATCCGTCTCTGGAGAAGATTTTGCCGTTTCTGGAAACAACCCAGAATGTGCAGGGAGAAACATCAGAAGAACTGTAAAATATCTGACAGGAAACAGGGACAAAAAGTCTGTGAAATAGTTTGATAGGAATCAGAGGACTGAAAACCTTGTAATCAAAACAAACAGATCAGAGAAACAAAAACTTAGTGATCAGAACAGGCAGAATGGTGTATATAGTATGAAAAATGGTCTGGAAAATTATTTTGTGATAAAAGATAATAAAAAAATGCGGTTTGGATACACCACGGGAAGCAGCGCGGCGGCTGCAGCTAAGGCAGCGGCGGAAATGCTTTTTTCGGGGAAGGATGTTCCGGTAGTGGAGTTGCTGACACCAAAAGGGATTATGCTGTATTTGGAAGTGCTGGATGCAAAAGGTGGTCAGAGAACATGCTCCTGTGCCATTCAAAAGGATGGCGGTGACGATCCGGATGTGACATCGGGACTGCGGATCTATGCGAAAGTGACGTTGTGCGAACGGCAGGAAGCAGAGGCAATCTGCCAGAAGTTTCAACAGAGTGAAAAATCCGATTTGAAAGCAGCTGCTTCGGTAGGTATTACTGCCGGAGAGGGTGTGGGGATCGTGACACTTCCAGGACTGGAACAGTCCATCGGCGCCCCTGCCATCAACCGGGTGCCAAGAGAGATGATCACAAAAGAAGTACAGGCGGTTTGTGAAAAATATCACTATACGGAAGGGGTAGAAGTGTGCATTTCAGTTCCAAACGGAGCTGTGGTGGCAGAGAAAACCTTCAATCCGCGGCTTGGCATCAAAGGCGGCATTTCAATTCTTGGAACCAGTGGCATTGTGGAGCCAATGAGTGAGCAGGCGTTGATCTCCAGCATTCAGGTGGAAATGAAGCAGAAATCAGCGGGAGACCGAAAGTACCTGCTGATCGCTCCGGGCAATTATGGATTGCAGTATCTGTCCGGAAATTTTACGTTTGAGGCAGAAGAAGCGGTAAAATGCAGCAATTATGTCGGACAGACCATTGATTTTGCGGTAAATATGGGATTAAAAGGCGTTTTGTTTGTGGCACATATCGGCAAATTTATCAAGGTGGCAGGCGGCATTATGAACACCCATTCCAGAGAGGCAGACGCCCGGATGGAGATCATGGCTGCCTGTGCGCTGCGGGCAGGGGCGGATGCAGATACGGCAAACCGGATTCTTGTGGCAGTAACCACCGATGAGGGATTGAGCATTTTAAAAGAGACGCCATATTGGGCACAGACGATGCAGATCATTACAGAAAAAGTGGAATATTATCTGAATCATCGGGCACAGGGGCGACTGGAAATCGGTGCAGTGCTGTACAGCAATGCGCATGGAGAGCTTGGGAGAACGTCTCTGGTGGAACAATTGCTTGAGCAATTGCAGGAACAGAAAAGTAAAGAAGAATAATGGCAATAGAGATATGCAAGTTGAATATGTCTGAAAACTGGTATGTGATACAGGTCAGTGCGATCGGATATACTTTTGTGGGACTGTCTGCATGGTAAATATAGAAAGTGAAAAATAGGAGAAATGGCATGGTTTATTTTGTTGGAGCGGGAAGCGGTGCGGTAGATCTGATCACCGTACGTGGAAAAAATCTTCTGGAACAGGCAGATGTGATCATTTATGCGGGATCACTGGTGAATCCGGAACTTTTGGATTATAAAAAGGAGGGATGCATGGTTTATAACAGTGCAAAAATGACACTGGAGGATGTTCTGGAAGTGATGGAAAAGGCAGAAGCGGAAGGAAAGATGACGGTTCGATTACATACAGGTGATCCATGTATTTACGGCGCAATTCGTGAACAGATGGATCGGTTGGATGAAAAAGGGATTGATTATGAGAGCTGTCCGGGAGTCAGCGCTTTTTGCGGTGCGGCTTCCGCATTGAATCTGGAATATACTTTGCCTGGCGTTTCTCAAAGTGCGATCATCACCCGCATGGCGGGACGCACACCGGTTCCGGAACGGGAGAGTATTGCTTCTTTTGCGGCGCATCAGGCAACCATGGTTGTTTTTTTGAGTACCGGATTGCTGGAAGAACTTTCCAGGGAGTTGATTGCAGGCGGTTATACGGCAGAGACACCGGCAGCGATTGTATACAAGGCAACCTGGAAGGAAGAAGAAAAATATATTTGCACGGTGGAAACACTGGCGCAGACCGCGAAGGAGCACAACATTACGAAAACGGCGCTGATGATCATTGGAGAAGCAGTTACCCACAGTAATTATGCCAGATCGGAACTGTATAACCCAAATTTTTCTACCGAATATCGCAAAGCGAAAGGTGAAGACAAAGCATGAGTATTGTCAGAATTATTTCTTTTACAGAAGCCGGATATCAACTGTCCTGTAAAATGCAGGATTGCTTGCAGGAACGGGCAGAAGTTGTTTTATATAGTGGCAAAAATCAGGTCGCAGAGCGGCATGCGGAAGTTTGTGCGGTGTCCGATGGATTGAAAAACTGGTGCAGTGAAGTTTTTGACAAATCAGAGGTATTGATTTTTGTCGGAGCATGTGGGATTGCGGTGCGGACGATCGCTCCTTTTGTGAACAGCAAATGTACCGATCCGGCAGTTCTGGTGGCAGATGAGCAGGGAAAACATATTATTTCGCTATTGTCCGGGCATCTGGGCGGTGGAAATCAGTGGACATTGTTTTTGGCGCAGAAGCTGCAGGCAGATCCGGTGATCACGACAGCGTCGGATGTGAATGAATATCTTGCGGTGGATGTGTGGGCGAAGCAGCAGGGATGGCAGATTGCAGATCTGACGCTGGCAAAGCATGCGGCGGCAGCGATTGTAGCCGGAGAAAAATTGCCGTTTTATGCGGAAGATATGCAGATACAAAACCTGCCAAAAGAATTAAATCTGTTCTCATCGAAAGAATCTTTTCAGAAAATGATCTCAAAAAGGGCAGGAGAACCGATTGCTGGAATCGTAGTTTCTGTGTACGATCACTGGCAAAAAAATGTGCTGCGGCTTGTACCCAAACGGGTCATTCTTGGCATCGGATGTCGAAAAGAAAAAGATCCGGCAGAAGTGGAAACACAGGTACGGCAGGTGTTGGAAAACTATCACGTTGCCGTGGAGAGTATTGCAAAACTGGTTTCCATTGATTTGAAAGCAGAGGAAGCAGGAATTTTGCGGCTGGCAGAACGATGGGGGATTCCTTTTGAAACGTTTTCGACAGAGGAATTGCAGTTGGTTCCGGGAACGTTTGCAGAGTCGGAATTTGTGAAAAAAACGACAGGAGTTGGAAATGTGTGTGAACGCGCGGCGGTGGCAGCACTGCCAGAGGAAGCACAAAGGCAACCATGTTGGATCTGTCATAAACAGGCAGAAAATGGTGTGACAGTGGCAATGGTCGCATTACCGTTGTAATCAATAGAGGCGCTCACACTATTAAATTTTTATCTCAGTCGAGAAGACTCCCACTTCTGCAAGTGGTGAGTAATAACA
>OGCN01001686.1_pt1 | contig 27419 bp, 19 predicted proteins | sample 1570181 | NCBI WGS metagenome assembly OGCN01 (sample SAMEA4370584, study PRJEB24528) | human gut metagenome | reverse complement strand
TGTTCCGATAAAACGAAGGAATCCTTCTCTTCCGCTTTCTGTGCGCTTATAGACACCTGCATCTTCTAGAACCTGTGCGAATACTTTTCCTACCTCGTCCTGCAAAATTGCATCGATGTTGGATTCATCTATCTTGTCGTAGGAAGCCATAAATTCTTCTGCCCAATCAGCGTGCTTTGCCAGAACTTCGTCTTCGCGAAGATTTTTTCCTGCAAGAATAGCCTCTTTGAGTGCTGACAGCTCGCCTTTTAGACGTGACGGCAGTACGGCAAGTCCCATAACTTCGATAAGACCGATATTTTCTCTCTTGATATGATGCAGCTTTTCGTGCGGATGGTAAACGCCAAGCGGATGCTCTGGTGTTGTGATGTTGTTTCTAAGCACAAGATCAAGCTCGAAGATGCCGTCTTTCTTTCTTGCAATTGGCGTGATTGTGTTATGTGGCTCTCCATCTGTCTCAGCAAAGATAAAGCTTTCCTCGTCGGTGTAGCCTCTCCATGCCTTTAAAATATGATCAGCCAGATCAATCAGACGCTCTCTGTCGTTATGGCGAATACGGATAACTGACATAGGCCACTTAACAATACCTGCCTCTACATCCTCGTAGCCTGGGATTGTTACTGGTGTCTCAATTGGAGCCTTTGCCATTGCAAACTCGTAGTGACCGCCCTGGAAATGATCATGTGTCAGAATAGAACCGCCTACGATTGGAAGATCAGCATTTGATCCAAGGAAGTAATGCGGGAACTGGCCGACAAAATCAAACAGCTTTACAAATGTGCTGCGGTCAATCTTCATCGGTGAATGCTCTCCGCAAAATACGATACAATGCTCATTATAGTACACGTATGGAGAATACTGGAAGCCCCACTGAGACTGATTGATTGTAATCAGGATGATTCTGTGGTTCTGTCTTGCCGGATGGTTAACACGTCCTGCATAGCCTTCGTTCTGAATGCAAAGCAGACATTTTGGATAGCCGCTCTGCTTCTGTGTACGTGCTGCTGCAATCGCCTTTGGATCCTTCTCTGGCTTTGACAGATTGATTGTAATATCAAGATCGCCATATTCAGTGGCGGTCATCCACTTCATATCCTTGCAGACACGATAGCGGCGGATATAGTTTGAATCCTGACTCAGCTTGTAGAAATATTCGGTTGCCTTCTCTGGGCTTTCCTTATATTCCTTCCAAAATGCCTCTCTTACCTGTGACGGTCTTGGCATAAGCGCATTCATCAGCTTTGTGTCAAACAAATCACGGTACACTACGCTGTCCTGTGTCAGTCCACGACTGCATGCATCTGCAAGCAGCACATCTAAAATTTCCTCTAACGTTGCTGCTGTCGTTTCTGCCGGTTCCTCATAATCATCAAGCTGCATAATTTCAAGCAGCTGATTTGTTGTATAAATGCGCTCACACTCAGGTGTCAGTCCTGTATCAATTCCATACTGAACGAGTGCTGCGATTGCCTCATATACTGTCATCACTCTACCATGCCTTTCTAAAAAGTCTTTTTTCTAAGTTAAGTAATACTTACGAATTGCTCCGTTGCTTTTCGCCCCTGGGATTACATCTTATGTGCGCCGTCACCTACGGTTACTACGTAGAAGTCTGCTGCATAGCCGATCTTATCCTTATATACATTTCCTACGTTCTCGATGAAGGCATCAATCTTGTCATCTTCTACGATACTTACGGTACAGCCGCCAAAGCCTGCTCCTGTCATTCTGGAACCGATTACACCTGGCTGCTCCCATGCTGTCTCAGCTAAGGTATCAAGCTCAATTCCTGTTACCTCGTAGTCATCACGCAGTGATACATGAGATTCGTTCATGAGCTTTCCAAACAGTGCGATATCGTTATTCTTAAGTGCCTCTACTGCACGGATAGTTCTCTGATTCTCATATACAGCATGCTTTGCTCTCTTTCTGTTTACCGGATCGGTGATTGCATCTGCAATGGCATCAAACTCTTCCTCTGTAAGCTCACCAAGGCTGTTGATTGGCTTTACTGCCTGAAGCTGTGCAAGTGCTGTCTCACACTGGCTTCTTCTTTCATTATACTTGGAATCTGCAAGTCCTCTCTTCTTGTTGCTGCATGCAATTACAATCTTTGCACCTGTAAGCTCAAGCGGTGCATATGTGTAGGAAAGATCTGCTGTGTCAAGGAAGATTGCATGACCTGCTTTTCCCATTGCGATAGCAAACTGATCCATGATACCACAGTTTACACCGTTGAATTTGTTCTCTGAGAACTGGCAGATCTTGCTGACTTCAACCATATCAACATCAAATCCAAACTGATCATTTAAAATAACTGCTGTTGCAACTTCGATAGATGCTGAGGAGGAAAGACCGGAACCATTCGGAATATTTCCATAATATAAAATATCAAGACCACTATCAATGGTATAACCCTTCTGTGTATATGCCCACATAACACCCTTCGGGTAATTGCACCAGTTATCTGCCGGAACATTTGTAAACTCGTTTGCCGGTCCCTCTACTGCCAGCATTCCAAATCTGGTAAAGTTCAGGGAGTAAAAACGCATCTTGCCGCAGTCGTTCTTTCTTGCCAGAGCGTAGGTACCAATGCTGAGTGCGCATGGGAATACATGACCGCCGTTATAATCGGTATGCTCTCCAATCAAATTAACACGTCCTGGCGCAAAATAAAACTCAGGCTCTCTTCCTTCTCCAAAAATCTTTGCAAATTCTTCTCTCATTTTAGTCTGCATAATTGTAATCTCCTTATCTGCTTATATCCGCTTCACTATCAGGTATTTCCCTGATGCTGAATTAAGCATATCACGAAATATGTCTGCTGTAAATAAAATAACTTTGCAATTATTATAAATATATTGAGATTTGCCTTTTGTTTTCAAAAAAAGAACCCCGCCGAAACGGGATTCTCTTTTTTCGTCTTTTATCACAAACTAATTTGTAAATCAGTCTACTTTTTTTACATCAAATGATGATGCAACACACTCTCTTGCCTCTTCAAGTGTCTTAAAGCTGCCATCCTTTAACATTTGAACCATAAGATTGCCAAGTGCTGTGCCTTCTACTGGTCCTGCATAAACCTCTTTTCCTGTAAAGGTTTTGATTTTCTGATTTAAGAACATATCCTGGCAGCCGCCACCTACAACATGGATTCTTGAAAACTTGCGTCCAGACATTTCTTCAAGCTCTGCAACAGTATCCTTATAGCTTTGAGCAAGTGAATTGTAGATAACTACCATAACCTCACCCATAGACTGAGGAATCTTCTGGCCTGTTCTCTCACAGTAATAGCGTACTGCATCTGTCATGCTCTTTGGTGCAAGGAAGCTGCTGTCATTGCAATTTACGATTGACGGGAAGCCATCTGCCTCTTTTGCCATTGCAATCAGCTCTGGGAACGTGTAGGTCTTATTGTCCGTATTCATTTCCTTGCGGACATTCTGCAGCATCCACAGACCCATGATATTCTTTAAATAACGGAAACGATAATCATAACCGCCTTCGTTTGTAAAGTTATACTTCATGCTCTTTAAGCTGCACTCTGCATACTTTCTCTCAATTCCCATAAGTGACCATGTACCTGAGCTTAAATAGATAAAGTCATCATCGTTTGCCGGAACTGCCAAAACAGCGGAGCCTGTATCGTGTGTTGCCGGAAGAATTACTTCTGTCTGGCATCCGCACTTTTTTGCAATCTCTGGCTTTAACATACCAACGCTTGTCTTTGGCATATGAAGCTTTCCAAAGATCTTAGACGGAATGCCGATTCTGTCAAGCAGCTCGTAGTCCCAATCCTTTGTAACGGCATTTACAAGCTGTCCTGTCGTTGCATTGGTGTACTCGTTCATCATCACTCCGGTAAGCAGATAGTTAAAATACTCTGGAACCATCAGATAATGCTCTGCATTCTTAATATACTCTGGATGCTCATTCTTGATTGCAAGAAGCTGATATATAGAATTATACAGCTGCTTCTGGATTCCTGTGCGCTCATACAGCTCCTCTGGGGAGATCATTGTCTCTAAGAGTTTGTCCATATCATCTGTACGGCTGTCACGGTATGCAATTGTATCTCCAAGAATCTGATTATTCTTATCAAGAAGAACAAAGTCAACACCCCATGTATCGATACCCATAGATGATGGTGCCTTGCCTGCCTTTGCACAGGCTGCAATTCCGTTTACAATTTCCTCAAACAGTCTGTCTAACTCCCAACACAGATGACCATCTCTTGTTACATTTCCATTTGTAAAACGATACATTTCCTCAAGAACGATCTTTCCATCCTCAAGATGTGCTAAAATATGTCTTCCACTTGATGCACCGATATCAACTGCTAAGTAATATTTCATGATTCATATCTCCTTTTTATATTTATGATATTGGGATCAAAAGGTATTTTGCCCCCAAACTGATATCCACGAATTGCTTTTGAAGCTTTTGACCCTGGTATCATATTTATTCAAAACTTGCTGCAATGTTGCTTTGTGCCTTCGGACGGCGTCCTCTGCGCGCTGGCTTTTTTGGTTCCGTTGCTTCCTCAGCTAGCTTCTCCTGCACTAGCTTTTCCTTTGCTGGCTTCTCTTTTGCCGTTTTTTCCTTTACTGGCTTTTCCTCAGCTGGCGCTGCCTCTTTTTTAGCTCTTGTACTTCTTGTAATTGGCTTTCTGGCTGGCTTTGCCGGCTTTTCTTCTGCTGGCTTTTCTTCTAGCTTTTCTTCTGCTGCTAAAGCTTCTTTTTCTGTTTTCTTCTTTGAAGTTTTAGCTGTTCTTGTCTTCTTTGGCTTTACTTCATTTTCTGATGCTTCTTCCTGCTTTGGTGCTTTTTTCGTTTTTGCAGGTGCCTTTTTCTTTACCGGCTTTGCCTTAGTTTCTTCTTCTACATGATGAATGGTCATTCCGCTTTCCACTACAGTAATAGTTGAAGCTGACACTGCCGCAGCAATCTTCTTTTGAAGATCTTCCTCACTGCTATCCTTATACTGCGCATCTGCCTTTTCAAGCTCCTTTCTGACAGAATCTGGAAGCTGTGCAGGTGGCATTACAGAAATTGGCTTATGCTGCTGAACTGGATAAATTATTGTATCAGATGCAAAATTTTCTGGTTCTTTGTTTTCTTTTTGCTGTTCTGGTTCATGTACTGGTTCTTCTGCAGATTCTTTCTCTGAAGATTTTTCCTGTACTGGCTCTTCTGCAGACTTTTCCTGTACCGGTTCTGTCTCCTGTACTAATTCTTTTGCAGGCTCTTCCTGTACTGACTCTGTTTCCTGTACTGGTTCTTCTTCTGTAGGTTCTTCCTGTACTTCTTCCTCTGCAGGTGCTTCTTCTATTTCTTGTTCAGCCACTTCATCTGTTTCTTCTGGCTCTTCTTCCTGCATTATTTCTTCTGCTTCACTGCTTTCTTTGTCATTAACAGCCTCTGCTTCATTTACAGCTTCATTTACAGCCTCTTTTACAGCTTCTTTTGTTTCTGGTGCAGAGTCTTCTTCTGACTCTTCTAAGTCACTGTCACCCTGAGCCTCAAGCTCTTCGCTCATTGCTGCGAGTTCTTCTTCCATTGCACGTGCACGCTCTTTTGCAGTTGCATTTTTAAAGCGGTTCTGTCTTGCATTGCCATCTGCGATTGTCGCAAAGCAGTATACATATCCGTCAAAGCGGAATGTTCTCTTCCAAAAATCTACTACGTGCTTAAATCCGTTGTCTTTACTGATAATATAGAAATAGGAATCTTTTGCCTCATGAATCAGATAGCCCAGATACGTGGATAGCTGAAAATCAAGTGCATTTTTTCCACCGCACAGAATTTTGTACTTTGATACCTGTGCCTTTGAATTAAAAATCATATCCATTGCTTCAAAAGTAATGGTGTCTGCATTGTGACTATAAAAGATCACAACGCGGTCTTCTTCGCTAAGCTGCGCAATTCCTTTAATACCTTCTGATTTGACATTTTCATAGTCAATAAGATATGTTGCCATAAAAGGTTTCTCCTTTAGCATTTATAGAGTCCGTGGTTAACCACTTCTTTCATCATATCATACAAAGAAGTCGCTTTGCAATAACATTTTTCATATATATAGCGCAATTTTTACTTTTTTCTTAAAAACGGAAATATTCTTCTATAAAAATAGTAAATATAATTTTGTTTCTTCTAAAAAAAGAGAACACATTTCTGTGCTCTCTTTTCTCTTATTTCTGTGGTTTATAGTATAATGTTCTCATTGCATTTAAGATGGCTATAACTGCAACACCTACATCAGCAAATACGGCTGCCCACATATTTGCAAATCCTGCTGCTACAAGTGCAAGAATGATAACTTTGACTGCAATTGCAAATACAATGTTCTGGTTGCAGATCTGAACTGTTCTTCTTCCTATCTGAATTACATCGGCAAGCTTTGACGGCTGATCTTCCATGATTACAATATCTGCTGCCTCGACTGCTGCATCAGATCCAAGTCCGCCCATGGCTATTCCAACGTCAGCTCTTGCAAGAACTGGTGCATCGTTGATGCCGTCTCCTACGAAGCAAACCATTCTGCCTTTTGTCTTTTTATTGCAGTAATCATTGACATAGCTTACCTTATCTGCCGGAAGCAGATCGGTGTGCACTTCATCAAGATCAAGCAGCTTTGCTGTATACTCACCTATGGCTTTTCTGTCTCCTGTCAGCATAACTGTTTTCTTTACGCCGACATGATGCAGGCGGCTGATTGCCTCTTTTGCATCCTCTTTTACTTCATCGGAAATTAAAAGATAGCCGCTGTATACACCGTCTACTGCTGTATATACAACAGTTGCCGCTTCCTCTGGTGTAGGAACTGTCAAGCCAAGCTCTGCCATAAGGCTCTGATTTCCAGCATGGATTACATGACCACCGGCAGTTACCTTTAAGCCTTTTCCTGCAATCTCCTGTGCATCCTCTACCTTTGCCAGCTCTTTGCCATTTTTTTCCTTCCATGCAGATAATACAGACAATGCGATTGGATGACTGGAATACTGCTCTGCTGTAGCTGTGTTTAAAAGAAGTGATGACTCGCTGCTTCCCTCTACCGGGGCAAGCTTTGTCACACGAAATGTTCCCTTTGTCAGCGTACCTGTCTTATCAAATACCATAGTTTCTGCTTTTGATACAGCCTCTAGGTAATTACTTCCCTTTACTAACACACCATTCTTACTTGCACAGCCAATGCCTCCAAAGAAGCTAAGCGGTACTGAGATAACAAGTGCACATGGACAGGAACAAACTAAGAATGACAATGCACGATAAATCCACTCTGCAAACGGATGACCTGGCAGGAAAATCGGAACGATCAAACCAATAAATGCTGCCAGACCGACAACAATCGGCGTATAATATCTTGCAAACTTGGTGATAAAGTTTTCTACCTTTGCCTTCTGGCTGCTTGCATTTTCAACAAGATCAAGGATTCTTGCTACAGTTGACTCGCCGTATTCCTTTGTGGTGCGAATCTTTAAGATATTCGTCAGATTGATACAGCCGCTGATGATCTCATCGCCAACAGATACCTTTCTTGGAACGGCCTCTCCTGTAAGAGCCTTTGTATCCTCCATGCTGCTTCCCTCTAACACAATACCATCAAGAGGAATGCGCTCACCCGGCTTTACAATGATAGTCTCGCCTACTGCAACTTCGTCTGGAAATACTTCTTCCTCAACGCCATCACGAAGAACAACTGCACTGTCAGGTCTGATATCCATTAATGATGCAACTGATTTTCTGGACTGATTTACAGCGTATGACTGGAACAGCTCTCCTACCTGATAAAACAGCATAACGGCTATTCCTTCTGTATACTCCTGCAGCGCAAATGCACCAATTGTTGCAATTGCCATCAGAAAGTTTTCATCAAACACCTGACCCTTTGTGATATTCTTTCCTGCCTTCACTAGCACATCATAGCCAACAATCAAATAGCCAGGAATGAAAAATATAAGCTTATAAAGCTCTGGAATCGGAAGAATGACTCCGACAATCAACAGCACAAAGGCTACCACAATCTTGTAAAACTGCTTTTTTTGCTTTTTTGTCATCTTCTTTAACATAACTAAACCACTTCTTTCACTTTTTGTGTGCTTACAGAACTACTCTGCAGTCTGGCTCTACCTTTGCAATGCACTTTACTGCTGCCTGCAGTACTTCATCAAACTGGCTGTCCTCAGCATCTAAAATCATCTTCTGTGTCATGAAGTTTACAGAAACTCTCTTTACACCAGGAAGCTTCTTGATTGCCTCCTCCATCTTTGCAGCGCAGTTTGCGCAGTCTAAATCCTCTAACTCGAATGTCTTTCTCATAATGTTTGCCATCCTTTCTTTTTTTATTTTGGCGTATTTTTTCGCTCTCTTTCAATTAAACGATTGTTTAATCGTTGATTTAACTATACCTTTTTTTGCGCCATATGTCAAGGGCTATTATTGAAATTTTTTCGCAATTGTATTACAAGAGCCCTAAGGTGAATGGATTTCACGAGCCGGACACTTGGAGCAGGTCTTTCAAAGTAACTTTTGATAAGAAAAAACATAAAAGGAACCTGCGGAGTTTGGTCCGGCGACGAAACCATTACACCTTAGGGCTAATTAACTTATCCATGAACTATAACACGTTTATTTATATATTTTCATAATCTGATAAAAAGGGGTAAAAGAGGAGCTATGCGGATGGAGAAAAAGGCTGCTATTTACTGCCGTCTTTCCCGCGAGGATGACAATCTGGCTTGTGATGAGGTAAGCGAAAGCATTCAAAATCAGCAGAAGCTGCTTTGCGAATATGCGAAGAAAAATGGATTCTCTGTCTATTGTATGTATGTGGATGAAAATTATTCTGGACTTGATAATACACGTCCTGCTTTTTGCCGCATGATTGAGGATGCTCGCTGTGGGCGTTTTGACACGATTCTTTGCAAAAACCAGTCACGTTTTACCAGGGATATGGAGACGGCTCAGTATTATTTAAATGAAGTGTTTCCTCTTTGGCACGTCCGTCTGATTGGAATTTGTGATGGTGTTGATACAAATGACATGAAAAATTTACGGCTTCGACAGATAAATGGGCTGATTAATGAATGGTACAGTGAGGATCTTTCCGATAATATTCGCCAGATTCTTCGCGATAAGATGATGCGTGGCCAGTTTATTGGCTCATTTGCTTGTTATGGATATACAAAGGACCCTGCCCATTTGCACAGCTTAATTCCTGATCCGCCTGCTGCCGCCGTTGTACGGGAAATTTATCAGCTTTATATTGATGGATTTAGTCTTTCAAAAATCGCTTCTTTGCTCACTAAAAAGCAGGTTATGCCGCCATGCTTTTATAAGATCCAACAGGGCATTTTATTTCAGACGCCTTTTTCTAAAAATAAAATCACAGATGAAGCTGACAGCAAAATTCCAAAATGGTCTGCCTCAAGTGTGCGCCATATTCTAACTAATCCCGTCTATACTGGTACGCTTATTCAGGGAACTACAAAAAAGGAAAGTGCTAAGAGCAAAAAACGCATTAAGCTGTCAAGCACTGAATGGATCATTTATCCTAATGCTCATCCTGCTTTGATCAGTGAAGATATATTCTGCGAGGTTTCCTCATTATTACAGAAACGGCGAAAGAAAAATAAAAAAGTGTAACTCCTTGAGACTATGACGCATAAGATACACTGTAAATGATTTTGGAGGTATCTCCTATGAGTGATTTGGCAGCAACAAACTGCGGCGGATGCACACAGACAACTACTTCTGGCGGATGCAATTGCATGTGGATCATCCTTATCCTGTTATTCTGTGGTGGATGGAATAACAATGATGGCTGCGGATGCGGCGGCGGCAATGGCTTCTTTAACAATGGAAACGGCTGTGGCTGTGATGCCCTGATCTGGATCCTGTTACTTAGCTGCTGTGGATGCGGCTTCTGATTATCATACCACTGACATGAAAAAAGCCCCGGGCTCTGCCCGGGGCTTTCTAATGATACCAGATTGCTACGTGCTTTGCACTCCCGCAATCTTCAAAAACATTCGTAATCCGCTCATTTTTCTTCAAAAAATGGCTACTTACTCATGTTTTTGGCGAGTCAAGAGATCAAAAATCCTCTTGCAAGCGAGCTTGCATCGGATTTCTGACCTTTTGACCCTGGTATCATATTATCCAATTACATCGCGCATGGTATATACACCTGGCTCTTTTCCCTGCAGAAACTTTGCTGCCTGGACAGCGCCCTTTGCAAATACACCTCTGGAGAATGCCTGATGGTTCAGTTCGATTACCTCATCCTCTCCTGCGTAAATTACATCATGTACGCCTACGATGGTTCCACCTCTGACTGCTGAGAATCCGATCTCCTTTGGATCTCTCTTCTCGCGTCTTTCACTGCGGTCAAATACAAAATGATATTCACCATTTAATGATTTGTTTGCTGCGTTTCCGAGCATGATTGCTGTACCACTTGGTGCATCAAGCTTGCGTCTGTGATGGCGCTCTACGATCTCGATATCAAATCCAGCGTCTGCAAGTACAGGCGTAATAAGCTCTACGATCTTTGCAAGTGTATTGATTCCAAGAGACATGTTGTAGGACTGTACAATCGGAATTGTTTTTCCTGCCTCCTGCACATGAGCAAGCTGCTCATCGGAAAGTCCTGTTGTTGCAAGAACTAGTGCAAGTCCTTTTTGTGCACACTGATCTAATACCATATCTGTAATTTTTGAAACGGTAAAATCAATCAGTGCATCAGCCTCTACATCACACGCCTTGATAGATTCAAATACAGGAAATGGTGTATCGGCTGCCTGCGTGATATCAATTCCAGCCACAACCTGTGCCTGCTCATCCTGTGCAATGATATTAGCTAACATCTTGCCCATTGCACCATTGCATCCGTTTAAAATAATACGTACCATCGTTTGTTCCTCCGTCTTAAGGTCAGTTTCAGATCAGTTTTAAATCAGCTTCATTGCCGCTAATTCTTTACGAAGCAGTTCCTTATGCTGCGGCTCCATCTCGCACAGAGGAGAACGTACTGCACCTGCATTCCATCCCATCATATTCAGTGCTTCCTTTACCGGAATAGGATTTACTTCACAGAAAAGTGCCTTATTTAAGTTCATAACAGACAGCTGAAGCTGACGGCTTAACTTTACATCACCGTTTAAGTAGCTCATAACCATATCATGTGTCAGCTTAGGCATTACATTTGATAAAACGGAGATAACACCCACACCTCCAAGTGACAGAAGCGGAACAACCTGATCATCATTTCCAGAGTAGATATCGATACAGCCGTCTGCAAGTGCGGCAAGCTCTGCTACCTGAGAGATATTTCCGCTTGCTTCTTTGACTGCTACAATATTCTTTACATTCTTTGCCAGTGTAACAGCAGTCTGCGGCAAAATGTTAACACCTGTACGTGACGGCACGTTGTACAGAATGATTGGCAGATCTACGCTGTTTGCAATTGCAGTATAATGCTGAATCAGACCCTTCTGTGTTGCCTTGTTATAATATGGTGTTACAAGAAGCAGCGCATCTGCACCATTACTTTGTGCATGTGTGGACAAACGAATTGCCTCTGCTGTGGAGTTTGATCCTGTACCTGCAATAACAGGAACTCTGCCTGCTGTATGCTCAACAGCAAACTTGATACATGCATCATGCTCTTCATGAGTCAATGTGGAAGATTCACCTGTTGTTCCGCAGATGATGATCGCATCTGTTCCTCCGGCAATCTGAAAATCAATCATTTTTCCCAGTTCTTCAAAATTAACCTTGTCATCCTGTGTAAATGGAGTGACGATTGCAACTCCTGCTCCCTTAAATATTGGCATAATAATACCATCCTTTCTTGATTCAGGTAATACTCTATTCAAATGCAGCCACCAGAGTGTCTTGGGATTTTTCCAAAGAAAAAGCCGGTCACATGCGGCCGGCTCATAAGGTTTTCTTTTTCTATTTCCCTTAGTAGCTCCCCATCTGTGAACAGATGACAGTCATATACCTATTCGATATATGCCCAAGAACAGCCTTTGCACAGCCATTCTTTCGGCGCCAATGCCTTTTAGCTAACTTCTCTTGCTCTTGCCTGCATCCATCAGCCTACTCATCAGTAGCGCAACCTCTACCTTTTGTATGAATTTCCTTTAGTGTACATCAATTTTACAGTGCTGTCAACCCTTCTGTTCGACATATTCTAATTTACTTACGGAAACTTCATATGCAATTCGTTTCTCACTCTCAGTCTCGCTTATCTTTTTCATATACTCTCTGCTCTGAACACGGCCCCACACGCGAAGTCTGGTGCCAACCTCAAAAGTGGACACATAGCGGGCGTTTCGTCCCCATGCAATACAGGGAATATAATCACTCTTGCTGTAAGGACGGTTGACTGCTACCAGAAGATCTGCGATCTCACGTCCAAGCGGTGTCTTTCTATACACCGGCGGTTTACAGATGTACCCATCAAGCATGATCTGATTTGTCTTCGTATAATCTGTAAATGCCTCCATGAAATGATATTCTCTGACAAACACAGAGAGCACAAGACGATTTCTCGTTCCCTCATGACGATTATAAGAACGAAACTGTCCGATTGCTTCCATTGTGCGTCCTCTGTAATCCTGATTGATATCGATAAGACGCTCTGAAATCATCACAGGGATCGTATCAGACTGATCGCTTAAGCGATTTACTGACAGCTCCATTATGTAAAAGCTCTCCCCAAAGACCTCATGGCTAAACTCAAACCCTGACACGACAACTCCAATGACACTGACTCTGTTATTTTCTGCGTTTCTTTCTGGCATTTTTGATTCCTCCTGCTTTTTATTCGCAGCTGCTGGTACCATAGCGGCTGCTGCATGTACTAGTTATTCTGCTAACTGGTTGTATATAACTTTTTTTGCAGCTAGTTATTTATATGTCTCAACACACGTACATTATAACGAAGTTATTTTCAAAACGCACGGAAAATGCTTCGCAGGATTCGCGGTCTGACCACTATTATTCGACAAAAAGCAGGCTTTTTTTCATCTTTTCTTTCCCAGTTTTTCGGGTATTTTTCCTTTTTTCGACATATCTTTTGTTGTTACGATGAAAATAGATATGCCTAATGAAAGACATTTGTGATGAAGAACGCGAAAAGACGGGCTGATCGACTCAGTCCGCCTTTTTTCACTTTTGTTTTTTTATTCATAACTATTCAGAACCCCATTCGCAAAATCGCATCTTCGATGCTTCTATTTTGCGAATGGGGTTACCTCGCCATATAAAATTGCTATTCTGTCTGAATGCAAGCATTCACAGAAAGCAATTTTGCATGGCTCTGAATAGTTACAATTATTCTTTGTGATTAATGTAGTTAATCAAGCCGCCCTCACTGATGATTTTCTGCATGAATGGCGGGAATGCCTGTCCCTGGAAGGTTTCTCCTGTCGTCTGGTCTGTAATGACACCAGTATTAAAATCAATATCTACCTGATCTCCTGCCTTGATCTTTTTGCTTGCCTCTGGACATTCAATGATCGGAAGACCAATATTGATTGCGTTGCGATAGAAAATTCTTGCGAAGGTCTCTGCTATTACACAGCTTACACCTGCTGCCTTGATTGCAATCGGTGCATGCTCTCTTGAGGAGCCGCATCCAAAGTTTTTATCCGCAACGATGATGTCACCCTTCTTTACATTTGAAACAAAATCCTTATCGATATCCTCCATGCAGTGCTTTGCCAGCTCTGCTGGATCTGATGAATTTAAGTAACGTGCCGGAATGATTACATCCGTATCCACGTTGTCGCCATATTTAAATACACATCCATTTGCTTTCATATCTTCTTTACCATACCTTTCTGAATCGCCTGACCAGCTGTTTTTATGTCACAGTCTGCGAGACTTCTTTATAAAACGTCCTTTGGTCCGGAGATTTTTCCGGTTACAGCACTTGCTGCTGCAACATATGGACTTGCCAGATATACTTCACTTGTTACATCGCCCATACGTCCTACAAAGTTACGGTTTGTGGTAGAAACGCATCTTTCATGCGCAGCCAGAATACCCATGTATCCGCCAAGACATGGTCCACAGGTCGGTGTGCTGACAACAGCTCCTGCCTGAATGAAGGTTTGAACAAGTCCTTCCTCGATTGCCTGAAGATAGATTGCCTGTGTTGCCGGAATTACGATGCAGCGAAGGCCTTTCTTTACCTTTCTGCCCTTTAAAATCTCTGCTGCTGCACGCAGATCTTCGATACGTCCATTTGTACATGAACCGATTACAACCTGATCAATTGCGATGTCGCCTACCTCATCGATAGTATGAGTGTTCTCTGGCAGATGTGGGAAAGATACTGTTGGCTTTAAGCTGCTAAGATCAATAGTATATGTTGCCGTATACTCAGCATCCTCGTCTGCCTCGTAAACCTTATATTCCTTTGTGGAATGCTCCTTCATATAGGCGATAGTCTTCTCATCTACCGGGAAGATACCATTCTTTCCGCCTGCCTCAATTGCCATATTTGCAATACAAAGACGATCATCCATTGAAAGATAAGAAATACCGTCTCCTGTAAATTCCATAGACTGATACAGTGCTCCGTCAACACCTATCATTCCAATAATATGTAAGATAACATCCTTGCCAGTTACATACTCAGCCGGCTTTCCAGTAAGCACAAATTTGATTGCAGACGGTACCTTAAACCATGCCTTTCCTGTTGCCATACCTGCTGCCATATCTGTACTTCCCACACCAGTGGAGAATGCGCCAAGCGCACCATATGTACATGTATGTGAATCAGCACCAATTACAACGTCTCCTGCAACTACAAGTCCTTTTTCCGGAAGAAGTGCATGTTCAATTCCCATCTCTCCTACATCAAAGAAATTTGTGATTTCGTTGCAGCCTGCAAATTCTCTTACACACTTACAATGCTCGGCAGACTTGATATCCTTATTCGGAACAAAATGATCGAGTACTAGTGCAATCTTGTCCTTATCAAATACTCCCTTTTTGTCAAAGCGCTCCATCTCGTGGATCGCTACCGGAGAGGTAATGTCATTGCCTAAAACAAGGCTCAGATCTGCCTCAATCAGCTGTCCGGCCTTTACCTCTGACAGCCCTGCTGCTGCAGCCAGAATTTTTTGCGTCATCGTCATACCCATAATCGAGTCCTCCTGCTTGTAAATACCTGCTTTTGCTGTGCCAAACTGCACACAAAATTTCAAAATCAGGCAGCTGCATGCGCAACTGCCTAATTTCCTGCATTATTCTTATTCTACTGGATAATAAAAAGTTCGTCAATGATTTTTCTTTTTCTTTTATATGTGTATATTTATTCGGGTTACTGTTCACGCGTCATGTTACGAAAGCCCTGCGGTGTAACCCAATTCATTACAGTTCATACCCAGAAATAGCATCTAAGACCGCGTCTACACTTTCTTTGCTGACTGTGTTGACCTGATCTGAGTCGTCCATGGAGACGTAGTAATATGCATCGTCTTCTGTTGTGGCTCCTATTGTCAGCTTTAAGGTGGTTTCTTCTTCGCCTGACTGGTATGTTATTGTAAGAACTGTTGCACCGTCTGTTAAGCCATAGGATTCTTTTTCTTCTTCGTCTGCGTAATAATCTGCGCAGTCGTTGAAGGTAAGACCTACCATGTTGACTAACAAATCATGAATATCGTCACTTTCGTCAACGCGCTGTGTCTTATTATCCTGTGTGAATACCCAGTGTGTTACATCAACCATTTCTACGGTTGATTCCTCTTCTGTTAATCCTTCTTCTGTAGAATCTGATACAGCTTTCGTTGTCTCTTCTTCTGATACTTCACTTCCCGTTTCTGCTTCCTCGGATGCGTTTTCGGTCGTCTCTCCCTCGGTTGCCGGTTCTTGTGTAACTTCCTTTTCCATATCAATTGTAGTGCCGTCTTTTACCAGCTGTACATCTGTGATGGATGTGCTGGTGATGGTTGGGAAACTTTCCTTTTCCTGCAGCGCTGAAATATCGTTGCTGATATCTGAGACATAGCTTGATGCTATTGTATAAATATCATCTGAGCCTTCTACTTTTGCATAATAGTCTGAATTATAGCTGTTAAGGCTTCCAATCTGGATCGTTACCTCTGTGTCATCAGATCCCTTTGCTGTGATCGTGCAGCTTGGATTGTCCAGACCATACACTGACAAGTCATCCTGTACTTCCTCTAGCTTACGCTCTGCAGTAAATGATTTTAAATCACTTGAAATGGAAGTCAAATAACTTTGTGTGACAGGAAAGTGCTCGTCGCTGTCATAGCTCCAAGTCTCGTTCTCAGTGTCATAGCTGAATGCGAATGTTCCGTAGCTGTTTGTGTAGCTGATTGAAACAGGCTCTTCCATCTGGCTTAAATAAAAGGTGTTTGCCTCTTTTTCTGCCTTTGACTGCTCGGCTTTTTTTTCTTCATTATGCTGATTGATCAATACTATTGTGCCGTATGCGCCTCCAAGGACGGCAAGCGCACCGACTAAACCAAGTAGTTTTTTTGTATTCTTTGTCATATACTCACACCATTATGCCTTTCTTCTGCGGATCCATACAACCAATCCCGCAACAATTGAAAAGACTGGGATGATGATTATAAACAATGCATTCCAAATGCTGCTTCCTGTTACAGTATTGTAAGTAACTGAAAGGCTCTTTGCCGGAATTGATACGTTCTGAACATCATCGAAGTAAGATGATACGATGTTAATGAACTCATTTAAGTTTTCAATTCCAGTGAAGTTTCCAATCAAACTGGAATCAATCATGGTGGATGCTGAGATAACAGTCAGCTTAGAATCTGCTGATGGTGTCTCAAGCCAGCCATCTGTGTTTCCAACTGAAATGTCAGTCAGAACATCCTCAAGAGTACTTTCCTCGGTAGATTCTGCCTCAGATGCTGCTTCAGACGTAACTTCCTCTGATGCATTTTCAGTTACACTTTCAGTTGAAGCTTCCTCTGAAACGCTCTCAACGGATGTCTTTTCAGTTTCTTTTGTATCACTGCCAGATTCTAACTCGCTCTCGCTTTCTGTATCTGCTGGTACTGTCTTCTGTGCTGATGCTGCCAGAATAAACTGTGTTGCCTCATTGCTGTTTCCTTCACGAAATGCATTGTTACTTGTAGTTAAAAGTGTTGTCAGTGTTACATCTTCTGGTGTATTTTCTGATGCTGTCATACCTGCTACTGCACCGACTAAGATGCTGCTTGTTGTTTCTACATTTGTGTCATTGCTTGTGATCATTGGGAAGAAATAGAACGCACTCTGTGCTCTCTGGTAATAGCGATCACGATCTCCAATATAGGAGTTTACCATAGTCATACCATAATCTTCCATCAGCTCATCGAAGTTTGTAAGCTCCTTATCGGTGACACCACGAAGCAAAAGAACATTTCCGCCCTGATACAGATAGTTATGAAGTTCTGTATATTCGTCAGTTCCAAGATCACTTGTAGGATTGTTGATAATCAAAAGATCACAATCATCCGGCACAGATGCTGTCTCAAGAAGATTTAAATTTGATGTTGTCATGCTGTTTTTAGTAAGCAGCTCGCCAAGCTCCTGACTTATTGCTGACTCACCATGACCTCTTAAAAGATAAATCTTTTTATCGTTATCGGAGGTAACAGCTGCAACAGCACTTGTCAGCTGACCCTCTGCATCAAATTCTGATTCGCTGCTATAGCCATAATAATTTTGCTGACTTACAATTATATCGCTAAAGGAAATTACCTGATTCTTTCCAGTTTCCTCGCATGATACAACAACAGAGTTTGCTGAAATTCCATACTTTGTAAGAATTTCAGGGTGAAGAACAGGGTCTATATAGCTAACCTTTAACTTAGATGAGAGATCGCCATAGATAGAGATAAACTTTTCAATACGAGAGTCTATATTTCCCGTCTCTGCCACTACCTCAACAGTAACATCCTTGTCTAAGTCCTTTAATAATTCTTTGGAAGTATCTGAAACACTGAAAATTCCAGTTTCGCTTAAATCCCAATTTAATAACTTTGATGGAAGCTGTCCTATAATCAAATTTACTACTACAATAATTGCCAGCACAATTGCCGTCACTGCAAGGCTGAAGCTTCCGTTTTTCAGCTGCACTACAGATGAATTATTTTTACCTGACGGCTTTTTTTCTTTCTTTTTTTTGATATCCATTCCTGCCTGCTTTCCTCTCATTCTGCCGCTTTTTCGGCTTTTTTCTTACACCAATCTAGCGCTTATCTTAGCTCCATCTTCTCTTCTGGATTACCTGTGTGGTAAGGAAGATGCATGCCGCACAAATCGAGATCAGCTCCACAACACCCTTTACATCAAACACATAATCAGAAACAAAGCTTGTCATTACCTTTGCAAATGCTATGTTTTCGATCATTCCTGGAACAAGTCCCTCAAAAAGAGCTGGCTTTACAACGTAAAGAATAATTAAAACTGCTGCTCCACCGATCAAAAGACCAAACGTAGCTGCATTGCTCTTTGTCATTACATAGACAATGACGCAAAGAAGAACTAAAAGAATCAGACAGCCTATTAAAGAGGCAATTGCTGTATTTGGCACATATCTGGAAAGACCATTTGACAAATTGATCAAAAGCAGTGTAATGATCGTTCCAACTGCCGCGATGATGACACTCTCTGTCATTGCTGAGATCAGCATTCCAATGGCAACATAAGCGCAGCCGATCAGAAAATATACAAGAATAGTTGAATAGTCAACAAGAAAATATGCTGTTCCAGTGCTCTTAATGATCAATGGACACAGGCAAAAGATCACACATGGAATCGCAACAACTGCTGCCATTGAAAAGAACTTTCCTAAAACAATCTGTGTCACAGATACCGGTGATGTCAAAAGAAGCTGATCTGTCTTTGAATGACGTTCCTCTGAAAAGCTTCTCATTGTCAAAAGCGGAACAGTCAGTACAAATACGATGGCAGAGGCACTTAATGTGTAGGCAAAGTAAGGATAGCCATAGCTCATGTTATACACCATAAAGTAAATACCTGTCACGAGCACAAGTGCGGCCACAAATACAGGTCCAATCATGGATGTGAAATAAGATTTAAATTCTCTGTTAAATATTGCTTTCATTGTCATCCTCCTTATTGGCCTGCTTTGTCTGCTCTGCTTCCTTTACGGCCTCTTCTGCCGATTTTTTAATCTCATCCATCTCTTCTTCATGAGCCTTATTGTCGGCAGTCAGCTCCATAAAGACATCCTCAAGTGTTGCCTTTGAATATTTCATCTCATAAATAGGCCAATTTTTTTCTGCGCAGATACCAAATACAGCCTCGCGCACATCAGCACCATCTGTACGTATCTCAAATGAGGTCAAATTCAGATGCTTATCATCCTCATTCTGCTTTGTGGCTTCCAAAACTGCTACAACATGATGAAGCTGTGCAAAGCTGTTCTTTGCCTGCTCCTTTGGCGCCCTTATGCTGATTTCAAGCATAGCATCACTATCCATGTAGTGCATCAGATTTTCTGTTGTATCACTTGCAACTAGTCTTCCGTGAGAGATAATTAAAATCTCATCGCATACGGCACTAATCTCGGAAAGGATATGTGAGCTTAAAATAACAGTATGCTCTTTTGCAAGCTCCTTAATAAGTGAACGAATCTCAATAATCTGAATTGGATCAAGACCTACAGTCGGCTCATCAAGTATTATGATTTCTGGCATACCAAGCACTGCCTGTGCAAAACCAACTCTCTGGCGGTAGCCCTTTGAAAGATTTTTGATAAGTCTTTTTGCTACATCGACAAGTCCAGTCATCTTCATAGCATTTAAAATGCTCTCCTGACGCTTTTTCGCCGGAATATTTTTTAACTGTGCCGCAAATTCAAGATATTCCCATACTGTCATATCTGTATACAGCGGCGGAAGCTCCGGCAGATAGCCTATACAGCGCTTCGCCTCTGCTGGTTCCTTCACGATATCGTGACCATTAATTAAAATCGTTCCCTCTGTAGGGCCGATATATCCGGTCATCATATTCATGGTCGTTGATTTTCCAGCTCCGTTTGGACCAAGAAAGCCATAAATCTTTCCTGGCTCCAGACGAAAGCTTAAATGATCGACAGCCACATGGTTTCCATATTTTTTTACCAGACCTGTTACTTCAATCAAAGTCTTGTCCTCCTGCATCTCATTTTTGCAAACAGCCTTATTGCTGTTTTGCTATCGTTTGTAATGTTAGGCGCCAAATGTGACGACTCTTTGATAAATTTGTGTCCATTGTTTGTCCTCTTGTGAAGAATTATTGAAATTAGGTATTGACTTATTTCTAATTGAGTATTATATTAGACTTTAATATGGTAAAGTACCATAGTGAATCACTGCATCTCACCGGTCTTTGACCGCCCGATAATATCTAATGCAGTGATAAGGAGGTTTCTTTATGGGAAGAGTTTATAATTTTTCTGCTGGTCCAGCTGTGCTGCCAGAGGAGGTACTGCAGGAGGCTGCAGCTGAAATGCTTGACTATCAGGGAAGCGGTATGTCTGTCATGGAGATGAGCCATCGTTCTAAGGTTTACGATGCGATCATTAAAGAGGCTGAGGCTGATCTTCGTGAGCTTATGAATATTCCGGACAATTATAAGGTTTTATTTTTACAGGGTGGTGCATCCCAGCAGTTTGCTATGATCCCAATGAACCTGATGAAAAATAAGAAAGCTGATTATATTGTAACCGGTCAGTGGGCAAAGAAGGCTGCTAAAGAAGCTGAGCTCTACGGCGAGGTTAACGTTGTCGCTTCTAGTGCTGACAAAACATTTTCTTATATTCCAGACTGTTCTGATCTTCCAATCGATGACGATGCCGACTATGTTTATATCTGTGAAAACAACACTATCTACGGCACCAAATTCCACACACTTCCAAATACAAAGGGAAAAACACTTGTAGCTGATATCTCTTCATGCTTCTTATCTGAGCCGGTTGATGTTACTAAATATGGTATGCTTTACGGCGGTGTTCAGAAAAATGTCGGTCCTGCCGGTGTTGTAATTGCAATCATTCGTGAAGATCTTATTACTGATGATGTTCTTCCAGGAACACCTACCATGCTTCGCTACAAGATCCATGCAGATGCTGATTCTCTTTACAATACACCTCCATGCTATGGTATTTATATCTGCGGCAAGGTCTTCAAGTGGCTTAAGAAAATGGGCGGTCTTGAGGAAATGCAAAGAAGAAATGTAGAAAAGGCAAAGATCCTCTATGACTATCTTGATTCTAGCAAGCTGTTTCACGGTACAGTTGAGCCGTCCTCTCGTTCTTTAATGAATGTTCCATTTGTAACTGGCGACAAGGAGCTTGATGCCAAATTTGTAAAGGAAGCTGAGGCTGCCGGTTTTGTTAACTTAAAGGGTCATCGCACTGTAGGCGGTATGCGTGCAAGTATCTATAATGCAATGCCAAAGGAAGGTGTAGAGGCACTTGTTGCATTTATGAAAAAGTTTGAGGAGGAGAATTTGAAATGAAAAGTGTTTATTGCTTAAATCCAATTTCTAATGCCGGAATGAGCCGTTTTGATGATACATACTGCATCGCTGATTCGATTGAAAATGCTGATGCTGTGCTTCTTCGCAGTGCTTCTATGCATGAAATGACACTTCCTGATTCTCTTCTTGCAATTGGACGTGCCGGTGCCGGTGTGAATAATATTCCGCTTGATTCCTGCGCAAAAAAAGGTATTGTTGTTTTTAATACACCAGGTGCAAATGCAAATGGTGTAAAGGAACTCGTTATTGCAGGACTCATGCTTGCTTCACGTGATATTGCAGGCGGCTGTCACTGGGTACGTGAAAATAAGAATGACCCAAATATTGCAAAGACAGCTGAGAAGGCAAAGAAGGCTTTTGCTGGAAATGAAATTAAGGGAAAGAAGCTTGGCGTAATCGGACTTGGTGCAATCGGTGTTCTTGTTGCAAATGCTGCAAGTGAGCTTGGAATGGAGGTTTTTGGCTGCGATCCTTATTTAAGCATCCAGAATGCAGTTCGTCTCTCTCACCACATTACAATCGTAAAGGATAATGATGAAATCTATAATCAGTGTGATTACATCACCATCCATGTTCCTGCACTTGACTCTACAAAGGGTATGCTGAATAAGCGTGCTTTTGATCAAATGAAGGATGGTGTCAAGATCTTAAATTTTGCAAGAGATATTCTTGTAAATGATGCTGACATGGCTGATGCTCTTGCAAGCGGCAAGGTTTCCCGCTATGTTACAGACTTCCCGAATCCAGCTGTTGTAAATATGCCTGGTGCTCTTGTACTTCCCCATCTTGGTGCTTCAACTGAAGAATCTGAGGAAAACTGTGCTGTTATGGCTGTCAACCAGATTGTGGATTATCTTGAAAATGGAAATATTGAAAACTCTGTCAACTACCCATCCTGCAGCCTTGGCTATCGCAAAAAGGCAGCACGTATCTGTGTATGCCACTACAACAGACCAAATGTTATCAGTCAGCTGACTTCTCTTTTTGGTGAGGCTGGTGTTAACATCAGTGATATGGTTTCAAAAAGCCGCGGTGAATATGCATATGCAATGTTTGATGTAGAAGCGCCTGTAAGTGATGAATTTGAGAAAAAGTTAGAGGCAATGGAAAATATTATTCGTATACGAATCTTATAATGTAAAAAAGCAGCGATCAATCAGGTCGCTGCTTTTTTATTTACAAAATTTCATCAATTTCAGCCTGTGTCATAGGCTTAATATGTGCCAGTGTATTTCTTGCATTTCTAAGCCTTGCAATCATTTTCCCATCTTCGAAAGCGACAACTAATCTCCCTAATGATACCAGATGAGACAAGACACCAATTTCCACATCCTCGGCATCAAAAAACATTTCGCCGTATGCACCAGTAATTGGAAGAAGTGCTTCAATTCCTTTTCTGTATCGCTCCACGATAATGCTTCGCTGCTTTTCTATAATAGGAAATACTACCTTGATCTGCGCTTCCCACATCCGTTCCGCAATCTGCTTTTCGCTTATGTCAGGCCAAAAGGCCGTTCCATCGCTTCTAAATGTTTCTTTTCTTATTGACGCAATTGTTTTTACAGGATCCTCTAAAAATATACGCCCTCTCTTGATACATGCGCAGGCAAGCTCTGCATCATCTGGCACAACAGATGAAACAGCCTCTGCCAGATACTGACGAAAGCCCTCTGTCTGCTTTTGCGTGGATGCCGCAAGCATCGCAAAAAGATATGTGTCATAATGTGCTATCTCTTTTTCATAAACAAGTCTTTTGATGCTTCCGCGTTCACGAATTGATACATCTTCTCTTGTTTCAATCAAAAATATACAGCCTTTTTTCCCTTTGCCAAGAGCCTTGCTGTAGCCTTCCAGAAAAGTGTACCACTTCTTCGCCTGCGCTGCATCTGCCTGCGTTACCCAGAGGATATAATGGTTCATTATTAACTCTTCGCTTTTTGCAAGAAACTGCGCATATCCTATTCCTGGCCTATACTGCGCCCTTTTCTCCTGACGGCAATATTGATAAAACAGATATTCCCCCGGATCTTTGCCGCTATCCATAATAATTTTCAGGGAACGGTCTGAGTTTTGCCTTTCAATTTTCGATATGACCAGATCGCTCATTGTCTCATACCACGGGACAAACTGCGGAAGCTGTAAAAACAGATGGCTGCCTGACTGAACGGCTTCCACAATCTGATCAATGAAATGTGATGTATTTGTTATATTTCCCCACCATAGTCTATCCATTGTTTCACCCCGTTATTGATTCTCCATGTATTCAAGCAAACGGCTGTCAATTTCATCTGATGTTCCCATCATCTGGAAGAAGCTGTATCGTGAGAACAGATACTTTTCGTTTACTGTATGACGCAAAATATTAAGCTCAAGAAGCTCCTGCATCAGTCCATTAATGACTTGTGTTTTCTGAACGGCAACCTGATTGATGCCTACGCCAATTGCCGCCTCTTTGATATCCTCTGCCGAAAAGCCCTCACTGTCAGCTGCTGAGTTTGCATTTTGGTGATACAGATACGCCATCAAAAGTGCAATGATATAGTACATGTTATCTTCATCAAGCTTAAGCGTGATCTCAAACTTTTCACGAATCTGATTCATAAAGGCTGGATCTGAGAGCACCTTTTTAATATGCTTTTGTGTAACCTCATAGGCTGGTGTATTCCCTTCATCATATCCGGCATAATCATCCTTTTTCATTGCTTCAATTAAATTCGCACAATAAAGCTGAATCAATCCTGGAAAATAATTGGTGCTTGCTAAAATAAGTGATATCAGCGCCTGACGCTCCTTTGGAAAACGAAATCCCAGACAATAAAGCGGCTCCTCAAGAAGCTGTCTTGCATCCTTTGTGTGAAATGGTCTGATCGTAATTGAGCTTAAATGCGTAATCACACTATTATTAGACAATGCTGCATCGCGCTTAAAACGCACAATATTATGAAGACCTGCAATAACAAACTTAAAGCGGTCCATTCCAATATTTTGAATCTCTTTTAGAGCATCAAACGGTTTGAAATTTACTTCTGTACAGCTCTCGATAAATGTGTCTGCCTCATCTAACAAAAGTAACAGATAAGGAATACGTTCCTCTTTATCGTCAAGCAGCCTTTTTTTGATTGCCCTTGCTAGTACATCCCAGTCTGTCGTATCAATTTCTTCTTTTAGAACACCAGCATCATACAGCTCACAGCAAATCTTTTTAGCTGCTCGTTCATAATCCATGCCCTTGATTTCAATGTAAACTGCACGGTTATTATTTTCATCAAAATCAATATCCATTTTTGCCTTTTTTAAAAGTGCCGACTTTCCAAGCTGACGTCCGCCATAAACAATATTGACACCGGAAGGTGATTCGATTTTTTCAAGCTCTTCCTGTCTTCCGATAAATATCTCCGGAGGCATTACCTTTGAAGAATCCCACACATACGGCTGACAATATGAAAATGGCATCATAACAGACATTAATATCTGATTGATAAACTGCACACTGTAATTGTTTACTAAGAACATTAGTAATACGCGGTCAATGACTGCAAAGATCTTATCACTAAAGCTCGCCTTTATTTTTTTTGCAAATAATCTTCTGTCTGGAAGTGACAGCGCATAATCAAGAAGAACTAGTGTATTTTTGCTGTTTCCGATATTTTTTAATTCTTCAATCAGACGGTCTGCATCATACTTTCCAAACAGGCAGGCAACGCGAAAGCCCTCTGTCTGTGCCTTCGATCCAAATGCCGCAATCGGATGCTTATAGTTTGCTTTTCTTCCTACTACAGCAGGAATCGTAACCATATAGTTTTCAATTCTTCCAAGCTTTGCCTGCTCCTTTACCTGTGCGTCTAAAAAGCCAAGCGCCTCAAGAAGAGCTGTCAGCTTATACTGTCCCAAAGCCTGTCCGTTATTCATCCAGTTGTCAATAAGGCGCTTTGCCCACTTTTCGTCCTTGTTATGAATCCGCACAACTGCCAGATCACTAAGACTCTTGCTGCTGTTAGCAACTGCCTTATAATTATAGTCATACTCTTCAATAAACTTTGCCAGATAATCAGTGCCTCGAATTTCCCGCTCCTCATCTGTCTCTTCACTATTAATTTTTGACAAAAGATCCTCTGCCACTGTATAGTTTTGACATTCGATCATGCTTTTTATTGCGGCAATGCGCTTTTTGCGGCACTCATCTAACGTGTCGTTATTCTCGATTCCTTCCACCTCGCGAAGAAGTGCCTCTCCGCGCACCTTTGCGTCCTCGTGAAGTTTTTTCTCGTACTCCTCCAAGATTCGTTTGAAGAAGCCATAATTTTTCGTCTCATCAGCATAAGCAAACCACTCATTTGCGATCTTCTGAATTTTTTCTTTCTTATTTTCCTTTGTCTCTTCAATCTGTCCATAGCTTTGCGCCAACTCCAGATTTTCAATAAAGTTATTAAGACGGATTTGAGCATCTTTTCCAGCCTGCTCCTTAGATGCCTGAATATTGTATTCTTCTGTTGCATTTCTATTTTTTTGCATATAATCTAAAATCTGTTCTGCTGCTCCGTAGTCGTCTCCATATTCCTTGAAAATATGCTCAAGCTTTTCCTCAAAACTTAACAGCTCAAGCTTAGAATGACGCAAAATACGAGCCGGAAGTGACAATTTCTCAAAATCAGCAAAATTTCCCCGCTTATCTGGGAAATATTCCTCGTCTAAAAGTACCTCGCTTCCTCTTAAAAAATCTATGTAAAAATATTTGTGAGACTCTTCCTTGTATCTGCCATCCAATCTTGCCAGAAGCTCTTTTATTGTCTGCGCTAGCACAGCTTTTCCTGCCTGCACATAAATATCTTCTGCTGTTTCCTTCTTTTGAACGATTTTTTCAGCAGCTTTTAATTCTGCCCTAAGATCACTTTTTATCTCACGGTAGCGCTTTTCACCTGCATCATTTTCAGAACAGCTGCGTCCGGATGCCAGATCAATCCACTCACATGTAATCCCAATAACCTTTTCCATAGCATTTGTCAGGTTATTTCTAAGGTCGCTCATAAGATTGCTAGTCTTAAATTTGGTTCCGCCATTTGTCTTTGATTTATCCCAACAGTCATTAATATAGTTTCCTAACTTTTCACGGTTAAGATTTGAATATTCGGCTGTACAGCCATCACTAATAAAATTAATAAGCAAATTTACACGAAACAGACTCGCATACTCGTATTCGCCATTCATGATTGCCTGAAGATATGATGCCATCTCACCATCCTCAGCAAAAACTAATTTCCATGTATCAACAAAGCGCTTTACGTTTTTATGGTTTTTAGGCTGACCTAACACGTATGTTTCATAATATCCCTTTGCACGCACTGCCAGATTTTCCAGTCGATGTTCAATTTTCATCTGATCCCTTAGACGATAATCGGCGTAGCAATCAATTCCCTTATGGAATTTTCCCTTAAACTGCACCATGCGATATGCTGCGCTCATCAGCTCAGGATAAGCCTGTGTCATAGGAATACTCTTCATGTTCTCATATAATGCCTTCATTTCATAATCATATTCAATATGGTTCATAAAGAAATTGCGAAGGCAGGTAGACAGCATAAGATAATTTGTCAATATATCCTCATTCTGCGGATACATTGCAAAGATTTTATGAGAATCATAGGAGCATCTCATTTTAGGATCATTGACTGCGTAAGCTAACTGCTCATACAGCATTTTATATTGTTCATTTGTATCCTTTACAGCATCGAGATAAGCTGTAGCACAGTAAGTTTTTTCTTCCACAATCATCATGCAGGCATTTTGTATTTCATCTTTTGAAGAGTCTGCTGACTGATCTGGTAATTGATCTTCAAATTGACTTTCTGGCTGACACTCTAACTGATCTTCTGACTG
>OGCN01001677.1_pt1 | contig 27532 bp, 26 predicted proteins | sample 1570181 | NCBI WGS metagenome assembly OGCN01 (sample SAMEA4370584, study PRJEB24528) | human gut metagenome | reverse complement strand
GGGGGTCGAAGCCCTTGCCCTGCTGATCCTTGCCAGCCTCGATATACTTGCGGGTGGCCTCAGCGAAGACCAGCTGGCACTCGGTGTTGATGTTGATCTTGGAGACGCCGAGGCTGATGGCCTTTGCGATCATCTCGTCGGGGATGCCGGTGCCGCCGTGCAGGACCAGAGGAATGTTATTGGTGGCCTTGTGGATGCGGTCCAGAGCCTCGAAGTCCAGACCCTTCCAGTTGGCCGGGTAGACACCGTGGATGTTGCCGATGCCGGCTGCGAGGAAGTCGATACCCAGAGCGGTGATCTTTGCACACTCCTCGGGGTCTGCGATCTCGCCGGCACCCACGACGCCGTCCTCCACGCCGCCGATGGAACCGACCTCGGCCTCGATGCTCAGGCCCTTGGAATGTGCCAGAGCAACCAGCTCCTTGGTCTTCTCAACGTTCTCCTCGATGGAGTAGTGGCTGCCATCGAACATGATGGAGGAGAAGCCAGCCTCGACACAGGCCTTGCAGCCCTCATAGGTGCCGTGGTCCAGATGCAGAGCAACGGGAACCGTGATGCCCATGGAATCGACCATGGCGCTGACCATGGCGGCAACGGTCTTGAAGCCGGTCATGTACTTGCCAGCACCCTCGGAGACGCCGAGGATGACGGGGCTCTTCATTTCTTCGCAAGCAGTCAGGACTGCCTTGGTCCACTCCAGATTGTTGATGTTGAACTGAGGCACACCATAGTGGCCATCACGTGCTTTGATCAACATTTCGGTTGCATTTACCAACATTATTCATTACCTCCGCTAATTGAGTATCATTGGGGTGAAAAGTCGTTTGAGAATGCGACTTTGCGTATCCTTTAACGAACCTGTAAGGTTAGTATACCCCAAACAAGTGATAAAATCAATCCGAATTTTCAACACGGATTCACATTCGTCAAAATGATGTTGGAGATTGTAGCAAAATGTGAGAACGGGCTGTTCAAAAAACTGTCATATTTCCGACTTGAAATTTACAAAAAGTACGGCGCGCTTCACACCGCAAAAATCAAAACCGTTGAAAACCCGGTGGAAAGTGTGGAATTCCACCCGAAAAGTAGGCGCGGGCACTGGATTTTTGAACATTTTCCACGGACTTTTCAACATGTGGAAAAGATCGAGGGGATTTACAAAGTGTATATGGACTCGAATGTGGAAAACTTTTGCCGAAGAAAAAATTACAGAGAAAATGCCCACACTTTGCCCGGACAAAATTCCGGTGCAGAAAAAACCGGGAATTCTATAGCAAAGAACCGCATATTATGGTATACTTCAAGATGAATTCCTGTCGAATTCGCTGAACCATGAAATCCTGAGGATGCGGCCGGTTCCGGGTGCATCTTGTCATAAACGGAAGGAGAACACAATGGACGAACAGAAAATGCCGCGCCGCCCCCGCCGCGACCACGACGGAGAGCAGCCGCAGAAGAGCGAGAGCCTCGTTTACGGTAAAAATCCCGTGACCGAGCTGCTCAAGAGCGGCTCCGGCGTGGACACCGTGCTGCTGGCGGAGGGGATGGCCCCGGCTGTGGCCGCCTACTTTACCGCCATGGCCAAAGAGGCCGGTGCCACCGTCAAGCGGGTGCACCCCAATAAGCTGCGGCTGATGACCGGCACGGAGAGCCATCAGGGCGTGGCGGCGTTCGCCAGCGAGATCGAATACGCCTCGGTGGAAGACTTGCTGGCTGCCGCCAAGGCGAAGGGCGAGCCGCCCTTCCTCGTGCTGAGCGACGGCATCGAGGACCCGCACAATCTGGGCGCGGTGATGCGCTCGGCGCTGCTGTGCGGTGCCCACGGCATCGTCATCCCCAAGCGGGGCGGCGCATCCGTGACCCCCACCGTCATCAAGTCCAGCGCCGGTGCGGCGGAGCGTCTGCCTGTGGCCCGCGTGGCCAACATCGGCGAGACCATCCGCCGCCTCAAGGAGCAGGGCGTCTTCGTGTACTGTGCCGACATGGACGGCGTGCCCCTGCGCAAGAACAACCTCACCGGCCCCATCGCACTGGTGCTGGGCAGCGAGGGCAGCGGCGTTTCGCAACTGGTGAAGAAGCTCTGCGACGGCGTGGTGCGGCTGGATATGGCCGCACAGGGCACCGGCGTGGACAGCTTCAACGTCTCGGTGGCGGCTGGTATCATCCTGTATGAGATCCAGAGCCAGCGCGCCGGAGAGTAAAACGCGGACAGAACCGCAATTGATTCGCAGGGAGGGATAAGGCATGCCGAAGAATGACAAACGCATGAACGGCTTTGAGAATACACACCCGGAGGACCTTGCAGCAAAGGAAGAAAAATTCCGTACCTTTTTCAGCACCAGTGTGGCGCAGGTGCCAGACGAGATGAAGCGCCGCGATGACGACCAGAAAAATCCGGATACCGGAAAGCCCGGCATCCTGAGCCGCCTCCTTGGCCGGGCCAAGGAGGAAGCCGCTGCCGAGCCGGCAGAGGAACCCAAGGCGCAGCCGCAGGAGCTGCCGCCGACGGGGGAGATCCGGCTGGGCGGCGAGGAAGAGGCAGCAGAGCCGGAGGCGGATCTGGAATTGGCGGCAGACTTCTTTGCCCCGGAAACGCCCGCACAGACCCCGGCAGCGCCGGAAGCAAGACCTGCCCCGGCCCCCAAGGCCGCCGCGCCCGCTGCCCCGAAGCCGGAGAAGCCCGCCGCACCCAAGCTGGAAAAGAACTATGTGCGCGGCCCGCTGACCCCGCAGGAGCAGAAAGAGCAGAGCGAGATGCAGGAGCTCAAGGCCCTGCTCTTCCCAGAGACGCCGCCCGCCAAGGCTGAAAAGCCGATGGAGGTGAAGAACGCCCCGCAGGAAGTGCTGGGCGTGGAGACGGAGGCGCTGGAGGACGAGGAAAAGGCCGCCCAGCCGCCGCTGCCGAAGATGGTCTTCGCCGAGGACGTCGCGCGGGCCGAAAAGGCTGCAGCCACGGCCCCGGCAGCTCCCAAAGCCGAGCCGGAGGAGCCTACGAAACCCTTCCGCTTTTTCGGCGTGGGCGACGACGAGAACGCCCCTGCCGCCCCCACCCGTGAAACGGCCCCCAGCATCGACGACAGCATGAGCCTCCCGCTGGTCGGGATGGACGATACCGCCCCCATCGAGGTGACTGCAGCAGAAGCCGAGGCGGGAACGGAGGCCAAGCCGGAAACGGCTGCTCCGGCTTCCACAGAAACGCCCGCCGAAACGCCGGACGCCCCGGCAGAAGCGGCTCCCGAAGAGGAAGCGGTCCCCGAAACGCCCGAACAGGTGGGCGACAAGCTGCATAAAATGGGCGCGGAGCTGACCCTGCGCTGCGTGCTCAGCGGCATTCTGGCCGTGGTGCTGCTCCACTTCGGTCTTGTGGCGGCGGGGCTGCTGGCCCCTATCGCCTCGCTGGACCCGGCGGTGGCTCCGGCGGCTTTCTACGCCGCGAACCTCTTGATACTGGCGGCGGCGCTGGCCGTGGCTTACCCCGTCCTGCGGGACGGTCTGAGCGGCCTGAAAAAAGAGAACCGCCCCAGTGCGGACACGATGCCCGCGCTGGCGGCGTGCGGTGCGGCGCTGGAAGCCGTCATCGCGCTGCTCAATGCCCAGAATTATCAGAACTCCCGCTGGACGCTGCTTTCCGGCATCGCGGCGCTGGGGCTGTTCATGGCCCTGCTGGGCAGCCGGGTGATGCTGGCTGCCGTGCAGAACGGCTATGACCTCGCCACCAAGGATCCCGAAGGCTTGCAGGGAGCGCTCCGGGTCAAGGATAAAGACCTGATCCGGGTGCTGGCCCGCAGCCTCGACCAGAAGGACCCGTGGGTCCTGCTCAGCCGCCCCGTTCAGTGGGACGAGGCGCTAGTGGAGCAGAGCTTCGGCGAGCGGGCCAGCGAGCGCCGCGCCCGCAAGACGGCATACATCCTGCTGGGTGCGTCGGTGCTCAGCGGCTTGGTGTTCCTGCTGTTCGGCGGCGGGCTCAACGGCATGGCTGCGGCCATAGCCGCCATGCTCTGCATGGGCGCCCCCCTCTCGTCCACCTTGGTGGCGGGCCTTGCCTCCCTGCGGCTCCAGAAGACCGCTGCCGCCGCCGGTGCTGTGGTGCCCGGCTGGGCGGCCATTGAGGAGCTGGGCGGCGTGGACACTGTGCAGGTGGACGCCGACGAGCTCTTCACCACCGATAGCGTGAGCCTCGAAGACATCCGCATCTTCAAGGGCGGCCGGATCGATCGGGCCATCCTCTACGCGGCCAGCATCCTGAACCAGAGCTGCGAGACCCTGCGTGGGCTGTTCCGCCAGATCATCGAGGACCGGACGGACATCCTCTACCCGGTCAAGGATCTGGAAGTCCACCACGGCCTCGGCTTTGCGGCGTGGTGCGATAACAACCGCATCCTGATCGGCAACCGCGCCTACATGGAGCGGGAGGGCGTCCCGGTGCCCGAAAAGGAATACGAGGACGAGCACTCCAAGAACGGCTCGTTGCAGATCTTGTATCTGGCCGTGTCCGGCAGTCTGCACGCCATGTTCGTGCTGCGGTACACCGGCGGCCGGAACGCCGCCCGCGGGCTGGAAGTGCTCCAGCGGGAGAACATCCGCCTCCTCGTCACCTGCGAGGACCCCAGCCTGACCGCCAAGCACATCACTGAGGCCTACCATCTGCCGGAGGGGATGATCACCCTGCTGGAACAGGATCAGTGCGAAGCGCTGGCGGCCCCTTCCGAGCCGGAGAACGCTGCCCGCTGCTGTATGCTGCACGACAAGGGCTTCGTCAGCCTCATCGGCGGTCTGCGTGCCGCCGAACAGGCTCAGAATGCCGAGACGACGGCCACCACCGTTCAGCTCGTGTCGGTCTGGTTCTCGGTGGCCATTGGCGCCCTGCTGACCTATGCGGGCAGCATCGGCACGCTGTCGGTGGCGGCAGTGCTGATGTATCAGGCTGCATGGAGTGCCCTCAGCCTTGCCGTCTGCGCTCTGAAACAGCATAACTGAAAATGATTCTTAAAATAAATAGGAACTGTTCTTGATTTTGAGCGGGAGTTCTGGTATACTATTCTCAGAAAGAACGCCCCGGCATCTGCCCCGGCGGCGACGCAATACACACATTCTGATAAGGAGAGTATGCATATGGAACTGAAAGGCACCAAGACCGAGAAAAACCTGTGGGAAGCGTTTGCGGGCGAGAGCCAAGCGCGGAACAAGTACACCTTCTTCGCTAGCGTGGCAAAGAAGGAAGGCTACGAGCAGCTGGCCGCAATCTTCGAAGAGACCGCTGCCAACGAAAAGGAGCACGCTAAGATGTGGTTCAAGGCCCTGCACGGCGGCTCTGTGCCCGACACCATGACCTGCCTTGAGATGGCAGCGGGCGGCGAGCACGACGAGTGGACTGAGATGTACCCCCGCATGGCGAAAGAGGCCAAGGAGGAGGGCTTCCCCCAGCTGGCCGCCCTCTTCACCATGGTGGCCCAGATCGAGAAGGAGCACGAAGAGCGCTACCGCGAGCTGGCCGAGAACCTGAAGAACAACAAGGTCTTTGCCCGCGAGGAGCAGCAGGTCTGGCAGTGCCGGAACTGCGGCTATACCTACATCGGCAAGTCTGCTCCCCTCAAGTGCCCCGTCTGCGCACATCCCCAGAGCTATTTTGAGCTGAAGAAGCATAACTACTAAGAGTTTGGAAAAGGTTGTCAAACTCCCCAGTCACGGCTTTGCCGTGCCAGCCCCCTCTGGGAGGGGGCCTTGGCGTAACGGGAAAGCTGTGAAAGCCTCCCTCCATGAGGGCGGTGTCATCGCATAAGCGGCGACAGAGGGAGTTTGGCAGCCTTTTTGTTGCAATCGGGCAAACAGTATGTCATAATTTGAGCAAAGAATACAGAGAGGAGTGGCACGGACAGCCTCTACGGCGAGCTGTGGAACGCACAGGCCCAGTATGATACGAAGGAACCGGCGTAAAAGACCGGCGGAAGTTTGCACAAAATTCCCACAAAAAAACTATACGTTCCACCAAAAAGCGGCGCGAATTGTGAACTCTTCGGGCGAACGGCTTGAAAAGAATCGGAATCCTGTGTACAATGAATCGAAAGTGAGCCGAATCATGCGGCAAAACGTACCGAGTTGCGGGATCCTATGAATGCAGCCAAAAAGGAGGGACGTTCGACCCTATGAAGTTTTCTGTTTCCAACGCGGGGCGGGCGCTCTGCGCAGTGGTGCTGGGGGCGATGCTGGCCGCGGCCCCCCTGACGGCCTACGCCGCACCCAGTGCACAGACCGGCTCCACCAAGCTTGCACTGGAAGTGACCGAGATGGAGCTGGAGATCACCGCAGACGACCCGCGCCCCAAGGCGTATCTGTACACCGGCGGGCAGAGCGATTATTATTTCATCGTCTGGATGAGCAGCAACCCCAGCGTCGCCACCGTAGACGGTGACGGCAAGGTGACGGCCCGCAGTGTGGGCACGGCTACCATCACGGCCATCTCCGATCACGGCGAGCGGGCGGCCTGTAAGGTGACGGTCACCCGCAAGGGCGAGGAGGCCGAAGCCCAAAAACCCGCCCTGAGCGAGACGAGCCTGAACCTTGTGCAGCAGTACAACGAGCTGCACCCGTCCAAGCAACTGACGCTCCAGAACAGCGACCACTCGTTCATCTATGTCTATCAGTGGCGCAGCAGCGACCCCAACATCGCCTCGGTGGATGAGAAGGGCAATGTCACGGCCCAGAACCCCGGCACGGCCACCATCACGGCCTTTGCCTCCAACGGTCAGGCCCTGCGCTGTGCCGTTACCGTCACCTCCGATGTGGGCAAGGTGACGCTGAACAAGACCGACCTGCTGCTCAGGACTGTGGGCAGCAAGGAGGCCCTTGCTGCCACGGTCGCCGTGGAAAGCGGCGGCAGCGTGCCGATCACATGGGTCAGCAGCAATCCGGGCGTCGCCACCGTGGACACCAACGGCGTTGTGACCGCCGTGGCCGACGGCGAGGCGAAGATCACCGCCCTTTCCCCCAGCGGCCGGTTCGCAGTCTGCACGGTGGTGGTGGGCCTTGCGGGCGACAAATACACCACCGAGGAGGATCTTGCGGACGAGCTCAAGCTCCCCGAACCCTACGTGGCGGTAAGGTTGAATAGACTGACATAAAAAATAGGTGCACCGGCAGGTTCCTGCTCGATGCACCTGTTTTGTTTTATGCAGACGAAACCCTTCTGCCAAGGGCTCCCCAGCGAGGAAAGCCGGCCCGAAGCGCCATAGGTGCGCATCACTTCGCGGCGGAAGGGCTTCTGCTCATAGCTGACCTTGACCATGTACATCTTAATATTCACGGAAAAATTTTCACGCCCCCGGCAGGAACAGCATCGTTCCCCGCACGGCCATCAGGGGATGGTACGCGCAGCTGAACAGCCCGGCTGCCGCGGCCAGCACCACCGCGCCCAACAGCAGCAGCGGGACCAGCCGGAAGCGGGAATGCGGGCGGGAGCCTTGTTTGCGCTGCATCAAACGTCCCTCCTTCCAAGCGATGATCTTGCCCCAGCCTATGCCGCGACGGGGCCGATTGTGCGCGGCGGCGAAGTGTGGTACACTAAAGGGGAACGATACGGAGGAGTTTTTATGCTGACCATTACACTGCTGGGCACGGCGGCCACCATGCCCCTGCCCGACCGGGCCCTGACGGCGGCAGCGGCCGAATGCGGGGGGCACAGTCTGCTCTTTGACTGCGGCGAGGGCACCCAAGCGGCGGCCCGCCGCGCCGGGGTCAACCTGATGAAGCTGGACGCCATCTGCCTGACCCACTACCATGGCGACCACATCTTCGGCTTGCCGGGTCTGCTGCAGACGCTGGGCTGCCAGAACCGGGAAAAGCCGCTGACCCTTTTCGGCCCGGCGGAGGGGATGGCCCCGGTGTGGGCGGCGCTCCACGCGCTGACCGGGCCGCTGCCCTACCCGGTGCGCGTCGCGCCGGTCCTGCCGGAGGCAGACCTCATCCCGCTGGAAACGCTGGCGGCGGGCTGGCCGGCGGGGGCCGTGCTGCGACCCTTCTCCACCAAGCACCGCGTCCCCAGCCGGGGCTACCGGCTGGAGCTGCCCCGCGCGGGCCGGTTTGACCCCGCCAAGGCCAAGGCGCTGGGCGTCCCGGTGCCGCAGTGGAAGCTGCTGCAGCGGGGTGAGAGCATCCCACTGGAAAACGGGAAAATCATCGAGCCTTCGCAGGTCCTTGGAGCGCCGCGCAAAGGCCTGAGCGTTGTCTTCTCCGGCGACACTGCCCCCTGCACCGGGCTGGAACAGGCCGCGCAGGGCACCGACCTGCTCCTCTGTGATGCCACCTACCCGGACGACAGCTATCTTGCTCAAGCGAAGCAGTACGGCCACAGCACCTTTTTGCAGGACGCTGGGCTGGCGGCCCGGGCTGGGGCAAAGCGGCTGTGGCTGACCCACTATTCGCCCATCATCACCGACCCGGAGGAGGCCCGCCCGGCTGCAGCAGCCCTCTTCCCGCCTGTGGAGTGCGGTTTTGACGGCAAACAGATCATTTTGCAATACGACGAGGAAACTTCATGAGAGCAGAACCCATTTTCATCGCACTGGACGAGGGTGCGGCATATCTGCTGGACCGTCTCCATGCAGCGGGCCACGCGGCCTACGCCGTGGGCGGCTGCGTCCGGGACAGTCTGCTGGGCCTTGTCCCCCACGACTGGGACCTGTGTACCAGCGCCACCCCTGCCGAGGTATTGGCCCTCTTCGGGGAGGAGCACTGCATCCCCACCGGCTTGCAGCACGGCACCGTGACCATCAAATCCCACGGAAATTTATACGAGACCACGACGTTCCGCACCGAAGGTGCCTATTCGGATGGTCGCCACCCGGACGCGGTGCACTTTGTGCCGGACGTGAAGGAAGACCTTGCCCGGCGGGATTTTACCATCAATGCCATGGCCTACAGCGCCGAGGAGGGACTCATCGACCCCTTCGGCGGGCGGGCGGACCTTGCGGCGGGCATCGTCCGGGCCGTGGGGGAGCCGGAGCGCCGGTTCGAGGAGGACGCCCTGCGCATCCTGCGGCTCTACCGGTTCGCGGCGCGGTTCGGCTTCGCCCTCGACCCGGCCACCGGGGAGGCGGCCAAGGCGCTGAGCCGCCATCTGGACTGCGTGTCCGCCGAGCGGATCGCCGAGGAGCTGAGCCGTCTGCTGGCGGCACCAAAGCCCGGCACCTATCTGGAACCGGCGGTGCTGGCGGTGCTCTTCCCGGAGCTGGAACTGGAAATGCTTCCTGAGATCTGCCGTATCATCGACGCTTTGACGCCGGGCATGGAACACTTTCCCGTCCGGCTGGCGGCGCTTCTCTGCCCGCTGGGAGAAGCCGGTGCGCGGGCCCCATTGAAGCGGCTCAAAGTTTCCAATGCGCTGGCTGAAAACGTTACAGTGCTGGTTCGGGAGTGTCCGAAGCTTCTTCCTCAGACACGAATCGGGCCATTCCATTGCCCGCCCTATTGCCTTCGGCAACAGGGTCCCACCCACCGGACGGTCTTCGGAAAAACTTCGGACACCCCCGCGGAAGAGTCTGTGCAAATTCAGACCAAGCGCATTTTGGGACGGTATGACCTGCACACCGTGGAACAAATGGATGCGCTCTGCGGGGCAATCTGCCCGGAAAAGGCGGCGGACTTTGCCGCACAGGCGGCGCTGGCCCGGCAACTGGAAGCCGAAAGGGTCTGCTGCCGGGTGAACCAGCTGGCCGTGAATGGCCGGGACCTGATGGCGGCGGGCGTCGCGCCGGGGCCGGGACTGCGCCGGGTGCTGGAAGGGCTGCTGGAGCAGGTCATCACCGGCCGCCTCCCCAACGAGAAAGCGGCCCTGCTGGCCGCTGCGGCGCAATTTTCTGCGTCTTGACAAGAGAAAGAACGTGCGGTAGTATTATAACTACTGTTTTAGTGTGTTTTAGAGCAAGAGGAACAAAATGACAGAGACAATACAGACAAACCGTCTCGGCGCCCTCATCGCCATGAGCGGCGGCGTGGACAGCTCGGTGGCGGCGTGGCTGATGCAGCAGAAGGGGTACGACTGCACCGGCATCACCATGCGGCTCACCCGGAACGAGACGCTGGGTCAGTCCGGCTTCCACACCTGCTGCTCGGAAAAGGATATCGAGGATGCCGCCGAGGTGGCCTATGCGATGGATATTCCCTATGAGGTGCTGGATTTCACCGCCGATTTCCGGGAGAAGATCATCGAAAAATTCATCCGGGTCTATGAGGCGGGCGGCACCCCCAACCCCTGCATCGACTGCAACAAGTATATGAAGTTCGACCACCTGCTCCGCTGGGCGAAGGAGCACGGGATGGAGTATGTCGTCACCGGCCACTACGCCCGCGTCGAGCAGGACGAGGCCACTGGCCGCTGGCTGCTGAAAAAAGGCCTTGATGAAGGAAAAGATCAGAGCTATGTGCTTTATAATCTGACACAGGAACAACTGGCCCATGTGCGGCTGCCGCTGGGGGCACTCCACAAGACCGAAGTGCGCGCCATTGCCGAACAGCAGCATTTCATCAACGCCCGCAAGCACGACAGTCAGGATATCTGCTTTGTGCCGAACGGCGACTATGAGAAGTTCATGGAGGATTTCACCGGCAAGCACTACCCGGACGGGGACTTCCTCGATACCGAGGGCCGGAAGGTGGGCACCCACAAGGGCGCGGTGCGGTATACCATCGGCCAACGGAAGGGCCTTGGCCTTGCCATGGGTGCGCCGGTCTACGTCTGCGCCAAGGATATGGAGGCCAACACCGTCACCGTCGGCCCGGAAGAGCTGCTGTTCGACCGCATCGTGTATGCCGACGAGGTGAACTGGATCGCCATCCCGGCGCTGACCGAGCCGCTGCGGGTCACGGCCCGCACCCGGTATCACCAGACCGAGCAGCCCGCCACCGTCTACCCGGCGGGGGAGGACGGCTTCCGGCTGGAATTCGATGAGCCTCAGCGCGCCCCCACTGCGGGACAGGCCGTGGTGCTGTATCAGGGGGATGTCGTCCTTGGCGGCGGCACGATCAAGAGTGTGGAAAAATAAGGAGTGTATTTATGCAGGATCAATATTCCCGCACCCAGATGCTGCTGGGGAAGGAAGCAATGGAAAAGCTGCACGGTTCCCGTGTGGCAGTGTTTGGCATCGGCGGCGTGGGCGGCTATACCGTGGAGGCGCTGGCCCGCAGCGGTGTGGGTGCGCTGGACCTCATCGACGACGACAAGGTCTGCCTGACCAACCTGAACCGTCAGATCGTGGCCACCCGCAAGACGGTGGGCCAGTACAAGGTGGATGTGGCGGAACAGCGCATCCATGACATCGACCCCAACATCAAGGTCACGACTTACAAGACCTTCTTCACCCCCGAAACGCAGGATCAGTTCGACTTTACCCAGTACGACTATGTGGTGGACGCCATCGACACCGTCACCGGCAAGATCGCCCTTGTGGTCAAGGCCAAGGAGGCGGGCACCCCCATCATCTGCGCCATGGGCGCGGGCAACAAGATGGACCCCACCCGCTTTGAGGTGACGGACATCTACAAGACCTCCGTCTGCCCGCTGGCCAAGGTCATGCGCTCCGAGTGCCGCAAGCGGAAGATCAAGCACCTGAAGGTCGTCTATTCCAAGGAGCCCGCCATGACCCCCATCGAGGATGATTCCATCAGCTGCAAGAATCACTGCATCTGCCCGCCGGGCACCCAGCGCAAGTGCACCGTCCGCCGCTCGGTCCCCGGTTCCAACGCCTTTGTGCCCTCCGTCGCCGGCCTCATCATCGGCGGCGAGGTCGTCAAGGATCTGGTGGGATTTGTGCCCCTGAAAGGTTAAGCAGCCAAAAAAGTCCGCGAAAGCGGACTTTTTTGCTGGCTAAAACAAATTTGCAATCTTTTGGCAAATTCCTCTTGCAATTTGCTTCCAAACCGTGTATAATCTCCTTTGCATGAAAACGCAACCTACTTGCAATTTAAAAAACTGAAGCACCGTGCTGGTGCAAGGAGACCCCGGTTATGGAACTGTTTTTGGATGTATTGAGCGAGAGCTTTGTGGATACCGTCAAGATGCTCCCGTTCTTGTTTTTGGCTTACCTGTTCATCGAATATGTGGAGCACCGCCACGGCGAGCGCATCGAAGCGGTGCTGGAGAGCAGCGGCCGGTGGGGTGCCATCCCGGCGGCGCTGCTGGGCTGTGTGCCCCAGTGCGGATTTTCCGCCATTGCATCGAACTTTTATGCGTCCCGCGTCATCTCGCTGGGCACGCTGATCGCGGTCTTCCTCGCCACCAGCGACGAAGCCGTGCCGCTGCTGGTCTCGATGCCCGCCTACTGGGATAAGCTGGTGCTGTTGATGGTCATCAAGGTCCTCTACGCCATTGCGGTGGGCCTTGTGCTGGACTTCGTCCTGCGCGGCGTCCTGCCAAGATCCCTGCGCGGCGGCTATACCGGCAATGCCGACGAGATCGACTGCCACGAGACCCACGACGACGAGGAGGGCCACCAGCGCCCCATCTGGCAGGCGGCTCTGCGGCATACGCTGGAGATCTTCGCCTTCATCTTCCTGTTCAGCGTTCTCTTCGGCCTCATCGTCGAGGGCGTGGGCGAGGATGTCTTCGCCGATTTCCTCGGCCAAATGGGCTTCTTCCAGCCGGTCTTCTCCGCGCTGGTGGGCCTCATTCCCAACTGTGCGGCCAGCGTTCTGCTGACCCAGCTCTACGTGGAGGGCGCCCTCCGCTTTTCCAGCCTTGTGGCGGGCCTGTGCACCGGCGCGGGCGTGGGTCTGGCGGTGCTGTGGCGCGCCAACCCCTCGTGGAAGCAGAACCTCTTCATCACCGGCCTGACATGGGCCGCCGGTGCCGCCGTCGGCGTCGGCATCCAGCTCGTTGTGGCGCTGGTTGGCTGACCCCTGAAAATCGTTTGCGAACAGCCGTCCTGAAATTGCTCAGGGCGGCTTTTTGTGGTATACTGAACTATATTACGAGATTTAAGGGAGAATACCATGCAATATCAACTTCTGGCCAGCGATTTCGACAATACGCTTGTGCCGTTCGGGGAACCAAAGCCTCGCCCGGCGGTGGTCAAGGCCGTGAAAAAGCTTCAGGCGGCGGGCGGCAGATTCGTGCTCAGCACCGGGCGCGGCTACTGCGTCGTCCATAAGGAGCAGCTGGGCGGCATCCGGTTCGATTATGCCATCACCTGCAACGGGGCCTGTGTCGTGGACAAAAACGGCACCATCGTGGCCGAGCACCCGCTGACCAACGAGGAAATGTACGCTCTCGTGGATTTCTGCGAGGACTATAACTACCCGCTCCAGTTCAACTACCGAGACGCCTATTACGCCTACTGCGAGTACGACGCTCTGAAAAGTTTTTACGATGCCATGCCGAAAAGCGGCCTGACCTGCCTCGACGGGGAGGATCAGGACCGCCACCTCATCGATATGCCCCATGCGGCCTTCGTGGTCATGCCGCCGCAGGAGCTGGCCCATTTCAACGAGAAGTTCGGCCACCTGAACCTCCACTTCATGCAGGTGGGCGGCGTCGGGAAGGACGGCTGGTGCTGCTACGACGTCGTGCGCGGCGGGATGGATAAGGGCGTGGGCCTTGCCGACCTGTGCGAGAAGATCGGCCTGACGCTGGCCGATGCCGTGGCGGCGGGCGACTCCGCCAACGATGTGGGGATGCTGAAGGCTGCGGGCCTCGGCTGCTGCATGTCCAACGGCACCCCCGACGCCAAGGCCGCAGCCGACCGGGTCATCGGGGATGTGCGGGAGGACGGCCTTGCCGCCCTCATCGAGGAGCTGTGGTTCGACGGCCCCAAGGCGGAACCCTCCGGCCGGGATCTCGGCTCCGCGTGGGGCGCGATGGAAAAGCCGCGAAGCCAGCGCTTTGCCGCAGACGAAAAGGGCAAGGCCGTTAAAACTTGATTTCGAAGCTGTAAATTATTCGTGAAACCCTTGCGTTTTTTCCAAAAGGCTTTATTATGGAACATACAGGGAGTGACCCTCCCGGACAAGGAGTCGAAAGATGAGCAAGATCATTCGCACTTCGAAACCCAGCGTCCTGCCGTGGTATGCGGCGGCGCTGGTGTTTGCGGTGCTCTGCGCGGCGCTTCCGGTCTATAAGCTCTGGGCGCTGCTGGCGGCGCTGGGCGGGGCCTGTGCGGCCTTTGGTGCCGCGAAAAAATTCTGCCCGCCCCGTGTGGTGGAGACGGAAGTGCCCTTCCACACCGGCGTGGACGATGTGGACGCGATGCTGACCGAGATGCAGAAGCAGCTGGATACCCTCCACGCGCTGAACGAGGCTCTGCCGGAGCCGAACCTCTCGGCGGCTATGACGCGGATGGAAAAGGCGGGCCGCTCCATCGTCGAGACGGTGGAAGCTGCCCCCGCCAAGGCCAAGCAGGTGCGCCGGTTCGCGAACTACTACCTGCCCGATGCCGTGAACGTTTTGCAGCAGTACGCGAAGCTCGCCAAGCAGGGCGTCCGGGGAGAAAACGCAGCGGCCATCCGCGCGGAGGTGGAGCACAACGCTTCCTCCATCGCGACGGCGTTCGAAAACCAGCTCGATGCCCTCTATGCGGCGGAGAGCATGGACCTCTCGGCTGACCTGACCGTTTTGCAGAATATGCTCAAGGGCCAAGGCCTATAACGTTTGCAGAAAATTGCGCAAGCCGTTTGGCGGGCGCTGTTGGAATTGGAAAGGACGGAATCTCTCATGGCTGACAACAATACTCTGAACTTTGACCTCGACGCCCCCGCTGTTCCTACCCTGACGCTGGACCCCACCCCCGCCGCTGCGCCGGTGGAGGAAAAGAAGGCGGAGCCCGCCGCCCCCGCAGCGGACATCCAGTTGACTGCGGAAGAACAGGCGATGGTGGATTCCTTTGCGGAAAAGATCGACATCACCAACAGCCAGCAGGTGCTGCAGTACGGCTCCGCGTGCCAGAAGAAGATCGGCGATTTCTCCGAAGCTGCTCTCGCCAAGGTGTCCACCAAGGACCTCGGCGAGGTGGGCGATATGATCACCAACCTCATCGGAGAGCTGAAGAGCTTCGACGCCAACGAGGAGCAGCAGAAGGGCATCCTCGGCTTCTTCAAGAAGAAGGGCGACCAGCTCGACAACCTCAAGACCAAATACAACAAGGCTGAGACCAACGTGGAGAATATCCAGTCCATGCTGGAGGGCCATCAGGTGCAGCTGCTCAAGGATATCGCCATGCTCGACAAGATGTACGAGCTGAACATGGCCTATTTCAAGGAGCTGAGCATGTACATCCTCGCTGGCAAAAAGAAGCTGGCAGAGGTGCGTGCCAACGAGCTGCAGAAGGCCATGGACAAGGCAAAGGCTTCCGGTCTGCCGGAGGACGCACAGGCCGCCCGCGACTTGGCCGACCAGTGCGAGCGCTTCGAAAAGAAGCTCTACGACCTCGAACTGACCCGGAACATCAGCCTCCAGATGGGCCCCCAGATCCGTCTGCTCCAGAACAACAACACCATGATGGCTGAAAAGATCCAGTCCACCATCGTGAACACCATCCCGCTGTGGAAGAACCAGATGGTGCTGGCGCTGGGTTTGGCCCACACCCAGAAGGCGATGCAGGCGGAGCGCGCCGTCACCGATATGACCAACGATCTGCTCAAGAAGAACGCCGACGCCCTCAAGATGGGCACCATCGAGACGGCCAAGGAGTCCCAGCGCGGCGTGGTGGATATCGAGACGCTGCAGCAGACCAATAAGAGCCTGATCGAGACCCTCGACGAGCTGAACAAGATCCAGACCGAGGGCCGCGCAAAGCGGGCCGCCGCCGAGCAGGAGCTGACCCGCATCGAAGACGAGCTCAAGGCAAAGATGATGGAGATCCGGAGCTAAGATGGCAAACGCAGATTTTTCCCAGAATTCGAATCAGGCCCCCGGCGGTTTTGACGCGGGCAGCTACCGCGAAGCAAAGGCGGCGCAGACCGCTTCGCCCCGCCTGACCCCCGCCCAGCAGAAGCTGGCCGGGCTGGAACAGGCGCTCCCGGCGGCGCTGCAAAGCCAAGCTGCGGCCATTGCGCTCTGCGTGGTGATCCTGCTGGCGGCGTTCTTCGGCTTCGGCGGGGCAAAGCTCAAGGCCAAGGCCAGCGAAGCCGCCCAGTGGTACACTGCAGGGGTCTCGGCGGACGGCGGCTACAGCCTGAACGATGAGCTGACCACCCGCGCCAACACGGCGGCGAACATCATCACCACCGGCAGCAACACACTGGGGGCGGACAACGCCGAGGTGCTGGCCGCGCAGGATGCGCTGACAGTGTTCCAGAACGATCTGGATGGCGTCAATGCCGGGAAGACCCGGCTCCATGCCCTTTACGAAGACGATGCCGCGCTGGGGGCCGCCATCGACCAGCTCTATGCAAAATTGCAGGAACAGGCCGCCGACCCCATGAAGATGGGGGCAGTGCAGGGCCAGTACGGCCAGTTCAACAGCGCGGCCACCATCATCGGCAACCTGACCTATAACGAACAGGTCAGCGAATATCAGAAGGACACCGGCGGCTTCCCGGCCAGCGTGCTGAAGAGCTTGTTCGGCGTCAAGGAGGTGGAACCCTTCGCATGAAACGAATGAAACGATTTGCTTCCCGGTTTTGCGCCCTGCTGCTGGTGCTGACCGTCAGCGCCGCAGCGCTGGCCCCCGCCGCTTCGGCGGCGAAAGCCCAGCTCCCCGACCTGCCCAGCGACCAGTGCGTCGTGGACGATGCGGGCATCCTGAGCAGCAGCACCACCACGACCATCCAGAACCTGAACACCCAGCTCACCGAGCAGTGTGATGGTGCACAGATCGGCGTATTGACGGTGGATTATACCGGAAGTTTATCCACGGAAGATTACGCGACCGAAGCCTTCAACGCATGGGGCCTCGGCAGTTCCAGCAAAAACAACGGTGTGCTGATCCTTCTGGTCATGCAGTCCCAGCAGTACGATGACGGCGACTACTATGTGACGCTGGGCACCGGCTTCCGGAACACGACGCTGGAAAAACAGGCCAGCGCCTTGGCGCAGACCATGGAGGACAGCTTTGCGGCGCAGGATTATGACGCCGCTGTGACCACCTGCGCACAGAACGTGGCAAACACCATCGCCGATGTCTACGGTGTGACCCTCAGCAGCAACACCGGCACTGTCTCCGGCAGCACCGGCCTCCATTCCAACGATGATTACTACGAAGCCCCTGCGGCGCGGCCCTCTTCCGGGGTCACGATCATCGCCTATCTTATCGTCATTGCGGCGGTGATCTATATTTTTACCCCCTTTGGCCGCCGCCGGTCCGGTTCGGGCTTTGGCGGGCTGTTCGGTTTCGGGCTGGGGTATGGGCTTGGCAGCAGACGCCGCCGTGGCCCCTACGATGACTGGGGCCCCCGCGGACCCCGCCCGCCCCGCGGCGGGCCTCGGCCTCCCCGTGGAGGCGGCTTCGGCGGCATGGGCGGCGGCAGCTCCTTTGGCGGGGGCGGCGGTCGTTCCGGCGGCAGTTTCCGAGGCGGCGGCGGCTCCTTCCATGCGGGCGGTGGACGCAGCATGGGTGGCGGCGGTGGACGCGGACGCTAAAACCACATTATTAGGTAAAAAAATTGGCTGTGCAAAACTGCACAGCCAATTTTTTTGGATCTCTTTTTACTTGGTGCCGTAGATACGGTCGCCCGCGTCGCCCAGACCGGGGACGATGTAGCCGTTCTCGTTCAGGTGGTCGTCCTTGGCGCCCAGATAGATGTCCACATCGGGGTGTGCCTTGTGCAGGGCCTCAATGCCTTCCGGAGCACCGATCAGGCCGATGAACTTGATCCGCTTTGCGCCGTGCTTCTTGATCTGAGAAATGGCGTCGATGGCGCTGCCGCCGGTGGCCAGCATGGGGTCCAGCACCAGAACGTCACGCTCTGCAATATCCTGCGGCAGCTTGCAGAAGTACTCCACGGGCTGCAGGGTCTCCTCGTCGCGGTACAGGCCGATGAAGCCGACCTTTGCGGCGGGCAGCAGGGTCAGCATACCGTCCAGCATACCCATGCCGGCGCGCAGGATGGGAACCAGAGCCAGTTTGCGGCCTGCAAGGACCTTGGTCTTTGCCATGGTGATCGGGGTCTCGATCTCCACCTCTTCCAAAGGCAGGTCACGGGTAGCCTCGTAGCACAGCAGGGTCGCGATCTCGCCAACGAGGTCACGGAACTCCTTGGTGCCGGTCTGCTTGTTGCGCAGCAGGCTGATCTTGTGCTGCAGCAGGGGATGCTCAACGATCATAGGGGTCATAACAACACGCTCCTTTAAAATAGTTGAATAAACCTCTCCGTCATTGCTTCGCAATGCCACCTCCCCTGATAGGGGAGGCTTTGGCAGCCGGGTGAAGCCTCATCTTTATGCCAAGGGCTCCCCTGCTAGGGGAGCTGTCGAGCGCAAGCGAGACTGAGAGGTTGAAATCCTTTTATCGGTTCTCAATGGCCATCAGCTTTGCGATGCGCTTTTCGTGGCGGCCGCCCTCGAAGGGGGTGTTCAGGAACAGATCGACCAACTGGCACGCAAGGCCGGGGCCGACCACGCGGCCGCCCATGCACAGGGCGTTGGCGTCGTTGTGGCGGCGGGTGTACTCGCAGCTGAAGCTGTCGGAGCAGCAGCAGGCACGGATGCCCTTGACCTTGTTGGCGGCCATGCTGATGCCAACGCCGGTGCCGCAGAACAGCAGTGCTTTGTCGCACTGGCCGCTCACAACGGCGTCACAGGGGGGCAGGGCCATATCGGGGTAGTCCACGCTGGCGGTGCTGTGGGTGCCAAAATCGATGTACTCCAGCCCCAGTTCGTCCAGATGGGCCTTAACGGCTTCCTTCAGTTCAAATCCGCCATGGTCGGCGGCCAGTGCAATGGGTTTCGCCATGATGTTTTATTCCTTTCCGTTCTCGGTTTGGTGGTTCTGGGCGGTAGCCTCAGCGGCAAGGCGCTCGGCGCGTTCCCGCTCGGCTTGGCTCAGCCGATGATAATCCGGCAGCAGTGCTTCGGGCAGGACCGCTTCGCCCCGCTCGGCCATCTGTTTGGCTACAAGGGCCACCGCAGCGGCGCGTCCGCCCCGCAGGGCGGGCGGCACGCAGAGCACCCCCGGCACATTGCTGTATTTATTATAGCACAGAGCAGCCCCATCACCAACAAAAAACAGGGGCTTTTTGCAATTTTCTACAAATTCACTCAGGTCGGCTACGGCGCGGGCGTCGTCGTCCATCAGCCGCTGGTGGGTGGCAAGGTCGAAAGCGGCGCTGTACACCTGCGCGCGGCGGGCGTCCAGTGCGCAGAGCACGGTGCCCTCGCCGGTGTGGGCGGCACCCAGCGCTTCCAGCGTCGAGACCGGGGCGCAGAGGGTCTCCCGCGGGAAGGCAAGGCCTTTGACCGCTGCCAGCCCGATGCGCAGCCCGGTAAAGCTGCCGGGGCCCGCGTTGACGCCGAACAGGTCGATGTCCCTGCAGCCCATCCCGCAGAGCTTCAGGCAGCCGTCGATGAGCGGCATCAGCGTCTCGCTGTGGGTCATGCCCGCGTCGAGATAGCACTCGTACAGCAGCCGGTCGTCCTGCATCAGGGCCACGCCGACAGTCTTGCCGGCGGTATCTACGGCTAAAATGTTCATAGTTCGACCCCCTCGATGGTGATGCGGCGGGTGGTGTCGTCCAGCCGCTCGATGTTGACATGGATCGGGTCTTCCGGGGCCAGCAGGTCGGCGAAGTTCTCGCTCCACTCGGCTGCTACGATGGCCCCCTGATCCAGATAATCGTAGAACCCCGCCGCGCACAGATCGTTCTCGGTGGAGATGCGGTAGAGGTCGAAGTGGGCCAGCGGGCGAGGGCCGCGGTAATAGTTCACGATGGCGAAGGTGGGGCTGCTGACCGGGTCGGTGCAGCCAAGCCCTTCGGCAAGGCCCTCACAGAATGCGGTTTTGCCCGCGCCGAGGCCGCCGGTAAACGCGATGAGCGCCCCGTCCGGCAGGGCGGCGGCCATCCGCCTGCCCAGCGCGACGGTCTCCTCCCGCGAAGTCGTAATAAATTGAGCCATAAAATGCACTCCTATCTGGAGACTCGATCTGCCCTCTTTGCCAAGGGCTCCCCTACTAGGGGAGCTGGCGAGCGGAGCGAGACTGAGAGGTTGAAAAAAGAGGATGACAGATCTCTGCCATCCTCTAGTATAATATAAATCCCGCAAAAGTGCAACGCTTACGCGGCCTTCTGCTGCTCGGAGAAGGCCGGAGCGGATTCGTGGACCGTCAGTTGGGCGCTGGCGTCACCCAGCAGCATGGTGTAGGCTGCGGCGGCGTGGGGGCGCTGACCGCCCTGCGAGGTGTACCAGACAAGGTCGTTTTCGCCGTAGGTGTCTTTGGCGTGTGCTACGGCCTGTTCAATGGGCTGGCCGAGGATGAGGTGGTTGACCGTATCCCAGAGCATACTGCGGGAGTAGACGGTGTAAACGTTGTTTACATAGCCCACCACGGCCCGTGCGCCGCCCGCCAGCAGGGCATTGGCCATCGAGGGATCAACGGCGTCATCTACGCCGAGGAACTCACAGGTCTCGGAGTAGACGATGGTGTTTTCCAATTGGCCGAAGCGGTAAGTGCTCTTGAAAAACGACGGTGTCACGCAGTACCGCCCGTTGATCTTGATGATCCGGTGGGTCAGCAGGTCGATGCCGTAGTACAGATCTTTCGAGAAGGAGGATTCCTCCGTCAGCAGGATGATGGGGGCCGTGCACAGCTGCTTGAACAGCCAGCCGGTCATGTAGGTGTAATACGCACCGTGGGCGCTCAGGATGCACAGGTCATACCGGTCCATCCGGCGCAGGTCGGAGACGGTCACGGTGGTGTCGATGCGGGTGTTCAGACCCATCGCCGTCCAGAACCCCTTCATGTAAGAGTAGTACGGGTAACGGGAGCTGTTCACCGTGTTGTCAAAGGCATAATAGATCATGGCGCTGCCAAGGTCGCCCCGCGGCGCGTTGGACATCTCCTGTAAATCGATGGACGGCAGCAGGGAAAGATTCATGGCGGTGTTTTCCTCGTCGAGGTCGTCCACCAGAATGCCGCCCTGCACTCCGCAGGAGTAGGTAAAGCTCACCATCCCGTTTTCCTCGTCCACGAGGATGGAGCGCGCCGAAACAAGCCCCTTCGCCGCCAACTGCTCCAACTGCTCCAGCGCGGCGTCCAGACGCTCGGTGCGGGACATGGCGGTGAAGCCGTCGCTGTCGGTCAAGGCGGCAACGGCATCGTCGGTCTGCTGCATCTGGGCAGCGTCCTCGCTGGTCAGGGCGGCGGCAGAAAGGCCGTCGGCCTGTGCGGCCAGCGCGGCGGTGGGGAAGAGGGTGAGTATCAGAAAACAGACAGCGCAGAGCGCTGAGAGAAAACGATGATATGGTACTTTCATAAGATAAAAGCCCTCCGAAAAACATACCGGACGGTAGGTCTTCTAAGCCCATTTTAGAAGGTCAGGCTCACTTTGTCAAGGCCGCAGGGCAGGATTTTGCAAAGCTGTCACAGCCGCACGAAAAATCTGTGAAAAATGGCCTCCGTCTTGCGCAGAATCACGCATTGCTGTATAATACCTTAAAATGGGGTAGCAGCGGGTGCCCGCTGCTGCCCGGCCAAGCAGGAAAGGAAGGTGCTTTCTTGGAGAGCATTCGGCAATATTTCAGGCGGACGGATAAAATTTATCTTCTGCTGTGTATTTTCAGCAGCGTGATGGCCTGTGTGGCGCTGTCCTCGTGGGCGGCGAAGCAGGGGAACGGCTTTGCCGTGGACGAGATCACCGGCCAGATCACCGGCATCGGCGATTACCGCCGGGCGCTGGTGCAGGGCGTTTCGGCCCTGATCGGCATCGCGGTGGCGCTGCTGCTGTCCAACATCGATTACCGCAGTCTGGTCAAGGTCTGGCCGGTGCATGTGGCCCTGACGTGGGGCCTTGTGCTGCCGACCCTGTTCATCCGCAACGTGACCATCGGCCCGCTGACCATCGGCTACAACGCGGGCGATACCGATAACTACTCGTGGTATAAGCTGGGCGGCTTTACCTTACAGCCCACGGAGCTGGCCAAGATCAGCTTCATCCTGACCTTCGCGATGCACCTGAACAATGTGCGGGGCCGCATCAACGAGCCGAAGGAGCTGGGCAAGCTGCTGCTCCATCTGGCGGCCCCCATCCTCATCATCCATGTGCAGGGGGATGACGGCACGGCCATCATCTACGCCATCATCGGCTGCAGCATGATGTTTGCGGCGGGGCTGAGCTGGAAGTATATTATCGGGGCGCTGGCGGCGGCAGGAGCGGCTGTGGCTGCGGCCTTCGCCTTTTTCAGCGATAAGATCGGCAAGGGCTACCAATGGTACCGCATCCTCGCCGTGGTGGACCCCGAAAACAAGACCGGCTGGGCTCCCAGCGAGGCCATCTGGAAGAACATCATCTACCAGCAGCAGCGCGGCGAGATCGCGCTGGGCAGCGGCGGCATCTTTGGCAACGGGGTGTTCGGCGGCAGCTACTACAGCGTGCCCAACGCCCACAACGACTTCATCTTCAGCTGGATCGGCAACGCGGCGGGCTTTGTGGGCTGCTGCGTGGTGCTGGGGGTGCTGTTCGCCATCGTCGTCAGGACGTTCCTGACCGGGGCGCGGAGCGAGGACCTGCTGGGCACCTTCATCTGCGCGGGCATCGGCGGTGCGCTGATGGCCCAGATCGCGGTCAATGTGGGCATGAACCTGCGCGTCCTGCCCGTTATCGGCGTCACGCTGCCTTTCTATTCGGCGGGCGGCAGCTCGGTGATGATGCTGTATATCTGCGTCGGGCTGGTGCTGTCCGTCTATATCCACAACACAAAAAAATTGTTTGGTTAAAAAGAGGAAAAGAGAGTTTATGGAAACAACTGCGGAAATGACCCTGCGGGAAAAGGTGATGAAGTACGCGCAGCAGTACGTGCTCATCACCCTAAGCATCTCCATCATGTCGGTGGGCGTGTACTTCTTCAAATTCCCCAACAACTTCGTTTTCGGCGGCGTCACCGGTACGGCGGCGCTGGTGGCAAAGCTTACCCCCATGTCGGCGTCGGCCTTCTCCTCGGCGGCGAACATCGTGCTGCTGGTGGTGGGCTTCATCTTCTTAGGCAGGGAGTTCGCCATGACCACGGGCTACGCCTCCCTCGTCATGTCGGTGGAGCTGATGGTTTTGGAAAAGGTCTGCCCCCTGAGCGGCCCCCTCTCCGACCAGCCCATGCTGGACCTGATCTTCGCCATCGCCCTGCCCGCCATTGCCTCGGCCCTGCTGTTCAATGTGGGTGCTTCCTCCGGCGGCACCGACGTCATCGCCCTCATCGTGGAAAAATACACCCACATCCACAACATCGCGGCGGCCCTCTTCCTGACCGACCTGTTCATGGTCGTGGCGGCGTGCTTCGTCTTCGACCTGTACACCGCCCTCTACTCCTTCGTAGGTCTGACCGTTAAATCGCTGGTCATCGACGCCGTGCTGGAAAAGATCAAGATGTGCAAGGCCATCCTCATCGTCTGCGATGAAAAGGACCCCATCTGCGATTTCGTCATGCGCAAGCTGGTGCGCGGCGCGACCTACACACCCTGCTTCGGTGCCTACACCAATAAGCCCCACTACATCATCTACACCACCCTGACCCGCCATGAGGCCGACCTGCTCCAAGATTTCATCCACAAGGAGCACCTGAACGCCTTCATGTCCATGCTGAGCACCACCGAGGTCTTCGGCAAGGGATTCAACCACGCATAAACCAAACCCAACTGCGAACGCCCGCCGGGAAGCTGCTTGTCAGCCTTCCCGGCGGGCGTTTTTCATAAAGAAAACCACAAGCTATGCTTGTGGAAGAAAAGAGCCTGTGTATCCACCACATTGAGGAGGAAACGGGTCTGCGGGTCGTCGGGGCGATGTACCACATCGAAGATGGCAGCGTAGAGTTTTTGTAAAAAAAGAATCAACTGGAAAAGCTGAACGTTCGGTCAAAGAGCGTTCAGCTTTTTTCATGGTTCGATCGATAAAAATGTGCGTAGCATATGCTGAACCGCTTCTCTCTGAGCAGGAGAAAGCTTTGACCACAACTCCAGAAGGCACTTTTGCTCGCCAGTCAGATAGACGGCGTCCTCGTCCTGAAAGAATTGCGAAAGGGTGATGCCAAGGCCGGAACAGATTTTTTCAATGGACGCCAGATTCGGCTGTAAGTTTCGCCGACGCCATGTGGAAATAGTGGATTGCGTTAAACCGGAATTTTCAGCGAGGGCATACTCGGACCATCCACGCGAAATGCGCTCCTGTTCAATGCGGCCTAAAATATCGAATGCGGGCTTTTCACGTTCCATAATTAGTCTCCTTGGATAAATCGTAGGTTTCATTTACGATTTTATTGTTGGAAACCTTGACTCATAATTGTATATATCGTATAATAATATATACATAAATCGTTCCAATCTGGGGAAACAAACCAGAGAAAGCGAAAAAAGGAGGAAGAACTATGGAGGACGCAGAAAAAAAGACGGCAACGGCGCAAAATACGATGCAAGTCTGGGACGGAAGTGCGGCATCCAAAGAAAAACGGAAGGCTTCCCAAGGATGGGAGGGTCTACATGTTCTCTTTACAGAGAAAACGCAGATTCAAATCGTTCTGGAGTCGATGAAAAAGAAACTGCTGATCTCGTATGGTGCGACGTTGGCATTTCTCGTGTTTTTTACAGTGATGCTGGGCGGCGCGGGAATTCTGAATTTTGTGAAGTTGATTTTGCTCAGTGCGGCAGTGCCGCTTCTTTATGGAACGCTGAGCAGTGAAAGCACTTACAGCAAGGTGTTTGATCCTGCTCGTGACCAAGGAACCATTGTTCTGCCCGAAGGGATGGCATGGGAAAATGCGGTGGATATCATCCGACGCGGTTTTGCAGAGCGTGAGGTGGAACAGATCACGGACACGGTGGACACTGTGGTGTTCCATAGCAAAAAGTATGGTGTATACCAGATCCAAAATACCCAAGAGGGGCTGAAACTGAGCATTTTGTCGCAGCCCTCGAAACAGGAAAAGCTGAAAAATCGCTATTACCTGTTCGGAAACATGATCTATTCGCAGGTGATCTCGCTGTTGTATCCGTCTATGATCTCGGCAGCACAGGTCGAAGAAGAAAAGAAAGCGGTGCATGGCTATACCAAGCGGCAGAAACTCACAAAGCTTGTGGTCATTCTGATCACCGCCGCTGCTGCCGTATGGTTTGCATTTGGCAGTTCCAATGCGGATGCGATCCGTTCCTGCGGCATTTCGGAAAGCAAATTGAGCAGTGTGTTCAGTGCTGATGCGACATTGGATGAAATCTTTGACAACTATTTTGATGATTCCAAGTGGGATAACTACAAGGAAGACAGCCAGACGATCGTGACCTATTCCGGCGATACCGTTGGAAGCGACGGAGCGACGAACCGATTTACATTCTATTTTAAGCTGAACGCAGACGATACGTTCCAACTGGACCATGTGACCTGCAATGGGGAAGAACTGGATTGGCTGCAAGAACTGATCATGCTGAATGCGCTGGACGAATATTATGTGGGCACCCACACGAAGGGTGCAGCGGCAGCATCCAGCACACCGGAACAGAGCGAAAGCGTGGCTGTAGTGTCGAGCAGTGCTGTGGAGGTCCCGGAATCTCAGGCAGTGTCGGAATCTCAGGCAGTGTCGGAAGCTGAGTCCGAAGCAGCGAGCGAACCGATATGGAGCGAAGCAGACAGCGGCAATGCAGTGGCGGACGAAGACGCCGATGAGATCATTCAGGAAGTATGGTATTCGTCCTACCCGGAATATCCTGATATCTGGTACGGAAGCGCATTGGATTATTTTATGGAGAGCGAGGGCTATAGCTGGACGTATGACGCGCAGAACAATGTGGTGAATGTGGATGGCTCCTATATCACGCTGGATTACCGGCTGGGTGATGGAGATTATGCACTGCATGAACTGCATCTGACGTTCTATAAAGATAAATATGACCGCTGGATGCCGCGATTCAATACAGCCTATCCGGCAAATGACGAGTATACAGATGTCCGTGATTTTATGGATGCACTGTATGGATTCTATCAGCAAAGTGTGGTGGATGCCGGTTGAGTCAAACCGGTGACGATAAAAATGGAGGTTTTATTATGGCAATGATCGTTGTTGAATGTCCTGATTGCGGCCGAGTGTTGATGCGGTTGGCACCGATCGGAGGAACGAATCAGACGAAAACCTGTTCGGGTTGTAAAAACCACTTCCGGGTTATTAAGGATGCGCGGACTGGCAATGTGACAGTGCAGAGAGATTGAACAGCCAAAACAAGCAAGGGGAAGGACCGCCGCCTTCCCCTTGCTTGTTTTTTGCGGATGGAGTATACTGACCCTGAAACCAAAACAGCGGAGGGGAAGAAAATGGTACAGGTAGACCTTATCACGGGCTTTCTGGGCGCGGGAAAGACGACCTTTTTGCGCAAGTACGCGGCATATCTGGTGGCGCAGGGGCACAACGTCTGCATCTTGGAAAACGACTTCGGCGCGGTAAACGTAGACGCCATGCTGGTGCAGGACCTGCTGGGCGAGCGGTGCGAGATCGAGACCATCAGCGGCGGGTGCGACTGCGATACCCATCAGCGCCGGATGCGCACCAAGCTCATCTCCATGGCGATGCGCGGCTTCGACCGGGTTCTGGTGGAACCCAGCGGCATTTTTGACGTGGATGAGTTCTTCGATGTGCTGCGGGACGAGCCGCTGGATCGGTGGTATCGGCTGGGCAATGTCATCGCCATTGTGGATGCGCTTCTGCCCGGAACCCTTTCGGCGCAGGCGGACTACATTCTGGCCTCCGAAGCTGCCAACGCGGGCGCGGTGGTCTTCAGCCGCAGCCAACTGGCTGATGCGGCGCAGAGGGAGGCCGCACAGGAGCACCTGAACCGTGCGCTGGCTGCGTGCAAGTGCAGCCGGACGTTCCGGCCCGGCGAACTGCTGACAAAACCGTGGGACCAGTGGGGCAGCGAGGACTTTGCCGCCATCGACCGCTGCGGCTGCCGTCAGGCCAGCTGCGAAAAGCTCTACTTCGACGAGCATAGGGCCTTTGGTTCGGCCTACTTTTTGGAGCTGGGCCTCTCGTGCCAGCAGCTCGAACAGAATATCCCGGCCCTCTTCACCGACCCCGCGTGCGGCCATGTGCTGCGGGCGAAAGGCTTCGTGCAGGACGAGAACGGCTGGGTGGAGCTGAACGCCACCGCCGACGGCCTGACGGCAAACGCTATCCCCAAGGGGCAGGAAGTGCTCATCGTGATCGGGGAGGGGCTGGAGAAAGAACGGATTGAGGAGAGATTAAAGGAGTAAGGCAATCCCCGTATATCGTTGTATCTTTCCATAAATAGTTTGTCTCCCGCCCAAAGCAGGCGTATAATAGGGGAAAAGAAACGCTAAAGGAGAATCCTCTATGAACGGCACCGCATTGCGCAAACCGACTGCCCGGCGGGTGGTGGGCATGGTGGCGGGCATCGTCATCATCGCC
>OGCN01001669.1_pt1 | contig 27673 bp, 24 predicted proteins | sample 1570181 | NCBI WGS metagenome assembly OGCN01 (sample SAMEA4370584, study PRJEB24528) | human gut metagenome | reverse complement strand
ATTTTTACATGAACTGCATCGTGGGGCTGGTGCACAAATATTACGGCGACGACCTTGTGCGGGGGCTGTTCCATACCTGGGACGGCGACGTGAAGCAGTCCCTGCTGGACGACCTGACCTGGCTGTACCTCGAAAGCGCCGCCTACGCGCTGGAGCTGCCCCGCCGCCCGGTGCTGGCCGAGCTGCGGCGGGCCCACGCGGATTATTTCTTCGGCATCCAGTACAAACTCTCGCGGCAGGAGTGGATGGCGAAAAACCAGCTGGTCTACTCCATGCAGGCCACCCGCTGGCGGCGGGTACAGGGTCGGGCCGACCCGGTGCTGACCCCTTATGAAAGCCAGCTGGCGGCGGCCCTGGCCCCGGAAACACCGCCCAAGCCCGAGGAACTGAAAGCCAGCGTGTTGGCCCTTTACGCTAAATTTGCCCTCTTTGACGGCACGGTGCACCAGAAACTGGCACTGCACCTGCACTTGGAGGGGCTTCTGGCCTCCCTTGCCACCAAGGCCATGCCCACCCAGATGATCAAGACCGACCGGATGACGGTGGAGCACTCGGGCAGTGTGGACGCGGGCGGCGGCGGGCCGACTGCCGACAAGCGGCTGGCCCATATTACACTGAAACAGAACGCCGCCGAGGACCGGGCCTACATCGAGAGCTGCTTTGGCCGCTCTCTCTACCCGCCGGAACGGCTGCGCAAGGCCGAGCAGGAGCTCTGCACCGGGGACCATCTGGGGTGCCATTTGTGGTTTGCCTCCGGCGTGCCCAGCCCGGAGCAGGCCCCCACCCCCGAAGCGAAACATCTGGCCGAGCAGGCCGAATTGCAGGCCGACCGCAACCGGGCTTACGATGCCAAAAACCGGGAGCTCCACCGCAGCGTGGTGCTCCGGCTGACCGAGCAGATCCAGAACTGCATCCTCGTCCACCAGCAGCCCAACGCCCGGATCGCCCGCAGCGGCAATCTGGACCCGGAGCGGGTCTGGCGGGCTCCTCTGCTGGACGACAGCCGGGTCTTCCGCTGTGCCGAGGAGGAGAACCAGCCCTCGTTCACCGTAGACCTGCTGCTGGATGCCTCGGCCTCCCGGCTCCACTGCCAGGAAGTCATTGCGGCACAGGGTGCCATCCTGGCCGAGAGCCTTTCCCGCTGCCACATTCCGGTGCGGGTAAGCAGCTTTTGCAGCCTGCGGGGCTACACCGTGCTCCGGGTGCTCAAGCATTTCAAAGACAAACAATGGCAGGGCGTCAACCAGTATTTCGCCTCGGGCTGGAACCGGGACGGCCTGGCCCTGCGGGCGGCAGGCGACCTGCTGGATTTTGACCCCGGCCCGGCTCCCCGCCACCTGCTCATCCTGCTGACGGATGCCTCCCCCAATGACAGCCGCCGCATCCCGCCCAGCCCGGAAAACCCGCTGGGCCGGGATTACGGCGGGCCCTACGGCGTGGACGATACCGCCGCCGAGGTACGTGATCTCCGCCGCAAGGGGATCCAGGTGTCCGCCGTCTTTATGGGCGAGAACAGCTCCATCCCCGCCGCCGAGCGCGTTTACGGCAAAAACCTGGCCCGCATCCGGGGCATGGACCAGCTGGCCCGTGCCGCCGGGCAGCTCATCCAGCACGAGATCCGGGCCCTGGGGGATTGAGCTCATACAACCATATTGTTTATTCCATTTTCAATTTTAAAAATATTTTTGTCCAGTAAGCAAACTTATAGTTGTATTTTGTTGTTGTTTGTGGTATACTCCTCTCAGAAATACAACCAACATCGGTCCCGGAAGAGAGGAGAACCACCATGGATGCTGCCCGTTACTTTGAGATGATGCACCGCGCCATGTCTGCCCGGAAACGTGATACCACCCTGCTGCTCCGCGTGAAAGTGCAGGATCTTGGCGGGGCAGACGCTTATCTGGAACTGCGGCAGGAGCCCGGCAGCGGCCGGGTGCGGTTGTTTTACTCCACCATGGGGCGGCGCAACCTCAACTTCCAGTTGTTCCGCAAGGGCTGGCAGCTCTGCCACAACGCTTCCGGCGAGATGACGGGCCGCTTCCCTGCCAAGGCGGATGAACTGCTGAGTGCGGACGACTTTGCCGCCTACATCCGGGACGATGCCCTCGATGCAGGCCGGGCCGAGCGCGTCCTGCACGAGCTGCGCCGCTGCTCCGGCGACCACACCGCCGCCCTGCCCCGCAACGCGCGGGAGGGGGCGCTCATCACGGTGGACAGCTTTGTAGGCCGGGGCGCCCACTGGTGCTACTGGAGCACCGATGCCGCCGCCCAGCTGCCCATGGCCGCCGTCCTCTGCTGGCTGGGCGATTTCCTGGCCGGGACGGAGCGGCGCACCCTCCAATCCTGCCCGGAGGCCGTCCAGCTGGCCGCTCAGTGGCAGGCCGACCTTGCTTCGCCCTTTGCCTGCCCGGTGGACCGGATGCCCCAGCCCATGGCCCCCGCCGCTCCGGCTGCTGCCCGCCGCGCTTCTGCACAGCCTGTGCAGAACCCCCGGTGGCAGAGCATCCTCGCCGTGCTGGCAACGGTATAAGAAATGCCCGGAGAACGCTGTGATCTGCAGTGTCTCCGGGCAATTTTTGTCTTTTGCGATTCTAAAAATTTTCAACCGTTCCAGCCCCGGGCCGTGGGGTCCAGCATCTCCGCGGCAGAATAAATGAGGGCGTTGCAGATGGCGGCAGCCACATTGCTGCCGCCCTTGCGGCCCATGGCCACAATGGCAGGCACGCCGTGGGCCTCGCAGGTGACAAACAGCCGCTCCTTGCTCTCCACCACATTCACAAACCCTACCGGGACGCCGATGACCAGTGCCGGGCGCAGGCCCGCCTCAATCTGCTCCGCAATGGTGAGCAGGGCTGTGGGTGCATTGCCGATGGCCAGGATGGCCCCCGGGTGCTCGACGGCTGCTTTGTGCATCGCCGCCACGGCCCGGGTGGTGCCCCCCGCCTTGGCCCGCGCGGCCACTTCAGGGTCCGCCATATAGCAGGCTGCCTGCCCGCCCAGCTTGGCAAGGCCGGGCTTGGTAATGCCCGCCAGCGCCATGTTGGTGTCGGTGACGATGAACGCCCCTTTGTGCAAGGCCTCCACGGCCTTTTGCACGGCCCCGGGCGTAAAGCGCAGGTTTTTGGCGTAATCAAAATCCGCCGTGGTGTGGATGACCCGCCGGACAACGGCTTCCGTCTCCGGAGGCGGGGTCAGGCCCATCTCGGCCAGCTCCGCGGCAATAATTTTCAGGCTCGTCCGCTCAATGTCAGCGGGCAGATGGTGCTGCGGCGTCAATATTCTATCCCCTTTCGCGCCGGGACCCCTTTCTGGTAGGGGTGACGGTGGCATTTCATTTCCGTCACATAGTCGGCCTCGTCCAGCATCCACTGGGGCGGCTGGTGGGCCGTCAGCACGCACTCCCGCGCGGCAGGGCGCTCCCGCACCGCCTTTTGGAGCAGTGCCTTGTCCACCATGTCCAGCTCCCAGGCCGAACCGGCCTCGTCCAGGACCAGCAGATCGGCAGGCCGGGCCATGGCGTTCCGCAGGTTCCGGTTCTGTAATTCCCGGGTGGCGGCTTTTTCGGCTTCATTCATCTGGAAGACGAATTTCTGCCCCGCCTTTCCCCGGTAAATTTCGGCCCCCAGCTTTGCCAGCAGCGGGATCTCCCCGCTGTTTCCGCCTTTCAAAAACTGGACGATGACCACCCGTTTTCCGCTGCCCAGTGCCCGCAGGGCCAGGCCCATGGCGGCGGTGGTCTTTCCTTTTCCGTCCCCGTAATAGAGGTGCAAAAGTCCCTGTTCCATCTCAGCGCTCCATTCCCATGGCCCGGTAAACCGCGGCCATGTCCAGCGCGCCCCGCACGCCGTCGGCCAGCAGATCAAACTGCTGCTGGCGGTACTGCTCCATGGGCACAAGGGCAGCGGCTTCCGGGGCGATGCCCTTCTGTTTGCACAAAAACACGGTCAGTTTTTCGGTCAATTCGCCGGTATCAAAGAGGCCGTGGAGGTAGGTGCCAAACACACTGCCGTTGACACAGCCCTCGGGCTGGCCGTCCGCAAGGGTATCAAAGGGCGTTCCCTCCACCACGGTCCGGCCGGTGTGGATCTCATACCCCGTCAGCTTTGCCCCGGCAAAGGGCTCTGCCGTGACCGTGGCCGTGACCTGGGTGCGGCGCTTCTGCTCCGAGAAGACCGTCCGGGTGGGCAGCAGGCCCAGCCCCCGCAGGGACTGCACCCGGCCACTCTCGCTGCCGGTGGGGTCGTCCAGCTGCTGGCCCAGCATCTGGTAGCCGCCGCAGACGCCCAAAATGGGTGTGCCGCGCTCGGCCAGCTTTAAAATGGCCGCTTCCAGCCCGGATTGACGGAGCCAGAGCAGGTCGTCCACCGTGTTCTTGGTGCCGGGCAGGATGATGCAGTCCGGCGCGCCGAGGCCGCGGGTGCTCTCCACATACCGCACGCCCAGCAGCGGGTGCTGCTCCAGCGAGATGAAATCTGTAAAATTGGAGAGGCGGGGCAGCCGGATGATGGCCACATCCAGCGGCTTGACGACATTTTTCACGTCCAGCCGCTGGGAGAGGGAATCCTCGTCCTCAATGTCCACATTCAGGTAGGGCACCACGCCCAGCACGGGCAGGCGCGTTTTTTCTTCCAGCATGGTCAGGCCCGGGCGCAGAATTTCCACATCGCCGCGGAATTTGTTGATGATGAGCCCCTGAACGCGGGCCCGCTCCTCCGGCTCCAGCAGCTCCACAGTGCCGTAAAGCTGGGCGAACACGCCGCCCCGGTCGATATCGCCTGCCAGCAGGACGGGGGCATCCACCAGTTTGGCCAGTCCCATGTTGACGATGTCGTCCGCCTTGAGGTTGATCTCCGCCGGGCTGCCTGCACCCTCGATGACGATGATGTCCACATCCTCCGCCAGGCTGTTGTAGGCAGCTAAAATATCGGGGATGAGCTGTTTTTTGTGGCGGAAGTAGTCCGCCGCTTTCATCTGGCCCCGCACCTCGCCGTTGACGATGACCTGGCTGCCTACATCGCTGCTGGGCTTGAGCAGAATGGGGTTCATCCGGACGTCCGGCTCGATGCCCGCCGCCTGGGCCTGCACCACCTGGGCGCGGCCCATTTCCAGCCCGTCGCGGGTGACAAAGCTGTTCAGGGCCATGTTCTGGCTCTTGAACGGGGCCACCCTGTACCCATCCTGCGCAAAAACGCGGCAGAGCGCCGCGCAGAGCAGGCTTTTGCCCGCGCCGCTCATGGTGCCCTGCACCATAATGCATTTTGCCCGGCTCATCCCAACACCTCCTGCAGTGTTTTCAGCAATCGTTCATTTTCCGGCCCCGTGCGCACGGCAGTGCGGTACCAGCTGGCGTCCAGCCCCGGATAATTGGCGCAGCCGCGCAGGACAACCCCCTTTTGCCGCAGCTGCCCGCCGAGAGTCTCCGGCCCTTGCAGCAATAAATAATTGGCCCTGCCCTCGATCACCCGCAGGCCCAGCGCCCGCAGGCCTGCCGTGAGTTTCGGCTTCTGCGCTGCAATGAGGGCCCGCACCCGCGCAACGTACGCCGTTTCTTTCAGGGCCGCCACACCGGCGGCCTGAGCCAGGCTGGACACCGCCCAGGGCTGGCCCGCGTTCCGCATTTTTTCCAGCAGAGCAGCGTCCGCACTGAGGCAGTAGCCCAGCCGGACGCCTGCCATGCCGTAGAGCTTGGTAAAGGCCTTGAAAATGATGAGGTTCTGATCCTTGTGCAGCAGGGGTTTTGCCGTCCAGCGGTCGCCATCCGGCAGGAAGTCCAGAAAGCACTCGTCCACAGCCAGAACAGCCCCGCACGCCGCGCACCGCTCCGCTGCCCGGCAGACAAGGGCCGGGCTGGCCAGCTGGCCGGTGGGGTTGTTGGGCTGGCAGAGGAAGACGATCTCCACCCCCGGGACGATGGCGTCCAGAAACTCCTCTGTCACCGCGAAATCATTGGCTTCGTTCAGCGTAAAGCACTCCACCGTGCAGCCCACGGTTTCGAGTGCCGTGGCGTACTCCGCAAAGGTGGGGGCCGTCACCAGCGCCCGGCGGGGTTTTACGGCCAGCGCCAGCCGGAAGATGAGGTCCGCCGCGCCGTTGCCGCAGAGGATCTGCTCGGCGGGCAGGCCCTCCGCCTCGCTCAGTGCCGCGCGCAGGGTGCGGCAGAGCGGGTCCGGGTAGCGGTCTGCCTGCGGCAGGGCCGCCGTGATGGCATCGGCCACCCCTTTGGGCAGGCCCAGCGGGCTGACATTGGCCGAAAAATCCAGCGCGTCGCGCCCAAATTGTTCGCGGTAGCCCATCCAGTCACCGCCATGGGTCAAAGTCTGCATAAAAGCCTCCTTCAGAAAAGCGCGCGAAGGGCGCATCCCCACGCCAGTGCGAAGCTGCTGGCCACATACATCATGCGGTTGGCCCGGAGGATGTCCTCCGGCTCGATGGGCCGCAGGGCGTCGCCGATGGTGAGTTTGGGGTAATACTGGCCGAAATAGTAGGCCGGGCCTGCCAGCTGGACGCCCAGGGCCCCGGCACAGGCGCTCTCGGTCTGGGCGCTGTTGGGGCTGGCGTGGCAGCGGCGGTCGCGGCGCCAGATCTTCCACGCCCCTTTTGCGTCATTGTGCGTAAAGGCTGCGGCGGCCACCCAGAGCAGGCCTGCCAGGCGGCTGGGAAGGTAATTTGCCACATCGTCCAGCTTGGCGGGCACACGGCCAAAGTAGAGGTATTTTTCATTTTTGTAGCCCAGCATACTGTCCATCGTGTTGATGGCCTTGTAAGTGAGGGCCAGCGGGGCCCCGCCGATCAGCATATAGAGCAGCGGCGCAATGACACCGTCGCTGGCGTTTTCGGCCACCGTCTCCACAGCGGCTTTCGTCACGCCCTCGGCAGTGAGCTCCGCAGTGTCCCGGCCCACGATCCGGCTGACCGCTTTGCGGGCCCCGGGCAGGTCTGGTTTTTTGAGCTCTTTATAAACATTGGTGCTCTCCTGCACCAGGCCCCGGGCGGCCAGCGCCTGCCCGCACCAGAACATCTGGACGGCCAGCCCCAGCAGCGGGTGGAGCCGGGCGGCCCTCCAGCAGACGAGTCCGGTGAGCAAAAAGGTGCCCACCGGCAGGCAGAACGCCACGATGGCACCGCCCAACAGCTCTCCCTGAGGCGTTTTGGGCAGACGGGGGCGCAGGAATTTTTCAAGCTTGGAGATGGCCTTGCCCATGTACACCACCGGGTGGGGCAGCCAGGCCGGGTCTCCAAAGAGGGCGTCCAGCACAAAGCCGCCCAGCACGGCCCAAACCGTCATCATGGGTTCTCCTCTGCGGCACTCTTTGTATATTGCACCGTCTTGATTACCGTGAGGATATGCTTTTGCGTCCAATCTTTGGCGTCCAGCACATAACCGCCCGCATTGGGGCCGCACCACTTGTAATAATCCTGATGAGGCACCCCATACCGCTCCATGGCCGCCATCTGGGTACCGCCATGGGCCAGAATGACCAGCCGGTCTTTTCCCTCTGCCAATGCCTCATCCACCAGCTTGGAGAATGCGGCACAGATGCGGTTGGAAAAGTCTTCTTTCCGTTCGCCGTCCGGGCAGGAGCTCTCACAGTTGGCCTGCACCCAGGCCTGATAATCCGGGTCATGCTCCATCTCAATGAAATTGCGGCCCTCAAAGCTGCCAAAGCACATCTCCTTGAGGCCGTCCACCACCACGAGTTTTGCGTGGGGGAAAACGATCTTCGCCGTCTGGGAGGTGCGCTGCAGCGGGGTGACATAGACCACATCGGGGTCAAAATCCGCTTTGCGGAGCTGGGCGGCTCCCTCGGGCGAGAGCGGGATATCCCGCTGGCCCTGATAGCGCTTCTGGGCGTTGTATTCCGTCAGACCGTGACGCAGTAAATAGATCAGCATTTTTTCGGCAATTCTCCTTTCAGCACCGTGGGGATGCCGCAGAACATCTGCACCACGCAGTCGGCGCGGGCCGCCAGCAGGCAGGCCAGCCGCCCGGCGGCTTCCCGGGCGGCACGCTGCCCGGCATCCACCGGGACCACGCCGCCGCCCACCTCGGTAGCAATGACGATATCGTATTGGGCCAGCTCTTCCGCCAGCTGGGTCAGATCGGCAGCTTCGGCGGCTTTGTCCTGCACATCGGTGATGCAGCTGCCCGCAAACTGCCGCGCAAAGGTGCGCTTGCCGCTGTAGAGCGGCCCGGTAATGAACATCATGTTATAAAATGCCTCCCCACTGGCTGGCCGCCAGCGCCGCCAGCATCCAGAATTCGGCTTTTTGCAAAAACCACCCGGCCAGATCCCCCGTGATGCCGCCAAACTCCCTGACGGCCACATGGTGGTACCGCCACAGCACCAGCAGAGCCGCCGCCACCAGTGCCCCGCCGCCCAGCGCAATGAGCGCCGCAGCCAGCAGGACGGACAGAACGATCAGGATTTTTTGAACGCTTTCCCGGTCTGCCGCCGTGGCAAAGGTGTGGGCCAGACCGGTGTTTTTGGCCATGGGGAACGCCGCCACCGCCAGCCCCGAGAGGCCGCGCTCCAGCACCAGCGCCAGCGTCCAGCACAACCCCACCCGGGGGGAGAAGCGGATGCAGAACGCAACGCAGAAATACGCGAGGAAGTAGGTGCAGAGCCGGATGACGGCAAAGGCCCCGCAGTGGGGGTCTTTTAAAATTTCCAGCTTCTTTTCCCGGTCGCCATAGCTGGAAAGGGCGTCCGAAGTGTCGGCATAGCCGTCCAGATGGATGCCGCCGGTGACCAGCACCGGAATGAGGCAGAAGCCGCCGGCCCGGATCATATCGGGCAGCGGCAGCGCCCCGCAGAGGCTCCACAGCGCCCCGATGATCCCCCCGATGAGAGGGAACGCACAGAGGGCGTACCGCATGTTTTTGGAATTCCAGGTAAATTGCGGCACCGGCAGGGCCGAGAACATGGCAAACGCCACGGCCATGGTTTGGAGCACGATCATTCCGGGGTCCCTCCTTTGTAATAGACCGGGATGCCGCAGACCACCCGGCAGACATTGTCCGCCCGGACGGCAAGGGCGTTGTTGACCCGCGCGAGGGCCAGCAGATACTGGTCGGTATCGCCTGCATAGTCGGCCCCGCCGCTGAAGACTTCGTTGGAGACGAGGACGAGGTTTTCGCACTGGGAGGCCACCGCCTCCACCCCGGCCAGCACAGCCCGGGCCGCGTGCTTCCCTGCCCCGCCGGGGCTGTAGAGCTCGTTGGCGGTCAGGTTGCCCAGGTCTTCCAGCAGGGCAGTGCCCCGGGCGGGGAGCTGCACCTGTTCGAGATGGAACGGGCACTCCACCGTGGTAAACTGCTTTCGGGCCCGCATTTTCCGGTGCTTTGCCACCCGGGCGGCGCACTCGGCGTCCCACACCTGCATGGTGGCCAGATAATAGCGCGGCAGGGCCGTTTTCAGCACCAGACTCTCAGCATACTCGCTTTTGCCGCTGGCCGCGCCGCCCAGCACCAGTGTCAGCATCCGGCACCTCCTTGAGGCGTGTAAGGGGTCAGCCCGCCGTCTGCGAACGAATAGCAGTTCCGATAAACGGCCAGTGCCATATCCCACAGCGGGATGGCGGCCACGGCCCCGGTGCCCTCGCCCAGATGGAGTCCGGCGGTGATGAGCGGGGCTTTGCCCAGCGCTTCCAGCACGAGACGGGCGGCGGGCTCGGAGGAGCAATGGCTGGCGAACACGGCCTTGGCCGCCGCCGGGCAGAGCCGGACGGCGCAGAGGGCCGCCACCCCGCTGATGAAGCCATCCATCAGCACGGGCACGCCCTCCAGCGCACCGCCCAGAAAGACGCCGCAGAGACCCGCGATGTCAAACCCGCCAAGCTTGGCGAGGACATCCAGCGCGTCGTCCGGGTCGGGCTGATTGACCGCAATGCCCCTTTGAATGGCATTGATCTTCCGGGCAAGGCCCTCATCCGAGAGGCCCGCGCCCCGGCCGGTCATGCACTCCACAGGCTGGCCCAGCAGCACCGCCGCCACCGCGCTGGAGGTGGTGGTGTTGCCAATGCCCATCTCGCCCGTGGCCAGCAGGGTGACGCCCTGCGCTTTCTGCTCCCGCACCAGCGCAATGCCCTTGGCAACAGCCTCCACGGCCTGCTCCCGGCGCATGGCCGGGCCCTGGGTAAAATCGGTGGTACCGGAGGCAACGCGGCAGTTCCGCACGCCGGGCACCGGCTCCCCGGCCATGCCCATGTCCACTGGCACCACCTCGCATCGGGCGGTGCGGGCCATCTGGCAGACACTGGTGCGCCGGGCGGCAAGATTCTCCGCCACGGTGCGGGTCACGCTCTGGTCCGTCTGGCTGACGCCCCGCGCCACCACGCCGTTGTCCGCGCAGAGGACGAGGACGGCACGCTTGGAGAGATCCAGCGCCGCGCTCCCGGCGAGGGCGGCGGCGGATTCCAGCGTGGTTTCCAGCGCTCCCAGCCCGCCCAGCGGCTTTGCCAGGCTGGCCCAGTGGGCATGAGCCGCCGCGCGGGCGGCCTCGTCCGGCGGGGTGATGCCCTCCAACAGGGTTTTGAGTGTTGCTTCTGTCATAAACTGCCTCGTTTGTTCTGGTAAGATTCTGCCGCGGCCACGAACCGCTCCGGCAGGGGCGTACCCGCCCAGTACAAATGCGGGAACCCCGCATAGAAATGCTCGTTTGCAAAGCCGCAGGCCCACTGCCTGCCATTGGCCTTGGCGGCGGTAAGGGCCGTGCCATTTTCCGTGGAATCCCAGTGGTGGAACTCGTGCACGGGGAACTGTTCCCCGGCCCGGAAGAGCAGGCTGTCCGCCCGCGCCGTAAGGGTGGCGTAGCCAAAGCGGACCAGCCGCCCGACCTTGACTCCCTGCCCGGGCAGGACGCCCGCCATGGGCCAGATGCCCCCCTCAGCGTCTTCCAGCGTCTGGCCGAGGTAGAGGAAGCCTCCGCACTCGGCCACGGTGGGCAGGCCTGCCGCGACAGCCCCCCGGATGCTCTGCCGCATGGAGGTGTTCTCGCTCAGGGCCTGGGCGTGGAGCTCCGGGTAGCCGCCAGGCAGGTACAGCCCGCCGACCCCCTCCGGCAGGGCCGGATCCCGCACCGGGCTGAACGGGACAGGCTCTGCCCCGGCGGCGGTAAGGGCCTCCAGCGTTTCGGCGTAGGCAAAGCAGAACGCCTCATCCCGCGCCACCGCGATTTTGACACACTGTTTTTTGTGTTCCTGTTTGATCTGCGCTGCTGCCGGGGCAGGCTGCTCACAGAGGGAAAGCAGTTTTTCCCAATGGATATTTTCTTCGGCAGCCTGTGCCAGCAGGGCGATCTTCTGCTGTAAGTCCGCCACTTCCCCGGCCGTGTAAAGGCCCAGATGGCGGCTCCCGATGGCGGCCTCCGGCACCGGGGGCAGGAAGCCCGCTACCGGCAGGCCGGTCTCCGCTTCCAGCATGGGGGCCAGCATCTTGTACAAACCGGGCTTGCAGTCATTGAGCAAAATGCCCGCTAAATGGCTGGGAGTGCGGAAGCTCTGCAGGCCTTTGATCTGGGCCGCCAAGGTCAGGCTGGCCCCCTTGGGCCGCACCACCAGCAGCACGGGCAGATTCAATGTATCCGCCACCTGCCAGGCGCTGGCCGTGGTGCTGGTACCGCTCAGGCCATCGTAAAAGCCCATGGCTCCCTCACAGACGGCGGCACCGTGGCCCGCCGCACCGCTGGCGTAGAGGCCGCGCGCCGTCTCCGGGGAGGAAAAGAATAAATCAAGATTATGGCTTTCCACCCCCAGCACCGCCCGATGGAACATGGGGTCGATGTAGTCCGGCCCGCACTTGAACGCACAGGGGGCGTACCCCCTGTTTTTCAAAGCTGCCAGCAGGGCGCAGGCGAGGGTGGTCTTGCCGCTGCCGGAGTTCGGCGCGGCCAGCAGGAACTGGATCATACGCGTTTCTCCGCTTCGTCGGCCCGGGTGATGAGGAAAATGGGATTGTTGGCCATGAGCAGGTGGAGTTTGCCCGCCGCTTTGGCGCGGCTGACAGAGATCTGGCAGACCTCCGCCTGCAGGCCGTGGGCCGTGAGGGCCGCCACCGCAGCAGAGAGCGTCTCCAGCGCAATGGCTGAAATGCAGACGCGGGCCGCCGGGTTGCGGGCCAGCGCAGCCTCCACCACCGCTGCCAGATTCCCCTTGGTACCGCCGATGAAAACGGCATCCGGAGCGGGCAGGTTTTCCAGCGCGGCGGGGGCGGTGCCCTCCACCAACGTCAGGTTGCGGACCGCGAATTTTTCTTTGTTCTGGCGGATGAGGGCACAGGCCTCCGGGTCACACTCCACGGCATACACCCGGCCCCGGGGGGCGGCCAAGGCCAGCTCCACGCTGACGCTGCCGGTGCCGGCGCCCACATCCCAGAGCAGCTCCCCGGGCTGGACGCCCAGCTTTGCCAGCACGGCGGCACGGACTTCCTGTTTGGTCATAGGCACTTTGCCCCGCACAAAGGCTTCGTCCGGCAGGCCCTGGGTGCGGCGGGACGGCACCTGGGCCGCCTCCACCAGCAGCACGCTCAGGCTCTCGAAACGGCTGGCGGCCAGCTGGCCCACCGTGCCGGTATAAACTTTCTGCTCCGGAGTCCCCAGGTTCTCGCCCACGGCGGCGGCCAGCTTTCCAAAGCCCTCTGCCGCCAGCTGGGCACAAAGGGTGGCGGGGCTCTCGCTGCCGCCCGTCAAAAAGAACGTAGGCTTGCCCTCCATGCACTCGGCCACCGGGTCGCAGGCGCGGCCATGGGCCGAGACGAGCTTCCAGTCCTGCCAGGGGCGGCCCAGCGCAGCAGAGAGCATCTGCACGCTGGAAAGGCCGGGCAGCACCACAGGCTGATATCCCTGTGCCTGCAGACGCTCCACCAGTGCCGAAGCCCCGGAGTAAAACCCGGTGTCGCCGCTGTACAAAAGCGCGGCGTTCTCACACCCGGAGGCGTGGAGCAGCTCCAATATTTCATCCGGCAGGTAGGCGGCGGCACGGTTCTCCGTGCAGCCAGCAGGCAGGGCCGACAGCAGCCGACGGGCCCCTAAAATCAGGTCCGCTTCCCGCAGGGCCGCATAGCCCTGCACGGTCAGGCTCTCCGGGCAGCCGCTGCCCATCCCGATCAATGTGATCTTCATAGCATTTTCTCCTTGCAGAGGTTCAGAATCTCCTGTGCGGTCTGGCCCTGTTCCGGCGGGCGGCGGAGCACCACGAGCTGGGCCCCGGTGCTTTGCGCGGCCTGCACTTTCTCGGCAAAGCCGCCCGCCGCGCCGCCATCCTTGGTGACGAGCCAGCGAATTTCAAACTGCTGGATCAGTGCTTCGTTCAGCGCCCGGGAGAACGGCCCCTGCATCGCAATGATGTTGCGGTGGGGGACGCCCGCCGCCTCACAGGCCGCAATCCCCTCCTGGGTGGGCAGCACCCGGGGGTAGCACCGCTCCGGTGCGATGGGGGAAAAGGCTCCCAGCTCTTTGGCCCCGGTGGTGAGGAGGACATTGCCCTCCGTCCGGGCCAGCTCCCGGGCGGCCTCCGCCGCACCGGCAAACACCAGCGCACCCTCCGGCAGCGGGCTGGGGGCCCGGAGCAGGCGGTGGTATTCCACCCCCGCCCGGGCCGCCGCCGCTCGGATATTTTTGGTAGCCTCCACGGCGTAGGGGTGGGTGGCGTCGATACAGAGGTCTGCCCCCTGCAAAAGAGCCGTCATCTCCTCCGGTTCCAGCCGTCCGGCCCGGACGGTGACACCGGGAGCACTTCCCTGCTCCTCCGCCCCGAGGTCCGTCGCCACGCTGACGAGGACATCCGCCCCAAGGGCCCCCAGCTGTTTGGAGAACGCGCGGCCCTCGGTGGTACCGCTGAACACGACCGCTCTCATCGCTTGTACCCCCGGGGCGTGACCATCCGGCCAGCCAGCTCACGGGTGGCGGCGTTGCCGATGAAGACGGTGGTGAACATATCCACCTGCGTCTTTTCCAGCTCGGCCAGCGTCAGGACACGTTTTTCCTGCCCCTCCCGGCCAATGTTGCGGACGATGCCGCAGACCGTCTCCGGCGTTTTACCGTTGGTCCGTAAAATGCGGACCGCTTTTTGCAGGTAATCCGGGCGGCCCTTGGAAGAGGGGTTATAGAGTGCCAGCGCAAAATCGCCCCTGGCGGCACAGGCCAGCCGCGTCTCGATGACTTCCCACGGGGTGAGCCGGTCCGAAAGAGAGATGACGCAGAAATCGTGGGCCAGCGGGGCTCCCAGCACGGCTCCGCCGGAGAGGGCCGCCGTCAGCCCGGGCACCACCTCCACGGTGACATCCGGGTAGCCCAGCGCCAGCTCCAGCAGCGGGCTGGCCATGCCGTACACGCCGGCATCGCCGGAGCAGACCAGCGCCACAGCCCGCCCTGCCCGCGCCGTTTCCAGCGCCCAGCGGCAGCGGTCGAGTTCTTTGGTCATGCCGGTGGAATAGGTTTCTTTTTCCGGGAAAAGGGGGCGCACAAGGTTCAGATAGACCGTATAGCCGCACAACACCTCGGCCTGCTGCAAGGCGCTCCGCGCCTGCGCGGTCAAAAACCGCGCGCCGCCCGGGCCAAGGCCCACGACGAAAACAATGTTATGGTTCTGCATCCTTCCAACTCCAATCCGGGGCAAATGGTTTTGCGGCCAGCGCCAGCGTGACGCCGCCGCCCGCCTGTTTGGGCACCTGCAGCGGCCCGTCCGCCGCACAGACGGCGGCCCGCTCACAGACATTGTCCACCCCGGTCACGCTGCGGACAAAGGCCGAGGGGGTAAAATGGCCCTCCACGGCCTGCAGCTGCCGGGCCGTATAAAAAGTGATGGGCCAGCCGTGGGCGGCACAGAATGCCGCCAAGCCGGGCTCGTCCTGTTTTAAATCAATGCTGGCCGCGCCGCGGATGCCCGCCGGGGCAAGGCCATGGGCGGCACAAAAAGCCGCAAAGGCCGCTTCCAGCTGGTCAGCTGTGGTCCCCCGCTTGCAGCCCACGCCCAGCACCCCGATACGGGGTACCAGATGCAGCGCTTCCGGGGCTGTTTTTCCCGGGGTGAGGGTCAGGGCAAAATCCGCCGCTTCTCCTGCCCCAGCCAACGCCACCCCGGCGGGCGGGGTGCCCTGCACGGGCCAGTCCGATGCCAGCCGGACGGTGTGCCCGGCCAGCAGCGCCCCGCTGACCAGCTTGATCCGCTCCGGCTCCAGCACGGCGCAGCCCTGGGCTTTGGCCCACTCATCCACGGCGAACACGCCATTGGCATCGGTGGCCGTCGTGATGACCGGGATGGCCCCGCAGGCTTCCGCCAGTGCCCGGGCCAGCGCGTTGGCCCCGCCCAGGTGGCCGGAGAGCAGCGGCACGGCAAACCGGCCGCACTCGTCCAGCACGACAACGGCAGGGTCGGTGGCTTTGCTCTTGCAGTGGGGCGCAATGGCCCGCACGGCGATGCCAACAGCCCCCACAAAAATCAGGGCGTCCGCTTGTGCAAACTGCGTACTCGTCCACTCCGCCAGCCGGACGCCGCCCGCGCCGCAGCGGGAAACGCTGCCGGGCAGTGCCCGGGCCAGCCGGTGGGCCAGAGCCATGCCTTTTTCTGTAAAGGCCAGATAGGCGCGGCTCATTGCTTTGGCTCCGTGGCGGGGCGGTACTCGGTGGCAAAGGCGGGGTCGTAGAGCTTGCTGCGCTCGTACCGGGTGCCCAGGAAATCGCCTACCACGATGAGGGCCGTTTTGGTGATGCCCGCCGCCTTGGTGCTCTCGGCCAGAGAACCCACGGTGCACCGCACCACCCTCTGCTCCGGCCAGGTGGCCTTATAGACCACCGCCGCCGGGGTATCTGCCGTGTAGGCCCCGCCGGCCAGCAGAGCCTCCTGTACCTTTGCCACCAGACCGATGGACAGGAAGATGACCATGGTGGCCCCGTGGGCGGCGAGGGATTGCAGCTTTTCTTTTTCCGGCACCGGGGTGCGGCCCTCCATCCGGGTGATGATGACGGTCTGGCTGACAGTGGGCAGGGTGTACTCCGCACAGAGGGCCGCCGCCGCGCCGCAGAAGCTGGAGACACCGGGGGTATCATCGTAGGGGATGCCGTCGGTGTCCAGTGCATCCATCTGCTCCCGGATGGCCCCGTAAAGGCAGGGGTCGCCGGTGTGGAGGCGGACGGTGGTCTTGCCCGCCGCTTCCATCCGGCGCATGGTGTCCAGCACCTGTTCCAGCGTCATCTCGGCGCTGTTGTAGATGGCACAGCCGGGCTTTGCCAGCCCCAGCAGGGCCGGGTTGACCAGACTGCCCGCGTAGATGATGCAGTCGGCCCCCTGCAGCAGGGCCGCGCCCCGCTGGGTGATCAGATCGGGCGCGCCGGGGCCCGCCCCCACAAAATGAACCATGGCGTTACTCCTTTACCAGAATGGTTGCAAAATATCCGGCATCCTGTGCCGGGTCATAATCCGTCAGTGCTGGGAAAACGGCCTCGTCCGGCAGACCGCAGTTGCAGACCATTGCGCTGTTTGCCAGAAGCCAACGCTGACACCGTGGAGGGTGCCTTTTTTCACATTGTCCATGCTTGCAGCAGCTCCTTTGCAGTCTGGGTCTGGCCCAGCGGGCCATGCTGGTTGGAAAAGAGGATGGCTCCCACACGGAACGCCCCGGCCGCGCGGCGGTCGAGGTGGGTCTGGATGGCATCCACCAGCCCGGCCAGCACCGGGGCCCGGAGGCCTGCTTTGTCCAGGATCTCAATGCAGGCGTCCGTGGTGGCCGCGTGGAGGAGGGCCGCACAGACCTCCTGCCCCGCCCCGCTGAGGGCGGCGTAGGTGCAGAAGAGCTCGGTGCGGCAGTCCGCCGTGTGGGAGTGGGTGTTCATGATGCCGCCCGCCAGCTTGCACAGCTTGCCCACATGGCCGATGAGCAGCACTTCCTCAAACCCGGCGGCGGCCGCCATATCCAGCGTGTCACCAATGAAGTTGGAGCACTTGACCACCGGGATCTTTTCCAGCCGGGGCAGAGTGCCGTGGAGGTAATCCAGCCCATAGTTGCCCGGGGCCAGGATCAGCCGCTGGGGCGTGCCCGGGTGGGGGCGGAGGCGAGCCTGATTCATTTCCAGCTGGATGGTGTCCAGCAGGGCCTGCTCACTCATGGGCTCCACGATGCCGCTGGTGCCCAGCACGCTGAGGCCGCCCTCCACCCCGATATGGGGGTTGAACGTCCGCTTGGCCACCTCGGCACCGCCCTCAATGGAAACCGTCACGGCAAAACCGCCCGCATAACCGGCGGATTCGGCTTCTTTTTGCAGGGCCTCCGCAATCATCTCCCGGGGGACATGATTGATGGCGGCTTCGCCCACCGGCTGGTCAAGGCCCGGCTTTGTCACCAGGCCCACCCCCGGCCCGCCGAAGATCTGCACATCCGCGCGTTCCGGTTTCAGGACCACTTCCGCCGCAACGGGCAGGCCGGTGGTCACATCGGCATCGTCACCGCCGTCCTTTTCAATCACGCAGACAGCACCGTCTTCCGTTGGATGGCAGGCCAGCGGGGCCACCTCCACCACAATGCCTTTTGGGGTGCGGAGAGCGACTGTTTCCGGCGTGCGTCCGGTCAGCAGGAGCCGGGCAGCTCCTGCCGCGCCCAGTGCCGCACAGGTGCCGGTGGTATAACCGCAGCGGAGCAGTTTCTGCCCGCTGCGGACATAGTGCTCGAATTTGGATCTTGGCTTTTTGGGGGCCTCTGCCTGCGGGGCAGGCGTCTGCACCGCGGCGTCCGGGCCATAGAGAAACGTGTATTCCTCCGCTGTCAGGTGGTAGATGCGGCAGATATTTTCTTTGGTGAACGCTTCTTCGGGCGTCAGCACACCGGAAACAGCCTCGGGCGAGACGCAGACCACTTTGTCCGAAATTTTGCGGGCGAGATCCAGCTCATGCAGACTGAGCAGAACGGCCATGTTCTGCTCCCGGGCCAGCTGTTTCAGGATGCCCAGCAGTTCCACTTTGCCCTTGATATCCAAAAAAGACGTAGGCTCATCCAGCAGAATGATCTCTGGCTGCTGGCAGATGGCCCGGGCCAGCAGCACCCGCTGGCGCTGGCCGTCGCTGATCTTGTTGAAATCCCGGTCGGCGAGGGCCTCCGCGCCCACCAATCTGAGGGCAGCGCGCACCTGCGCTCTGTCCTCTGCCGAGAGGACGCCCAGCCGCCCGGTGTAGGGGTAGCGGCCCGCCGCCGCCAGCGTGAAGCAGGTGGTGAGCTCCGTGCGGCGGGTGTGGGGCAGCATCAGGGCCATTTTGCGGGCCCGGGCGTTGCCGGACAGCGTGGAAAGCTCCGCGCCGTCCAGCAGCACCGCACCGCCCTGCGGGGCCAGCTGGCCCGCCAGCGTTTTGAGCAGGGTGGATTTGCCCGCGCCGTTGGGGCCCACGAGGGTCAGGATCTGGCCCCGCTCCACCCCCAGCGCGATATTTTGTAACAGGGCTTTGGTGTAGCCCACAGCCAGGTCTCTTGTCTCGCAGTAATAATTCATCGTTCCCCCTCCTGTGTCTGGCGGCGGATCAGCAGCCAGATGACCACCGGTGCGCCGAACACGGCCGTGACCGAGCTGATGGACAGCTCGGTAGGGGCAAACAGGCTGCGGGCGATGAGGTCACAGAGCAGGCAGAACGCCGCCCCGCCCAGCGCGCAGCCCGGCAGGACGTGCAAGGGTTTGGCGCTGCCCAGTGCCCCCTTGACAAGGTGGGGCACCGCAATGCCCACAAAGGAGATCGGCCCGGCAAAGGCCGTGACGCAGGCCGCCAGCAGGCTGGAAAGAAGCACCAGCGCCATGCTGAACGGCCGCACCGCCACGCCCACGCTTTTGGCGTAGCTTTCCCCCAGCTGGTAAGCCGCCATGGGCTTGGAGAGGCAGAACGAGGCTGCCAGCGCGGGCAGCACCACACAGGCCGCCACCTGCACATTGCCCCAGGTAACGCCCGAAAAGCTGCCCATGGACCAGTTGTGGAGGTTGACGATGTTGGAGTCCTGCGCAAAAGTAACCACGATGTCCGTGATGGCAGAGCAGATATAGCCGATCATGACGCCGCAGATGACCAGAATGCTCATCCGCTGCACCCGCCGGGCCACAGCCAGCACAAAGGCCATCGCCGCCATGGCACCCGCAAAGGCGGCGATGATGAGCGCCGCCGAGCTGGTGAAGCGCCCCTGATTGAGGAACATCACCATGGTGAAGGCCACGGCCAGCTTGGCACCGCTGGAAATGCCCATGACAAACGGGCCCGCAATGGGGTTGGCAAAAAAGGTCTGGAGCAGATAGCCTGCTACCGAGAGCGCCGCCCCCAGCAGGATCACCATGACCGCCCGGGGGAGCCGCAGCTGCAGGATGATGCCCATAGAGAGCGCGTCCTGCCCTTTGCCCAGCAGGGCCGCCAGCACGGCCTGCGGGGTCAGCGAAACGCTGCCCCACAGCAGATTCATGCCAAACAGCACCAAAAGCCCCGCCGTGAGGGCGAGGTAGGTCATTGTGAGGCGTTTGGGGGTGGTCATGGGGTACTCCTTTTAACATACCGTCAGGAAATTTTCTGTAAGAGGGTCAGTTCCTCCGGGGCGGGGTCGCCCTCGGTGAAGACACGGTTCATATCCAAAATGAGGTCCGGCAGGGCCATGCTCTGCTGGAAAAAGCTCTTGGAAGTGCACCAGCAGTCACCGGACTGGACTGCTTTGAAATCGGCCAGCATGGCGCATTTTTTCACCAGCTGCTCCCGGGTATCCACCACGCCCTCGATGGTGCTGTTGTAAATGAGTACATCGGCGTCTCTGGCCTGGGCGTAGAATGTTTCCTGCGGGAGATTCATGGTGGAAAGGCTGTTGCCATTGTCCGTGAGGTCGGCAAAGACATAGCTGCCGCCGGCCATCCCGATCATCTGGGCCACATAATCCCCGCCCTTGCGGACGGTGATGAGGTTATTTCCCGTGACAGAGAAGAACGCCACCGTCTTGCCCGTGGGCTCCTGCTGCAAAACGGGCTCGATCCGCGCGATCTTCTCGCTGAAAACGCGCTCGGCCTCTTCGGCTCTGCCCAGCAGCAGCCCAATGAACTTGATCCACTCCATCCGGGCAAGGGGGCCGCTCTCATAACTGGAGCGCTCCACCAGCACCGGCACCCCGAAGTGTTCCAGCTGCTCCTTGACCTCCGGGGTGTGGTAGATCATGGTGTTTTCAATGGCAAGGCTGCAGTGGGCAGCCAGGATGCACTCGTAGTCCGGCGCACTGTACTTGCCCGCATAGGTGATCTCGCCCGCCTCCATGGCGGCTTTGGCCTCGTCGAGATACCAGCCATCGGCCCGGGTGCCGGAAAGAGCGATGGAATCCAGCGCGTCCAGGTGGATGAAGTAATCCATAATGGAGCTGGACACAAGGTAAATATTTTCCAGCGGCTGGCGCAGCTCCACGGTTCCCTCCGGGAGGACGGAAAGCTCCGCCGCTCCCTCGGGCCGGACAAGGAACTTGTCCCCAGATTCCGCGATCGTGAGCAGAACGGAGCCGTCGGTATAAACATCCGCCGTGAATTGCCGGGCATAATCCAGCGGGTAAGCGTGGTCCAGCACAAGGGCATCCGTGGTGGCCGGGGCCTCCTGCTGCCCGCTGCCGCAGGCCGTCAGGGCCAGGGCAGCCGCCGGGAGGGCTTTGAGGAATTGACGTCGGTTGATCTTCATGGCATCAGTTCTCGCTCGGGGCGCTGAACGTCAGGGTGTACTCGATCTCATGGGGAGTGCTCATGGCGACGGTATCCGCCACAACAGAGAGCGGCGTGCCAAGGGCAGAGACCGGGATCTCAAACGTGGAATTGCCCTCGGTGTTGGTGGGCAGGTACTTCTCGCCGTCCACGATCATATAGTCATAGTTGGGGCTGGACCAGACGATGGTGGCGGTCATTTTGCCGTCGGCCACAGTCAGGGCAGCAGGGCTGTCCACGGTGGCACGGCCGGAGCCGCCCTCCAGCGTCACCTCGCAGGTGTAGCTGCCGTCCGCGGGAGTCTCCACAGCCTCCGCGGCCTGTGCCTCGACATTGCGGACGCTGACGGTGTGGTCATACCACTTGCCCTTGGTGCCCAGGATGGCCAGCTGGAAATCGGTGTCCAGTGCTTCCACCGGGACGTCAAAGCCGTAGACTTCCTCGGAGGTTCCGTCGGAGTAGGTCACGGTGTCGGTGGTGGGCTGGAGCCAGTCGGCCTCATGGTCCGGGGCATCCGCCGCCATACCGACATAGAGGTTGACGATCTTCTTGGACTGCAGGCTGATGTGCAGAGTCATCTGGCCGTCTTCCACGGTCAGCGTGCCCTTGCCGTCGCTGGCCTCATTGACATGGAACATGCTGCTGTCGGTATCAAACTCCGCCGTATAGGTGCCGTCTTCCAGTGCCTGTGCAGAAGAAGCAGCGGCGCTCTCGGAAGCGGCCCCGGAGACAGCGGATTCCGCCACGGAAGACACCGCCTCCGAGGAAGCGGAAGAAGTCACACTGGAAGCAGAGCTGCCGCAGCCAGCCAGAGAAGCAGCCAGCAGGGCGGATACTGCCAGCAGAGAAACAAAGCGCGTATATTTCATTGCATTACACCTCAAAAACAAGATTACTTGAATAGTATAGCACGCAACTGGGGGAACAGAAAAGGGGGACACAAACAAAATTGCCCGAAAAGGTCTCCCTTTCCGGGCAACGCGGGTCTATTTTAGCCGTTCAGGGAGTCGATGGCAGCCTTGGTGTGGGCAATGTAGAGCTGCTGGACGTCAGCAACCCCGCCCAAGCCTGCGATCTGGCAATCGACAGAGTCGAATGCACCGGAAGCCTCAAACTGGCTCAGCCAGGAGTCCTCGTCCGCACCGGCCATATCGTTGTTGGCGTGGTCGCCGGCAACGACCATCAGCGGGCGGAGCACGACCTTGGTGTAACCGGCAGCCTTGACAGCCTCGATGACATTCTCGCAGGAGGTGGACTCAGGCTCGCCCTCAACAGTGCCGATGAAGACATTGTCATAGCCCAGGGTCTGCATGACGGTCTGCATCTGGCTGTAGCTGACTTTCGCGGTGTGAGAAGTGCCGTGGCCCATGAAGACGAATGCAGTGCCATCCTTGGCAGCAGCCTCTACGCTGTCGTAACCAGCAGTGGCAACAGCCTCGGCAGTGACAGCCTTGGCAACAGCTTCCTTATCCTCGTTGATCACGGTAGCGTCAGCGCCGACCTCACCCAGCAGGGGCTCAGCCACAGCGACGGACTCGAACTTGTCGCGGTAGTCGTCGATCATCTCCATCATCTCGTCGTACTCAGCGCCGTGCATCAGGTGAGTGGGCTGGACGACCAGATTCTTGACGCCGTTGGCAACGGCACGGTCCATGGCCTGCTGCATGTTGTCGATCTTCTCGCCGTCACGAGCCTGGACATGGTTAATGATGATCTGAGCGGTGAATGCACGGCGGACAGACCAATCGGGGTAAGCGGCCTGCAGAGCATCCTCGATGCCCTTGATGTCTTTCACGCGGCTGTCGTTGAACGAGGTGCCGAAGCTGACCACCAGCAGCTCGTTGTCGCCGATGTTGTCCTCATTGCGGGGGTCATCCTTGGAAGCATCGCCGGTGTCGCGGCCAAAGTAATCGGGGTCAGCCTCTTCCCCCTCGACCAGCTCTTTCTGGGCGTCGGTCAGAGCGTCCCAGGCGTCCTTGGCAGCCTTGCACTGCTCATCGGTGTTCTCGTTGCGCTCCTGCACATAGATGGCGTCGATCAGGTCTGCCACGTTCTTTGCGGCCATTTCGTCAGCCTCCTCGCTGCTCACCTCGCTGGCGGCAGTGCTGGATGCTGCCTCGCTGGAAGCGGCGGTGCTGCTGGAAGCGCTGCTGCCGCAGCCTGCCAGGGTGCCAACGCAGAGCGCCAGAGCGGCGGAGACTGCCACGGTCTTTTTCCAATTGAGTTTACGCATGGTTCTTGTTTGTTCCTTTCCTGTTTTTGCTTGTGTGCGGATCTTCTGACAGAAAGGGTACAGGCGGTACGCCCGGACACAAAAAGGGCCCTTTTGCCGCGCGGAGTGCACAACAAAAAGACCCCTGTTATTTCTGGGCTTTTCGGTACAACCAATTCCTCGTGATCTGGAGCATCTGCTCCCGTACCAACAGCAGGCAGGTTTCCTGGCTGAAAGGGACGGACAGAACTGCCCGCGCCCGCGGCTGCCTTCCCGGAGGTTCCCCCAGTGACCGGCGCAAAACGCGCCAACGCCGCAAAGCTCCCTTATCACAGTGACGAGATCGTGCGGGAATCCCACCCGCTTCTCTTTTACCCTTTCCACCGCCCGAAAGCGGCAAAAGGCACCTGCTGTTTTCTATTCAGACGGGGTTAGTATAGCACAGGCCCGCCAAAAATGCAATCGGTTTTCAGCCCTCTGCCGGTGTCCAGACCATGCCCAGGGCGCTGAGGTTTTCCACCCGCTCCGGGGTCAGTCGGGCGTCATGGGCTGCATAGCTCTCCCGCATCCGGCGGATCCAGTCGCCCAGGCAGAAGCCATCCTCCGTTTTATAATTGACGGGTACGGCCAGATCCCCGTGGGCGGCGCGGTACTCCCCGGCCCGGCGGAGGGCGCACTGCCACTTGGCCTCCCGGGCGTCCCACTGCATCCCGATCTCGTCCAGCATCGCGATATGCTCCGGCGTGACCTGGAACGAGTCAGGCCGCGTCTTGCGGGCGGCCCGCAGGTTGGAGATCCAGACGCCAAGGCGGAACCCCGTTTCATCCACATAGCTGGCAGGGACCAGCAGATCTCCCCGGCGCTTGGCGTAGGCCTTGGCATGGCGGTAGTTGTTGAGCCAGTTCCGCTCCCGCACGCTGCAGCGGGCACGGGTGCGGACAGCCCCGCTCCGGCGCTCCGGCTCGCCCCGGAAGAGCTCTTTCAGGGCTTTGACCCGCTCACCGCGCAGGCTCTTATCCCCTTTCTGGAGCAGCTGCTTCTGGCGGCTGAGCCAGCTGCCCAGCCAGATCCCTTCTTCCGTGCGGTACTGGGCCGGGAGCTCCAGGCTGCCGTGGGCGGCCTTGTAGGCAGCGGCCAGCTCATAGCGATGCTGCCAGGAATCCGGCTTCTGCCACACCATGCCCAGCTGGTCCAGCAGGGCCTTGCGCTCCGGGGTAAGGCGCGCGCTGCTGCGGTCCGGGTTCTGCCAGGCGTAACGCTGGCGGCTGACCCACTTGCCCAGCAGCACGCCGTCCGGGTCGATGTACTCCGAGGGGACGTTCAGGTCGCCATGGGCCTGATAATACCGCGCGGCGGCATCATAAGCGGCCTGCCACTTGCGGTCGTTGCGGTTGGTCCAGTCCACGTCCAGCGCCTCCAGCCAGGCTTTCTGCACCGGCTTGATGGTGCCCGCCTTGTAGGCGGCCCGCTGGCTGCCCAGCCAGACGCCCAGAGCCACGCCCTCCGGGGTGGTGTACTTGACCGGCACTTCCAGCGTGCCGTGGTCGAGCCAATACTGGACAGCCGCGCAGTAGCTCTGCTCCCAGATGTCCTGCACGGTGTCCCACACCATGCCCAGTGCTTCCAGCCGCTCGGCACGGTCGGTGGACAGATTGTTGCCGAGGAACCGCTGACGGTTGTAAACGATCCACTCGCCCAGGGCAAAGCCGTTTTTATCCCGGTAGCGGACCGGCACCATCAGGTTCCCGTATTCTCCGCGGTACTCCCGGGCTGCGGCATAGCCCCGCTCCCAGGCCTGCTCCATCCGCTGTTTCCAGGCGATGCCCAGCTTTTCCAGCCGGGCGGCCTGCTCGGCGGTCAGGCGGCCGGGCTTTTCCCCGGCCTGGATCTGTCGCTGCAGCTCCAGCCAGCGGCCCAGCCCAAAGCCGGCTTCCGTGGTAAAGCCGCGGGGCAGCTCATTGATATCCCCTTTTGCGGCGGCCTCTTTGGCGGCTGCAAAGGCCTGCTCCCACTGAGCGTCCAGTTGGCGCTGCAGTTGGCGGGCCGGACGGATGCAGGCCTGGTACGGCTCCACCAGCGGGAACCCGGTGCCGCCGGCCTGTTCCGTCCCCTGTACCAGATCCTCTGCATTGCGCAGACCCGCAAACGAGACGTTGAGCTCCACCAGCGGGGCGGAGTCCCCGCAGAGCGCCAGTGCCCGGGCCAGCATCCGGCGGTGGTTCTGTTCCAGCCCGGTGGAGCGGACCAGCACGGCACCCGCCATTCCGGCCAGCCGCGCCAGCCCGCCGGGGGTGCTGACGGTGACCAGCACCTGCGCGCCCCGCGCCGGGGAAGCCGCAAACCGCACGGCCATCTCCTGATCCCAGCCGTCTTTCAGGATGGTGGCTTCTGTGTCCGGGCCGAAGAGGGCTTCCAGATTTTCCGTCACCCGCCGCATGGCAGCGGCGTCCTCACACAGGACCAGCTGCTTGCCCTTGGGCAGAGCCTCCCGCAGCCGGGGCAGCGCCGGGCCGCATTTTTCCACCGCGCGGCGAAGATTGGTGAAAACTTTTTCGCCCACGCCCGGGACGCCCGCGGCGTTCCACTGTTTCATCTGGATGCGGAATTCTTCCAGCGCCGTCTCGGCGGGCCAGAGGAGCACGGTATCCGCGGCAGGCGGCGTGACAAGGCCCCGGGCCAGTGCTTCCGTCAGTGAAATGGAGAACGTGCCCGCCCCCTGAAACATGGCTTCCGCCAGGCAGCAGCTGACAGGCTGGTCGGTGTCGATGAGGCCCAGCAGCTTCGCCTGCGGGCTGAACCGCTGCAGCCAGCGGACACGCTCTCCACACGGAAACGCCGTAAACTCCCGCGAGCCATCCAGGATGATGCAGGCCGGGCGGATCTTGGCCAGCTCCAGACAGCGCTGCGGTGTATTGTCCTCACAGTGGATCAGCTGCACCCGCGGCGGGATCTCCTGGCCGATCCGTTTGGCTTCTTCCAGCCGCATCCCGCGCCGGGCCTCCCCGGGCACCACCCAGATCACGGCCGCGTCCGGGTGAGCGTTGATCCACGCCCAGACGATCCGCCCGCTGCCGCTTCCAACGGGATAGAACAGCGCGGCTTTCCCTTTCTGCTCCAGCTGGGTGTCAATGGCCTCCGCCATCCGCTTATAATATTCCTGCAAATTTTCTGCCATAGTTTCCGCCTTTTTCCTGTTGTTGGTGTTTTTATCCCAGAAAAAAGAAGACCCGGCACAGCTCCCATTGCGTGAACTGCCTCCGGTTCCTTTTCAAATAGAATTTCATTCTTATTTTATTACAAAAGTTTCTTTCTTGTCAAGCAAATTTTCCGTGCTTTTCCCATGGGCAATTAAAAACTGCATCAAACCGGTCGGTTGACGCAAAAAATCACTATTCAGCTGTCAATTCAGGGCTGCTTGCAGGGTCGTTTGTTGTATTCCAGCTTGTTTTTAGGCAAAAGTTTGTTTCACATGAAAAAGGCGGAGCCCCCGCGCGTGGTGCACAGAGGCTCTGCCTTTCTTCAACCTGTCCGTCCTCCTCGCTTGCGCTCGGTGCCTGAGAGGTTATTTTACGATTCGCTGATAGGTGCGGAGCACTTTCCAGCGGGAAACGTGCTTGCCGGGCTTGAAATTGCCGTCCTCACGAGGCTGGAAGAAGCCTGCTTCCACGCACCACTGGGCTGCTTTGGCCGTGTCGGGGTCTGTCACGTCCGCAAAGGCGGGCAGTGCGGCAGGCTCCGGGCGGCCTGCAGTGTTCCAGAGCAGGAGGGCCAGCTGGGCGCGGTCCTGCGGCACGGAGGTGCCTGCCGGCAGCAGCTGGTTCAGGGCCACCTCGGTGCCCACGAGATAGGCCGTGGCACCCACGACGCCCACGACAGCGGTTGCAGCCGCGATGGTGCCGAAGTCGGCACTGGAATCATCCTCTTCCAGCGTGGAGAACTTGGCCAGAACGCCAATGTCCTCCTGCATGGTAAAGGTGGCAGTGGTGCCGTCCTCCATCAGGTCTTCCGGGCGGGGATCATCAAACACCCAGCAGGAGAACTTCATCCCCTCCGGGATGGCCTTTTCATCCAGCGTGATCGTCACCTTTGTGCCCTTTGGCAGCCGCTGACTTTGTATGACACCGGTAAGAGCATCAAAGTGCAGGGTAGTTCCGTCCGGTTTCTCGACGTCCACAGAGCAGTCCTCAAACTGGAGGAAGACGTCTTTGTCGTCGGGGTCGCCCGGGTCAGGCTGCACAGGATCAACGTTGTCATCGCTGCACCGCACCGTGATGCCGTCCAGATTCACAGACTCTTTTTCAATGGCTTCCCACTGGGCGCGGGTACCTTTGAAAATGATGGTCTTCAGGTTGGGGCAGTTGAAAATAAAGCAATCCGCCACCGAGTGGAAATTCATTCCGGTCACACTGGCCGGGATGGTGATGGTCTCAAGGTTTTCGCATCCATAGAACAGCGGGAGGCCGCTCATCTCTTTGAGAGTGTCCGGGAACGTGATGCTGCGGATGGCCGCATTTGCATCAAAAACAGTTCTTGCAGAGTTGCCGATCTCCGTGACGTCCCGGCCACCCAGCGTTGCGGGCACGACCACGTCAGCCTCGCTGCCATCGTAAGCAAGGATGCGGACATTGCCGTCCGTGGTGATCTCGTAGGTGTAATCGCCCTCGACTTTGTGAGGAGATGCATGCGGCATGTTCAACGGCATCCAGCCACGAAAATATAGGGAAGTCCTTCGTTGCTTGAATGCGACTGTCCGTGAATATCCTCGTGGTGCGCACATCGTCGAGCT
>OGCN01001664.1_pt1 | contig 27698 bp, 26 predicted proteins | sample 1570181 | NCBI WGS metagenome assembly OGCN01 (sample SAMEA4370584, study PRJEB24528) | human gut metagenome | reverse complement strand
CGATTTCCTGACACTGGGGGACGGTGGACTTCTTACGGTCGCAAAGATCGCGGAACAGCTCGGTGTCGCGAAGGAACTTGTGGGTTCTGACACGATAAAGCTCCCTGCATACCGCGCTATGTTCCTGGATGCGGCGTTAAAAGAGGATAAGAGCGTCAGCGTGTACCGCGACCAGCTGTTCAAGGCTGTTGTCCGTGGCATGAAGGACGTGGAGGACAGCGATTACGAGATCCCGAAACGCCTTGCATTGACGCTTCGAAGCTACCAGAAGGTGGGCTACCGGTGGTTAAAGAGCCTGGATGCCTACGGCTTTGGCGGAATCCTTGCGGACGAGATGGGTCTGGGAAAGACGATCCAGGTCATCGCCCTTTTGCTGGATGAAAAGGCAGAGAACGGCGGCACGTCTCTCGTGGTGTGTCCGGCATCCCTGGTATACAACTGGGAGAACGAGTTTGCCCAGTTTGCTCCGGAGCTTAAGATCATGACGGCGGCGGGAAACCAGGCCGAGCGCGAGGAGATGTTCGCAGCTTATGAGAAGGAGCGCCCGGATGTGATCATTACGTCCTACGACCTCTTAAAGCGCGATATTCTCTGGTACCATGAAAAGGAATTCCGCTTCGAGATCATTGACGAGGCCCAGTACATCAAGAATTCCTCCACACAGGCAGCGAAATCCGTGAAGGCTGTTCCGGCAAAGACGAGATTTGCCCTGACAGGAACACCCATTGAGAACCATCTTGGGGAACTCTGGAGTATCTTTGACTTCCTGATGCCGGGATTTTTATTCACGTCACAGAAGTTTAAGCGTGCGTTTGAGATGCCGATCGTGAGGGACCAGGATCCAAATGCCCTGGTTCAGTTAAAAAAGCTTACGGGACCGTTTATTTTGAGGCGTTTAAAGAAAGATGTCTTAAAGGAACTTCCGGATAAATTAGAGACGGTTCTCTACTCCAACATGGAGGGCGAGCAGAAAGACCTCTACACGGCGGCGGCAGCTTCCTTAAAGGAACAGCTCATGGAGGGAACTGACGGAGATTACGGAAAAGAGCGGATGCAGATCCTCGCGGAGCTCATGCGTCTGCGCCAGATCTGCTGCGAGCCGTCTCTATGCTTTGACGGCTACAAAGGTGGATCCGCGAAGCTCGATACCTGTATGGAGCTTCTCTTAAACGGAACATCTGCGGGACATAAGATCCTCCTGTTCTCCCAGTTTACATCGATGCTTGAGATCATCGCGAAGCGCTTAAAGAAGGAGAAGATCCCGTTCTACCTGCTCACCGGCTCCACGCCGAAGCGGGACCGCGTGCAGATGGCCTCCTCGTTCCAGAAGGACGATGTGATGGTGTTCTTAATCTCACTGAAGGCCGGAGGAACCGGATTAAACCTCACTGCGGCGGATGTGGTGATCCACTACGATCCGTGGTGGAACGTGGCGGCACAGAACCAGGCCACAGACCGCGCCCACAGGATCGGACAGGAGAACCAGGTCTCCGTATTCAAACTTATCACGAAGCACACCATCGAGGAGAATATCCTGAAGCTTCAGGAGATGAAGCGGGATCTGGCGGATACCGTGGTGACGGAAGGAACAGGAGCGCTCAGCAGTATCACGAGAGAAGACCTCATTCGTATGCTGGACGAAGATATATAAGCGATATGCCCATATCAGATGGACATACGGTTCCCGGCTGCACGGGACACAAACGGGAACACATGAAACGACATAAGAAAATCGACAGAAAATTGCAAAGTTTTTTCGGTTGATCTATGGTAGCATAGAGAAAGGAAAAACAGATGCCATCCGAAACAGTGTGAAAGCGCACGGGGAAACGATGGAGAAGGTTCTGTTTTTCAAAAAAACACCGGAAAAAGAGGATAAACATATGAGAAAAATGAACAGAATCATTCCGATTGCGCTTGCATGCGCGATCTTTGCGGCTCAGCCTGCACAGGCAGCCATCATCATCCGTTCGGATGGGACAACAACGGATACGAAAAATACAAATACAAAGACAACAGGCACACAGTCTGGAAACGAGGGCGGTCCGGGATATGAGAATAGCACATCCAATCCGTCAAACAGTACAACAGACAGCACAACCGGTCAGAGTCAGGTGAGCGCAGCGGCAAAAGCGGCAGCGGATGCCATCGCAAAGCCGACGATCTCCGCGGAGGCCGGAATCCTCTACGATGTGACGAACGGAAGAGTTCTCTTCGAGAAGAATGCCGATGAGAAGCTTGCTCCAGCCAGCACCACAAAGCTTATGACAGCGCTTCTCGTGCTGGAAAAAGCAAACCTGGACGACAAGGTGACATTCTCAAAGACAGCAGTCACAAACCTGGAGTCCGGAGCTGTGAAGATCGGACTCGTGGAGGGCGACCAGGTCTCCGTGAAGGACAGCCTCTATGCCCTGCTTTTAAAATCTGCCAATGAGGTCGCAAACGGACTCGCGGAGCATGTCTCCGGCAGTATTTCCGCCTTCGCGGAGCTCATGAACGCGAGAGCGGCGGAGCTCGGCTGTACGAACACACATTTCGTGAATCCAAACGGCTTAAACTCCGATCAGCAGTATACTACATGCCGCGATATGGCGAAGATCGCAGCTGCGGCCTTCGCAAATAAGACGCTCTGCGAGATCGACTCCACACTGAGCTACAAGTTCCCGGCGACAAAGGCAGCTGCGGCAAGAACCATCACTCCGGGCCACAAGATGCTCTACCCGAACGATTCCAGATATTATGCGGGAATCGTCGGCGGAAAGACGGGATATACTTCCAAGGCAGGAAATACTCTTGTGACCTGCGTGGAGAAAAACGGCGTCCTTATGGTCGCGGTGATCTTAAAATCCAAGAGCACCCACTATGAGGATACAAAGAAGATGCTGGACTATGGCTATCAGTATGTCAATACAGAGAAGTCCGGAAGCACATCCGCAGGAAAACAGACAACTGCCGGACACTGGGTACAGGATAACGGCAGCTGGAGATACGAGTTTGCCGACGGAACAAAGGCAGTCGGAACGATCTACACGATCGATGCCGCTGATTTCGGTTTTGATACGGACGGAAAGATGGTAACCGGATGGAAGATGTTCGGCACCGAGTGGCACTATTTTGAGACAAACGGAAAGATGGTAAAGAGCGCATGGAGACAGGATTCCGGTAAGTGGTTCTATCTCGACGCGGAGGGAAAGATCGCGAAAAATACCACGATCGATAACAAGTATGTGGTCGGCGCAGACGGCGCATGGGTACAGTAAAAATAAAAAGGAGTATTGATCATGAAAGAAAGAGTAAAAGTAATGCAGGACGTGTACGAGAACCGTTCCACAAATAAGAAGGCAGCAGGATGCACCGTTATCATCAGCGGAGAGATGAAGGAAGTTATGGATAAGATCATCGCAAAGCATCCGGAGTACAAGAGCTATGCACAGGCATTCGCAGGCGTTGTTGAGCGCGGGATCCGCATATTTGAGGAGGAGTAATCCGATTTGGGAACAGCAGTGTTTCTGGCAGCCAGTGTCATGGCTTTTGGGGCCGGCTGCCTGGCACGTTCCCGGTATGAGAGGGACTGCCTTGTAACGGAAAAGTACCGGATCGCCTCGGAGAAGATCCACGGACAGGGAAAGACCATCGTCTTCCTGACTGATCTCCACAATAAAGAATTCGGGGAAGAGAACAGCCGTCTGCTTGAGACCGTGCGGAAGGTGAAACCGGATGCCGTGCTTTTTGGCGGGGACGGAATGGTTGCAAAGAGGGGAAATTCTGATGTCAGGATCCCGCTGGCGCTTCTGACAGAGCTTGCGAAGGAGTTTCCGGTATACTGCGGAAATGGAAATCATGAGAGCAGGATGTTATGGAAATCTGAGATTTACGGTGAGACTTATGAGAATTATCGGACAGCCTTGGAAAATGCAGGGATCCGTTATCTCTCCAACGAGGCGGCGGATCTCGACAGCGATATCAGGATCTATGGCCTCGATCTTCCAAAGAGCGCCTATCTGCCGCGGTCGGGAGAGATCCCTGAGTGTCTTTTGAAGGAGACCCTGGGAGAGCCGGACCCTGAAAAGTTCTGTCTTCTTCTGGCCCATTCTCCGCTGTTTTTTGAGGAGTATGCGGCGTGGGGAGCGGATCTCGCACTTTCCGGACATTTTCATGGCGGAACCATCCGGCTTCCGCTTGTGGGCGGAGTCATGACACCCCAGTACCAGTTTTTTTATCCGCGCTGCGCGGGATATTTTGAACTTCCGGGAAAAGGAAGAGAAAAGAGCCGGATGATCGTCGGACGGGGACTTGGGACCCACTCGATCAATATCAGGCTGAATGATAAACCACAGGTGGTTGTTGTGAGGCTCTGCGGGGCTGATACGCAGCAGTAGGGACAAAATGTGAACGGCGTGATGAAGAGTGTGCATACGCACATTCTTTTTTGCGGTTATATATCGAATTGTTGGACATGGGCTTTCTGAATGGAAGACTGTGAAAACATACTTGAGGTGCATATGGAATTATCGTACAAACTGGAAAAGTTTGAAGGTCCGCTGGATCTTCTTCTCCATCTGATTGAAAAAAACAAAGTGAATATCTATGATATCCCGATCGCCGAGATCACGGACCAGTATATGGAGTACGTGCGGCAGATGGATGAGGAAAATCTGGATGTGGTCAGCGAATTCCTTGTGATGGCGGCGACGCTTCTCGACATCAAGGCGCGGATGCTGCTGCCGAAAGAAGTGAACGAGGAGGGTGAGGAGGAAGATCCGAGAGCGGAACTTGTGATGCGTCTCCTGGAATATAAGAAATACCGGCTGATGTCGGAGGAACTTAAGGACATGGAGTCCGGGGCGGACCGGGTGTTCTACAAGGATCCGACGATACCGCCGGAGGTCAAGGAATATGCAGAGCCGGTGGATCTCGATAAGCTCCTGGACGGAGTGACGCTCACGAAGCTTCAGAAGATCTTCGAGTCGGTGATGAAGAGGCAGCAGGATAAGATCGACCCGGTCCGCAGCACCTTCGGAACCATCAAAAAAGATCCGGTGAGTCTGGAGGACAAGATCACCTCTGTTATGGGATATGCCAGAAAGCACCGGAAATTCAGCTTCCGGCAGATGCTGGAAAAGCAGAACGACAAGACAGAGGTCGTCGTGACGTTCCTGGCACTTTTAGAGCTCATGAAGGTGGGGAAGATCCATCTGACCCAGGAACATCTCTTTGACGACATGTGCATAGAATCTCTTGAGCCGGAAGGCGAAGAAGAGGATATTGCTATCGATGTCACAACTGCTCAGTAGGTTTGCGCATTTACTGCGAGGGACTGTAAAAAATCGGACAGTTCCGTTACCAGTATGAGTAGGAGAATACCACTGTGGAGGAAAATGAATGAGAGTGGAAAATCTGAAAAAGCAGGAGTCCGTTGTGGAGTCCGTGCTGTTTACCATGGGGCAGTCTGTGGAGATCCGACAGCTTGCGGCAGCGTTGGAATCGGATGAGGAGACGGCCATCCAGGCCGTGGAGCGCCTGAAGGAGAAATATGACAAGAGAAAGGCGGGCATGCAGATCGTGCGTCTCGATGACAGCTACCAGATGTGCAGCCGCGCCGACTATTATGAACATCTGATCCGCGTGGCGGCGACACCAAAGAAGCAGGTGCTGTCGGACGTGGTGATGGAGACGCTGGCGATCATCGCCTACAAGCAACCGGTGACGAAGGCAGATATCGAGAAGATCCGGGGAGTAAAGTCGGATCACGCGGTGAACCGCCTTGTGGAGTATGAACTGGTGTATGAGGCGGGCCGTCTCGATGCGCCTGGAAGACCGGCACTTTTTGCCACGACGGAGGAATTTCTGCGCCGCTTCGGAGTCGGATCTACGGAACAGCTCCCGGAGATGAATGTGGAGCAGCGGGAGGAAATCCGGAGCGAGGTCGAGGAGGAGCTGAACCTTAAAATCGACGAGGAAGGTCATCTGATCGATGAGCCGGAAAAGGATGCGGGGACGGCAGAAGAACCGGTAGATTCGGAAACTGGAATGGAAAAAACAGAAGAGAATGAAAGTGGCGCAATCATAAGCAATGCAGAGATAGAGAAAGAAATAGAAAGCGAAGACAACAGCGAAACCGATGAGGAGGATTCCATATCATGAAATGCAGTGAGATCAAAGTGATCAAGAAAGACGGGACAAAAGAAGAATTCAATGTCCAGAAAGTCCTGGCGGCGGTGAACAAGTCCGCAAACCGTGCGATGATAATCTTCTCAAAGGCTGAGAGCAAATTTATCTGTGAGTTCGTGGAGGAGAAGGCGGAGGAACTGGACCAGTCAGAGGTGCCGATCGCCCAGATGCACAATATCGTCGAGGGCGCCCTGGAGCGCGTCAATCCGGTGGTCGCAAAGAGTTACCGCGATTACCGCAACTACAAGCAGGATTTCGTCCAGATGTTGGACGAGGTCTACAAAAAGAGCCAGTCCATCATGTATATCGGCGACAAGGAAAACAGCAACACTGACAGTGCATTAGTCTCCACAAAGCGCAGCCTGATCTTCAATGAGCTCAATAAATCCTTATACCAGAAGTTCTTTATGACCGTTGAAGAACTTCAGGCATGCCGCGATGGCTATATCTATATCCACGATATGTCCGCGCGCCGTGATACGATGAACTGCTGCCTCTTTGATGTCAATGAGGTCTTAAGCGGCGGATTTGAGATGGGAAATGTCTGGTACAACGAGCCGAAGACCCTGGATGTGGCCTTTGACGTTATCGGCGATATTGTTCTGAGTGCTGCAAGCCAGCAGTATGGCGGTTTTACGGTGCCGAATGTGGAGAATATCCTGGCGCCTTACGCGGAGAAATCTTACGGAAAGTATATCACAAAGTATATTGACCTTGGCCTCGATGAGGAGAAGGCAAAAGAAGTGGCATGGAACGACGTTCAGCGCGAGATGGAACAGGGATTTCAGGGATGGGAGTACAAGTTTAACTCTGTTTCCTCCAGCCGCGGTGACTACCCGTTTATCACCATGACAGCGGGAACCGGAACAAGCCGCTTCGCGAAGATGGCCACTATCACGATGCTGAACGTCAGAAAGAAAGGTCAGGGAAAAGAAGGCCACAAGAAGCCGGTACTGTTCCCGAAGCTTGTATTTTTATATGATGAGAATCTCCACGGACCGGGGAAGGAGCTGGAGGACGTCTTCGAGGCAGGAATCGAGTGTTCCTCAAAGACGATGTATCCGGACTGGCTGTCATTGAGCGGTGAGGGATATATCGCCAGCATGTATAAAAAGTATGGAAAGATCATAAGCCCCATGGGATGCCGCGCCTTTCTTTCCCCGTGGTATGAGAGAGGCGGCATGGAACCGGCGGACGAGAATGACGTTCCGGTGTTTGTTGGCCGCTTCAATATCGGCGTTGTGAGCCTGCATCTTCCGATGATCCTCGCGAAGGCGAGACAGGAGAGCAGGGATTTCTATGTGGTCCTCGACTACTACCTGGAGCTGATCCGTAAGATCCATATCCGTACCTACGCGTACCTCGGCGAGATGCGTGCCTCCACGAACCCGCTTGCCTACTGCGAGGGCGGATTCTACGGCGGACATTTGGGGCTTCACGATAAGATCAAGCCGCTCTTAAAGACCGCGACGGCGTCCTTTGGAATCACGGCGTTCAACGAGCTCCAGAGACTTTATAACGGAAAATCCCTGGTGGAGGACGGCGCCTTTGCCATCGAGGTGTTAAAGCATATCAACGAGAAGGTGGAGCAGTTTAAGCATGAGGACGGAAACCTCTACGCGATTTACGCAACACCGGCGGAGAATCTCTGCGGTCTGCAGGTAAAGCAGTTCCGGAAGAAATACGGGATCGTGGAGAACGTCTCCGACCGCGAGTATGTCAGCAACGGCTTCCACTGCCATGTGACTGAGGACATTACCCCGATTGAGAAGCAGAACCTGGAACACCGGTTCTGGGAGCTCTCCAACGGAGGAAAGATCCAGTATGTGAAGTACCCGATCGACTACAACAAAGAGGCGATCCGTTCTTTGGTGCGCCGTGCCATGAAGATGGGATTCTACGAGGGCGTAAACCTGTCCCTGTCCTACTGCGATGACTGCGGGCACGAGGAACTGAACATGGATGTGTGTCCGGTCTGCGGAAGCAAAAACCTGACAAAGATCGACCGTATGAACGGATATCTGAGCTATTCCCGTGTGAAAGGCGATACAAGATTAAACGACGCAAAAATGGCCGAGATCGCTGAGAGAAAGAGCATGTGATAAAACCAGTTTGCAGTGCACGGATTCAGGCATAAAAATGTGTTGCAAGCTTGCTTGCATAAGCATTTTTCTGCCTGAATCCGTATAGGGCGAACGCCCGAGAGATTCTTGTTTTCATGTAAATGAAAACAAGAATATGAGCACTGCAAACGAGCGAAACGCGTAAACGATTCTTACCAGAGACAGATCAAATAGAAAAGGAAAAACAAATGCGATACCACAACATAACAAAAGAGGACATGTTAAATGGCGACGGCCTTCGCACAGTCTTATGGCTGGCAGGCTGCAGCCATGCCTGTCAGGGCTGCCAGAATCCGGTGACATGGGATGTGAAGGGCGGACTTCCGTTCGATGAGGCAGCGAAAGAGGAGCTTTTTGAGGCACTTTCCCCAGCCTGGATCTCCGGGGTGACCTTTTCCGGCGGTGACCCGCTCCACTGGCAGAACCGGAAGGAGACAGGAAATCTCATCGAGGAGATCCACGAAAAATTCCCGGAAAAGACCATCTGGCTGTATACAGGATTTCTCTGGGAAGACATCAAAGACCTCCCGTTCTTAAAATACGTGGATGTTCTCGTCGACGGCCCGTTCGTTGAAGCGGAAAAAGATGTGACCCTGCACTGGAAGGGCAGCGCGAACCAGAGAGTGATCGACGTGAAAAAGACCCTGGCACAGGGAAGTGCAGTTCTTTACGAGTCAAAATAGAATAATGGAGTGAAGGAGGAAGGTATATGTTCACAAAGTATATACTCTGTATTTTAACGATCGAATGGGCCGTACTCGGCACCTGGCTGTTAAAGGGAAAAGGAAGATCCTACGAGCGGATCCAGAGGAACGACGAGATCCGGGAAAAAGACCGCTTTGTCCGCTTCCAGGGAATGAATCTCCTGTACCTTGCCCTGACTTCTTTCCTCGCCCTGCTCACGACATTCGCAGGTTCCGACCGTCTCACACTCCTTTTTTTTGTCGCCATCTGCCTGTGTCTGTTCGGCCGGCTCCTCTACGGAAACTGGAAATTCGGCGGGAAGATCTGGATCCGGTGGTAAAATAGAATATAAAAACTTATTTTTGGGGCTGTCGCATTAGCATATCAGTTAGTGCGGCAGTCCCATTATTGATATCAGAGTTGTTTTTACACGAAATTAAAGTTTATATAAACTTTATAATTTTAAACGTTTGATAACTTGAGACTGGTTCGCAGCTGGTTTATAATGGAGAAAATCATACAAAAGGTTCCTGAAAAAGAAAGGAAAACATGAGAAAAACATATCAGGAACTTGAATTTAAGGATGCGTTTATGTTTGCGGCGGTCATGTCCGATGCGGAAAGCTGCAGGGGAGTGCTGGAGCGGATTCTGGGAATCCCGATAAGAAAAGTAATGGTTCATGCGGAACATGTTCTCTTTGTAAATCCGGAAACAAGAGGTGTCCGTCTGGATGTGTATGCGGATGATGAACATGGAACGGTCTATAATGTGGAGATGCAGACAACGGACAATAAAAATCTGCCGAAAAGAAGCAGGTATTATCAAGGACAGATGGATAGGGCTGCTTTGAAGACAGGGGAAGATTTTGCAAGGCTGCCGCAGAGTATCGTGATCTTTATCTGCACATTTGATCCATTCGGAAGAGAGCGATACAGGTATACATTTGTGGAAACCTGCAGAGAAGATGGGGAACTTCTGGAGGATGGAACCTGCAAGATTTTTCTGAACACGAAAGGGAAAATTGAGACAGGGATAGGACGGGAACTTGTACGTTTCTTAAAGTGGATCGGTGAGCCTGATGCCGGGAAGGAAAAGGAAGAAAATGATCTGCTTATCACGAAACTTCGGACACAGATCACAGATTTAAAGAAAAATCGGGGAATGGAGGAAAATTATATGTTGTTTGGTGAAATGTTGGATGAAGAAAGGCGGCAAGGGCAGAAAGAAGGACTGAAAGAAGGACTGCAGCAGGGGAAAATGGATATACTTTTAAAACTGCTGCAGGAGCATAAGATCGACGTCAAGACAGCAGCATCAATTATGGGAATGGATGAGGATGAGTTTGCAAAAGCGGTAAAAGAATGCCAGGAAGTCTAAAACAATATTTAAACAAGTCATAAAATCTAGAGACAAATCTAACTATTTTTAATCTATCGTATCTGAAAACAAATCGATAAAGAATCAAAGAATGAATATCAGGAATCTATGTATGATTTAAAACAGGGCAGGCTTCCAGAGGAATCCTACCCTAAATGTGATTGTAAACGATATTTAATTAAGTACCGCCTGTGGTAACTGAGATTTCTCTTTTACATGAAAAAGAAAGCTCATATTTTACGCGTCCTTCTCCGCACTCTGTTCCTTCGCATTCATGATCAGCATCTGGAGACGGTTCTCGATGTTCGCGGAGCTGACATCCGGATCGTAGTCGAGGGGAAGGATCTGGACATCGGGGTAGAGCTCCTTTAAGCGCTTGGAGATTCCGCGGCCTACTACATGGTTCGGCAGGCAGCCGAATGGCTGCAGGATCACGAAAGTGCGGCAGCCATGAGCGGCATGGTGCAGGATCTCACCAGGGATCAGGACGCCTTCTCCGGCATCGAAGGTGTGGTGGATGATCGGATCGCTCTTCTTTACGAGTTCCGGAAGCCGGACAGCCGGTTCGGTGTAAAGAGGATGGGCTTTCGCGATCTTGTCAGCCGCGTCATGGGCGAGATCGAAGAACATGTCTGCCATCCGGTACCAGAGCTTTTCCTGGAGCGGCTTATTTAAATGATACTCCAGGACCTGCATATCCCGGTAGAAGTAGGACTTCTGGATGACATCGGACATGCGGGCTTCGATGAACTCGAAACATTCTGCTCTAAAAACGCCTCAATATCGTGGTTTGCTCCTGGATGGAAGTTTAAGAGGTATTCGCCAATGATCAGCACGGTAGGTCTCGGATGGGAGCGGTCATAAGGAACCTGCTTCATGATCTCAATGGCCTTTGAGAATCCATGCTTCGCACCGGCGACTCCATGGGCGGCGAGCCCATCGATCACAGCATCCAGCGCCTGGTCGAAGGCGGCGTCGGCGCTTCCCTTTGTGAGCTCGTACGGGCGGATCTTTCTGAGAAGTTCTTCCAGAATATCGATCATCGGAAGCGCGTAGGCGATCCGGAGAGCCGATGGGAGACTTAAGCGAAAACCAGGATGAAGGTTGTGGAAGTCCGTGTCATCATTCGTGAGGATCGGCACATCGGAAAATCCCGCGTCATCCAGTGCTTTCCGAAGCAGAGCGCTGTAATGGGTCAGGCGGCAGTCACCGATGTACTTTCCGGTGGCGATGGCATGGAAGGAGGAGAGGGCGATATCTGCCTTCGCAACACCCTGGTTCAACAGAGGCTGGATATCGGTCTTCGCGTAAACACCGCAGCGGCCGGAGATATCGTAGACGCAGGTTCCATTTCCTGCCAGCTCATTCATCTTTTCCGGCGCTGTCTGGAGAATCGAAGCGACCTCGTCGATGAAGGCACCGGTTCCGCCGGCACAGCTTCCGTTCATGCGCATGTCTGCGACAATTAAAGCGCCGCTCCGCGTGGTGGCGGCGGTAGTCGGAGTATAAAAGTGTCTCGGTCCCGGCATCCAGGACCGTGATCTTTGTTGTGGTGGAACCGACATCGATTCCAATCAGTAACTTTTTCATAATCGTATTCTTTCATATTGATAACAGTCCGATTGCTTTGAAGGTGACGGTTATCTTTTTCTCTGTTAGTCCTTATCTGTATAGTTTAGAAAGAAAAAAGGCATAAAACCGTTTTGCATCTAAAATCATGCCGATTTCTGCCAATTCATTCAGTATTTTAGTGCTTGAATTTTTTAAAGTCAAGAATTGCGGGGGATGGAAAAGGGAAAATAGCGCTAAAATTTCGCTAAGATAGTGCAAAAATGGCGGAAAATACGGGAAGTCAGGGAAAAAGAGGAGACTTGAAAAAAGAAAGAAAAAAGTCGAAAACAGCAGTTGCGGCGGTGCGCTGGATACAGGTAAAAATCAGATTAAAGCTGGAAAAATAACTATTCGAAGAAAAGGCATGTAAAAATCAGAGAAATCTGATCCACATGCCTTTTATAGTAAGTTCTATCGTAACTGTTCAGTAGGTCTGCGCACTTGCTGCGCTGACCGTAAGAAAACATAGGCTGGAAGGCAAAAATCCCATCAGCGAAGCTGATCTGGAATGGATTTTTGCACGTAACTATGAAGGCACTGAATAGTTACGTTCTATCATTCTTTTACGAGAACTTTTGTGATCTCTGCAATATAAACAGTGTGATAATCTTTCTCCGGATACCATTTTCCATCGTTCTCTTTTGCGATAAAGTTCTCCGGCTTGATCTCATCCTCGTAGAGCTTCCTGCACACGAAGACCATGCCGGCCTCCTCAAAAGCAGCTGTTCCGTCTGTGAAATACGGGGTAAGTCCAGCTTCTTTGACCTTATCGCAGTCGCGGCCTGACTTGGAACCGCAGATGGAGAGTGCCTGCTTGTACTCTGGTCCGTAGAAGGACAGGGTAAATGTATCGTTTGCGTCCACGAATTTCTTTGTGTAGCGCTGCGGACGGATATAGCAGGTGGCAACATTCTTGCCCCAGAGGACGCCGAGACCGCCCCAGCTTGCTGTCATGGTGTTACAGCCGGATTCGTCGCCAGCGGTGATGAGCATCCACTCAGAACCGATCTTTGTGAAGGGATTAAAATTCAGACTTTTGATATCAACTTCTTTGAATGCCATGGAAAAATCTCCTTTCAATGATAAAACTGCAGTAACTGTTCCGTAGATCTTCGCAGTTACAAACTACTTTTATTATAGAATGAGATAAAATAAATTGCAAATGATTTGTATACTGAAGGCTGGTTCATGAAAAAGCTGTGCAGGGTGCGGAAAAAATTCATGAGTAGATAAGGAAATTGTGCTTGAATGAACATGATATAGGTGTTATATTTTTAACAAGACAGGAAATTCACGCGGACAATCATGATTGGAGGAAAGCATATGAGAGGCGTAGAGACAAGGATCCAGGAGATCCGCCACCGGATCTTCAGGGAAGTGGCGAGAATGGCGTACCACACGGAATGGCCGGTGGACAAACGGATTGAGGAACTTCCGTATAAGATCATTCCGGGAGAAGTCGGAAATTTCAGAAACGATGTTTTTTTGGAGAGGGCGATCGTGAGCGAGCGGCTCCGTCTTGCCATGGGACTTACGTACCGCGGGGCATCGGATCCGGCACCGGTATCCCGGGGAATCGAGGAGGCGGACAAACCGGAGACATATTACACGCCGCCGCTCATCAATGTGATCAAATTCGCCTGTAACGCGTGTCCGGAAAAGCGGGTCTATGTGACAGACGGCTGCCAGGGCTGCCTTGCCCACCCATGTGTGGAGGTGTGCCCGAAGGACGCAGTGAGTCTGGACCGCACAAACGGAAGATCCAGGATCGACCCGGATAAGTGCATCAAGTGCGGACAGTGCGCGAATGTCTGTGCCTACCATGCCATCATCATCCAGGAGCGCCCCTGCGCGGCGGCCTGCGGCATGGATGCTATCCACTCGGACGAGAACGGAAAGGCGGATATCAACTACGACAAATGCGTCTCATGCGGACAGTGCCTCGTGAATTGCCCGTTCGGAGCCATTGCGGACAAATCCCAGATCTTCCAGGTCATCCGCGCGATCCAGACAGGTGAGAGAGTGTACGCCGCTGTGGCACCGGCATTTGTCGGTCAGTTTGGCCCGAAGGTAACACCTGGAAAGCTGAGGGCGGCCATGAAAGCCCTGGGCTTTGCGGACGTCTTTGAGGTCGCCATCGGCGCGGATCTCTGCGCGGTGCCGTTTATGGCGACATCCTGCTGTCCGGCATGGTCCATGATGGCGAAAAAACTGTTCCCGGACTACGCGAACTGCATCTCCATGGCGCTGACGCCGATGACGCTTACCGCGAGACTTATCAAGAAGCAGCATGAGAAGGCAAAGGTGGTCTTTATCGGGCCCTGCGCGGCGAAAAAACTGGAAGCCATGAGAAAATCTGTGCGGAGTGAGGTGGATTTCGTCCTGACCTTCGAGGAGATGGCGGGAATCTTTGACGCAAAGCATGTGGATATCGAGAATATCGCGGAGGATGAAAGCGGAGTCAATGCGGCATCCAGGGATGGAAGAAACTTCGCAGTTGCCGGCGGCGTCGCGAAATCCGTGGTGGATGTGATCGCCCAGATGTACCCGGATAAGGAGATCAGGGTGGCGAATGCCGAGGGCTTAAAGGAGTGCAAGAAACTTTTACAGCTTGCCAAGGCAGGAAAGTACAACGGATACCTGTTGGAAGGAATGGCATGCCCGGGCGGCTGCGTGGCAGGTGCCGGAACAATGCAGCCGGTGAAGAAATCCCAGACGGCAGTCTCCTTATATGCCGCGAAAGCAGGTCATGTGACCAGCGACAGGACGGAGTATGTGAGTGAGCTGGAGAAACTGGTGGACTAAGTGCGTGGCAGCTTGTTTTTCCGGTTCAGGCCGCAAAGCAACAGATTAAAGAGTTATCAAATAAAAGCGGCTTCCTTGACGGAAAGCCGCTTTCGTTGTAAAATACGTACTTGACTCGTTTTTTAGTGGAAAGATCCAGCAAAGACATGTCACAGTGAGCAGGAAAGGAGGAACTTTAAGATGGATCAGAAGATGGAGAAAAATAAGAATAAAACAGGACTTGTGCTGGAAGGCGGCGGTATGCGCGGCATCTATACGGCGGGAGTCCTGGACGTATTTCTGGATGAAGGCCTTACCTTTGACGGGGTGATCGGCGTTTCGGCGGGAGCGGTCCATGGATGCAGTTTCCTTTCGGGACAGAAGGGAAGAAGCATCCGGTATTATAAAAAATACTGTGCGGACAAGCGCTTTATGAGCACCGAAAATCTGATCAGGACAGGAAATTTTGTGGATACTGATTTCTGTTACCATGAACTTCCAGAGATCCTGGATGTTTATGACTATGACATGTTTAATAAAAATAAAGAACACACCGATTTCTACGCGGTCTGCAGCGATGTTGAGAAGGGAAAGCCGGTCTACGCGAAGCTTCACGATATGAAGCATGATATCGACTATATCCGGGCATCAGCGTCACTTCCATATGTGTCAAAGTTTGTGGAGCTTGACGGCAGAAAACTGCTCGACGGCGGATGTACGGACAGTGTACCGGTTGAAGCATTCCGGAAACTGGGATATAAGCGCAATGTTGTGGTCCTCACGAGAGATTCAGAGTACCGGAAAAAGCCGGAAAATACCTGGATGGCGGATATTGTGTACCATAAATACCCGAAGTTCGCAGAGGCACTTAAGAACCGGGCTGTCGAGTACAACATGAGTATCCGTAATATCGAAAAGCTGGAAAGGGCGGGCGAAGTTTTCGTGATCCGTCCGAGCGTTCCTCTCACGATCCCGAGGATCTGCAAGAGCGCCGAGGAGATCGAAAAGACATATCAGATCGGTGTCATGGACGCGAAGAAGATGATGGCGGATCTGAGAAAATGGCTGGAAACGTCAGAAGGATCAGAAGGGTGACGGAGCAGTCATGAAATGGTGAAGCCACCAGAGAAAAATAATTATGCGGGAGCGCCCGGTCTGCTTTATGGGCAGATGACAGAGTGGAAAACAGACTGATAAGGGGGAGAAAGATATGGCAGCAGGAAAAAAAGAAAATCAGAACGCGGACCATATGATCCGACCGGTGGCGTATATCCACACGGATTTCCCGACAAAATTCGGAATTCCGAGACAGAGCGGCCTGACGGGTGATCTGGAGGCGAAGATCGTCTTTGAGCCGGAATTTTCCAATCCTGAGGCCATCCGGGGAATCGAAGAGTTCTCCCATCTCTGGCTGATCTGGGAGTTTTCGGAGAACGTCAGAAAGCCGGGAAACTGGTCAGCGACGGTGCGTCCGCCGAGACTCGGGGGAAACATGAGAGTCGGTGTGTTTGCCACGAGATCCCCGTTCCGTCCGAATCCCCTGGGACTTTCCGTCGTGAAGCTTAAAAGAGTGGAATACCTGGAAAACGGCGCTCCGGTCTTAGTTGTCACGGGGGCGGACATGATGGATGGGACGCCTGTCTTTGACATCAAGCCCTACGTCCCCTTTGCGGACAGCCACCCGGAAGCGAAGGGCGGCTTCACGGACCAGACGAAAGAGTACGGGCTTGCGGTGGAGATCCCGGAAAAACTTCTGGAGTTCCTGCCGGAAGAAAAGCGGGATCCGCTCCGCGCAGTTCTGGCCCAGGATCCCCGCCCGTCCTACCAGGAGGATCCGGACCGGGTTTATGGCATGGAATTTGCCGGATATGAGGTGAAGTTTACCGTGTCGGAGAAGGTTCTCCATGTGAAAAGTGTGGAGAAATGTACTGTTTGAGCAGTGCAGAAAAATGATTTAGAAGAAAAAAGTTATGGACAATGATCGTGATGACGATCTTTGTTGTCGCCATCGGTTCCCTTGGAATCGCAGGTATCCCTGGAACAGCGACCATGGCTGCTTCCGTCGGACTTTCCGGTGTCGGCATGGGCGCCCAGTTCGGTATGGTCAGTCCGATCTTAGCCATAGACCCGATCATCGACATGCCGAGAACCATGATCAACGTCACCGGTTCCCTGACGAATGCACTCGTTGTAGATAAGATGATGGGAAATCTGAATCTGGATGACTACAATGATATGAGTTTAAATACTCTGGACAGCAAAGCAAACAAGGAAAGCGCAGAGAAATAAAATAGCTGCAAAGAAGCGTAAATTCCCCGTGTGTATCTGTAAGGCAGGTATGCGCGGGGGATTTTTTGCGGAAAAACAGTGGTGATTTCCGTAAAATGGGCATTTAAGTATGAATTTAACATGCAAAAAGGTTAAATTCATAACTATATCCGCTAAAAATTCGAAAAAACTGGACAGGCTCATATTTTCCTGTATAATAAATACTCGTGGTCTTTTTTCGGGACCAGACAGTTACTTTTACACACAGGTAAGAAAAAGGAGAATATTGAGTATGGAAAAAATACGTCCAATGTTGTTCACAACATTGAAGAAGTATTCCGGTGCCCAGCTGATGTCTGACGTCGTAGCGGGTATCATCGTAGCCATCATTGCCCTTCCATTATCCATCGCGCTGGCACTGGCATCCGGCGTGGGTCCGGAGCAGGGAATCTACACGGCCATCGCGGCAGGCTTCGTGATCTCATTCTTAGGCGGCAGCCAGGTACAGATCGCAGGACCGACAGCAGCCTTTGCTACGATCGTAGCCGGCATCGTGGCGAGAAGCGGCGTGGAAGGACTGGCAGTCGCAACGATCATGGCAGGTATCATCCTTGTTATCATGGGATTCTGTCAGCTTGGTTCCCTGATCAAATTTATCCCGTTTACGATCACCACCGGATTCACCTCCGGTATCGCGGTGACCATTGTGATCGGACAGTTAAAAGATTTCTTCGGTGTCACATACCCGGCAGGTATGGAGACCATCGAGACCATGCAGAAGTTAAAAGCTTTTGCCGCAGGTTTCGGAACCATGAATGTTCATGCGTTGATCGTAGGTCTTGTCTGCCTGGCGATCCTCATCGTAATGCCGAAGATCACGGAGAAGATCCCGGGATCCTTAGTGGCGGTTCTCGTTGGTATCGTGATGGTGAAATTCCTTCCATTACAGGTTAACACCATCGGCGACCTCTACAGCGTCAGCAACGCGCTCCCGGCTTTCCATATGCCGGCGTTCAGCTATGACGTGATTCAGGGCTCTTTATCGGATGCCTTCACCATCGCGATCCTGGCAGCCATTGAGTCCCTGCTTTCCTGTGTTGTCGCGGACGGCATGATCGGCGGAAAACACCGCTCCAACACAGAGCTTGTGGCCCAGGGTGCAGGAAACATCGTTTCTGCGTTATTCGGCGGAATCCCGGCGACAGGCGCTATTGCCCGTACAGCGGCAAACATCAAGAACGGCGGACGCACTCCAGTAGCCGGAATGGTCCACGCAGGTGTTCTTCTTCTGATCCTTGTGATCCTGATGCCTTACGCAAGCTGGATCCCGATGCCGACGATCGCGGCGATCCTCTTCATGGTTGCATACAACATGTGCCAGTGGAGAACCTTTGCAAGACTCGCAAAGACAGCTCCGAGGAGCGATATCGCTGTTCTTGTGATCACATTCTTCTTAACAGTAGTCTTCGACCTTGTCGTAGCGATCGAGGTGGGCATGGTACTTTCCTGTCTGCTGTTCATGAAGCGCATGAGCGACGAGATGGGAGTCAGAAGCTGGCTTCATGTGGAAGAGGTCGAGGAGCAGAAACGTGAGGAAGAGGAAGCTTCCAGGGGAGCGAAGAAGACAATGTCTGTGGAAGAGGCGCAGTTGAAGGCAGCAGCCGAGGAGATCAACCCGGCCAAGCTTCGCCAGATCCCTATGGAGCTTGCGGTATACGAGCTCACAGGACCGTTATTCTTCGGCGCGGCTGACCGCATCAACCAGATCGAAGTGAACGAAGTCACAAGATGTCTGATCCTTCGTATGCGGGCGGTTCCGGCGGCGGACAGCACAGCGATGAACTCCATGACAGCCCTCTGCGAGCGCTGCAAAAAGAACGGAGTTACCCTGATCCTGTCCCATGTCAACGAGCAGCCGATGCGCGCGATGGAGAAAGCCGGATTCGTGGATCTCGTGGGAAGAGAGAATTTCTGCAGGAATATTGAGGAAGCACTTGACCATGCGGACAAGGTGCTTGAGAAGTAAATAAAACGCGGAGACAGATTTTCTGCGCAAGGCTGAAAAGAGCTGTGTGACTATATGGGGGTCAGCAGCTCTTTTTAGCGTTTGTAGGGAAGACCAGACTGCAAAAATTAAATGATATTTTTGAAAAAGTCTGTTAAGACGACGCAAAATACGAAAAATACATACAAAAGTTACAAAAATCCTGACGAAATATATTGTATCTGTTATTTGCAAAATTTGCGTTAAGGAGGGAAAATAAGCGATTAAGGAGCGGCTAAAAAGCAGGCTAAAAGGTAGCAGGGATAAAATTTCTGTGATATATATGTTCCGACTTAAAAACAGGAGAGGAATTTCATCCTGTCAGATTAAAAACATCCCGAAAAGAGAAATTTCGCAAAGATTCTTTGCAGGAAACAAAAGCGGGGTGGATGTAAAAGAAAAATTTGGGAGGTATATATCATGGCTAATTTATTTTCGATCCTTTTCATCATCCTTGTTGCAATCGTAGGCGGTATCCCGACCATCGTGATCACGGGGTATATTCCGGTCATGATCGCACAGAAGATCTACAGGAAAGTGAAATATGGATATTCTTTGTATCGTTAAAATATGATAAAGCGCAGGATCACAGTCAACAGCGGGCAAATGGGCATGTTGATTCAGAATGCGCAGGAGCAGCAAGATCGGTTATATTTCATGCAGCAAATAGAGTATAACCAAAATGGGTGATTTTCCGGAAAATTATCTGCAATCTTAACACGAATTTAGCAGAAATTATGTTATAATAGTCCAAAAGAAAAACAGCCGGCGTTGAAGGTGCCAGATGTTTTTTGTGGATCATTATAAGAAACCGGAGGTTCCCCTATGAGCACAAAAGTCAGATCAGTGTTAAAGAACAGCGGGATCGCGATCGGGATCCTGGGAATCGCGACGGCATTTTGTTTTCTTGTCCAGAGGATCTCAGAATCAGACACGCACGTCCCGCTGTTGTTCGTTTTGGCGGTGCTGTTTGTGTCCCGCTTTACGGATGGATATGTTTATGGAATCGTCGCATCGATCATCGCTGTTTTCGGTGTGAACTACGTTTTTACATTCCCATATTTCAAACTGAACTTTGCGATCACGGGGTACCCGCTGACCTTCGTCGCCATGCTGGCCGTGGCCTGCAGCGTCAGCGCCCTGACGACCCAGATCAAGAAACAGGAACAGATGCGGCTGGAGGTTGAGCGGGAGAAGATGCGGGCAAACCTCCTGCGGGCGGTGTCCCACGATATCCGCACCCCGTTGACGTCGATCGTCGGCTCCGCGTCCGGGATCATCGACAACTATGACGCACTCTCTAAGGAAAATATCCTGGAACTCCTTGAGGACATGAAATCCGAGGGTCAGTGGCTCGTCCGGATGGTGGAAAACCTTCTTTCCATCACGAGGATCGGGGATGGAACCGCCAGAATCAATAAGGAAGATGAACTGGTGGAGGACGTGATCAGCGGAGCGATTACGAAATTCAGAAAACGATTCCCGGATATCGAGGTAGTCCCGAAGGTGCCTGAGAATGTCCTGTTTGTTCCTATGGACGCGATCCTGATCGAGCAGGTGATCGTAAACCTCCTGGAAAACTGCGTGCTCCACGCGGACGGCATGACAAAGATCTGGTTGATCGTGACGGAGAACGGGGACCAGGTGAAATTCTCCGTTGAGGATGACGGTGCCGGGATCAAGGAGTCCGTTCTTCCGAGAATGTTCGACGGAAGTTTCGAGTCGGAGGACGGAAAAGAGAGTGATTCCAAGCGAAATATGGGAATCGGACTTTCGGTATGCATGACCATCGTAAGAGCCCACGACGGAATCATGAAAGCAGAAAACAGAAAAGAAGGCGGTGCCAGAGTGATGTTCTGGCTGCCGAAAGGAGTGGACACGGAATATGGAGATTAAAGACAGAGTGCTGGTCGTGGAAGACGACAAGAGGATCAGCAATTTCATCAAGACAGTGCTGGAAGCGAACAATTACGATGTGATCGTTGCGCAGACGGGAGCGGAGGCATACAGCATGGTGACCTCCCAGTGTCCGGACGTGGTGATCCTGGATCTCGGTCTTCCGGATATGGACGGCATGAAGATCCTGCAGGGCGTGCGGGAATGGTCCGCGATGCCGGTGATCGTTGTGTCGGCGAGAACCCATGAGAGAGATAAGGTGGAGGCACTGGATCTTGGAGCCGACGATTACATCACGAAACCTTTCGGAACATCCGAGCTTCTCGCGAGGATCCGCACTGCGATCCGCCACACAAGGTCTGGGATCCCGAATCAGCCGGGCGGACAGACGGGAGTTTTTAAATCCGGCGGATTGACCATCGATTATGACAAGCACCGCGTGTTTATCGACGGTGTGGACGCGGGGCTGACCCAGAACGAGTATAAGATCGTGAGTCTTCTTGGAAAGTATGCCGGGAAAGTCATGACTTATGATTATATTATCAAAGAAATCTGGGGACCGAACATGAAAAATGATAACCGGATCCTGCGTGTGAATATGGCGAATATCCGGAGAAAGATCGAAAAGAATCCGGCGGAGCCGCAGTATATTTTTACGGAGGTCGGTGTCGGATACCGGATCGTGGAGCCGGATTAGGACGGGATGCCGCATCACAGCGGAAGTGGAATAAGATATGGTAAAACACCTGCTGTGTCCTCTATGAATTTAGAGGGCAGCAGGTGTTTTTGTATTATATGTTCGAATTATTGTGTGGCGGCAGTCTTCTGGACAAGTTCATCCAATGTCCCGAACCGGTAGCCTATCTCCGCCCACTTCGTCAGCAGCTCATCGAGGATCTCCGCGTTTGTGGACGAAGTACTGTGCAGAAGCACGATGGCACCGGGATGGATGCGGCCGAGAAGCTTTTTGAATGCTTCTTCCTTTGCCGGCTGCTTATCCTGATACCAGTCCACATAGGCGAGACTCCAGAAGAAGGTCTGATAGCCGAGATCCTTTGCCATCTGAAGATTCACTTTGCTGTATTTTCCCTGGGGCGGCCGGTAGTATTTCCGCATGGTCTCCCCTGTGATCTCTGTGTAGAGTGCTTCGAGGCTTGAGAGCTCTTTTGCGAAACTTTCCCGGTCGCTGATCTTCGACATGTCCGGGTGGTGATATGTATGGTTTGCGACAATATGTCCCTCGGAGATCATGCGCTTTACGAGGTCCGGGCTGGTCTCCAGGTAGTTCCCGACAACGAAAAACGCGGCGGGAACCTGATGCTTTTTCAGGGCATCCAGGATCGAGGGAGTGTTGCCGTTCTCGTATCCGGCGTCGAAGGTCAGGTAGATGACTTTTTCGCCGGAAAGATCAGCGTACCAGGCATTGTACTGCTTTAATTCATCCGCCGTTGCGTTTGCCACAGGCGGTTTTCCCTCCTGCTGGAACGAGAGCCCCCAGTTTCCGTCAGCGGAGGCCGGGACTGCCGGAATAACGGTGGCGGCGAAAGCGCCGAGGACGTAGGAGAGGGGGAGGAGGATGAGAGCCAGGAGAAACGTTCCGAGACGGCGTGGGCTCTGAATGCGGGAGCGGCAGAGCGGAAGATGGATATGTTCCCGCAGAAAAGAGAAGGAAGAAAAAATCATAGTGATAACCTGTTTTTTAGTTACAGTTCAGCCATGCGCTGGTTTGAATGAGAAAGTGTGTTGCAAGCTTGCTTGCATAAGCACTTTTTCATCCAAATCAGCATATGGTGGAACCACCAAGCTTCTTGTTTTCATGAATATGAAAACAAGAAGATGTAATGACTGAACTGTAACGTTTTTTACAGTATATGCGTCCTCAGATATTTGTATTCCACCGCAAAATGTGGTAAGATGTGTTGGTGTGCGTATTGGGTGCCGTCTGCGGCAGCACAATACGGCGGCATGAAAGGAGAGAGGCAATTGAAGATCAGGATCCGGAGGATTCTTTTTCCAATTCTGTTCTGCCTGGCGGTGGCGTGTCTCATAGAGCTTCCGCTTGCGCAGACGGCGCTGTTCGGGGACGATGTGATCCTGTGGGATACACTGTTCCGGGCGATCGTGGCGGTTCCGATGCTGGTACATCTTTATAGAGAGGATTCGGTGTTCCGGGGAAAAGAACACTGGAACGGAAAAATCGTGGCAGCAGTATTTTTTGGCGGCGCAGGAATATCCCTGGCATTCGGCTTTGCGGTGAAAACACTTCAGATCCCTGGCGCGGTGTTGGCGGATGAGAGCCTGTTTACGGGAAATCTCTGGCTGGAGACTGTGGTACTTCTGGCGGCATCCCCTGTTCTGGAGGAATACTTTTTCCGCGGCGTTCTCTATGGAAGATGCAAGGAGCTTGTGTCCGCCCCGGCAGCAGCATTTATGACTGCGGCATTTTTCAGTGTGTTCCACTGGGATCTTGTGCAGGGAATCTACAGCTTCTTTATGGGGCTGATCCTGGCATATCTTATGGAAAAGACGAACACGGTGAAGGCACCGGTGGTGTTCCATTTCGCGGCGAATCTGGCGGCACTTGTTCTGGCGGTTCTCTAGCCTGATGGAAAAAATGTGCTTATATTTCCGTATCAGAATCGGTTGGTTCCATTGGTTTTGATGCCGCAAAGATGGCGAAAAAGGCGGCAGATTGCCGTAAAATCGTAAGGGAATTGTAATTGAATCATCAAAATACAGATGATAAAATAGTTTAGGCAAAAAGAAAGGCGGGAAAACGATATGAAAAAAAGAACCTTATTCCGCAGCGGTGCGGCGTTTCTTATGGGACTGCTGATGACCGCGGCGGTGGGATGCTTCACGAGCTTTGCTTATGACAGTGCATGGCTGAAGGCTTGTTCGGTAGAGAACGGAAACAGCATCTCCGTCACAGGAACAGCCACGACCGGCGCTTTAAATGAGGGGGAAACTCCGGATGATGGATATTACTATCTGTTTGAGCTTCACCCATATGAGTCTGAGATAGGCTCCAGAACGGACTACATCGCATGGAGCAACAAATCCGACAAGTTAAAATTCACCTTAAAATACAGCGGTGATTCCACAGATACGATGCTCTATTCCAGATTTGTGGTTGCGTTAAAGACCGGCAGCACCTACACACCGATCAGCAATGCGATCTATGTGACGAATCCGGGCGACGTTGCAAAGTTCCGCGAGGATTACCCGGAGCCGATGAGCAAAAAAGGACTTCTGATCCAGCTCGATATGCTCGGCGACGCGCTGAACCTGGGTGTAAAGCACACAACGGTCAATATCCCGTATCACCAGCTTGTGGGCGGCAATTTAAAGTACAAATACAACGGAAAGACCTACAACTTCAACGGTGATCTCATCAAGGATTATGATAAGATGATCAGTGCGTTCTCCGCAAAAGGAATTGTTGTGACGGCGATCCTTTTAAACGGCTGGAACGACAGCTACCCGGAGCTTCACGAAGCCGGGCTTGCGAAGAGAAACGAAGCTTTCTACTACGGTTTTAATGTCTCCACGGAGCAGGGATATGAGACGACCCGCGCGCTGCTCTCCTTTATGGCAGAGCGTTATTCCGGCGCCCACGATGACTATGGCCGTGTCAGCAACTGGATCGTCGGAAATGAGATCAACAACAACTTAAACTGGAACTACACCGGTCCGATGGATATCGATTCCTATACAAAGCTCTACTCAAAGGTATTCCGTGTGGCCTACACGGCAATCAAGAGCCAGAGCCGCAACGCGAGAGTATTCTTCTCCACAGACTATGAGTGGAAGCGGGCGAACTCCAATCTGATGTACGGCGCGAAGGACTTCATCGACCGGTTCAACGCCGATATCCGCGACGAGGGAAATATCGAATGGGGACTTGCCTACCACCCGTACCCGCATCCGATGACGGAGCCGGAGTTCTGGGATGATGATCAGACAGGTGCTGTCAACAATACAGAAGATTCACCGGTCGTAAACTTCAAGAACCTCAACGTCCTGACGGATTATTTCCAGAAGGACATCATGCGCGATGCAGGCGGAAATGTCCGCCATATCATTCTCTCTGAGGAAGGCTTTACCTCAAAGAGCGCGACCCGCGGAGATGTCTATGATATCCAGGCGGCGGCATTTGCCTACGCGTACTATCTTGTGGACAACAACCCGTATATCGACGCGTTTATCTTAAACCGTCAGGTCGATGCGGTGATCGAGGTAGAGCAGTCCTGCTCGTTTGGTCTCTGGACAGTTGACATGTCAAGCCCGAACAGGGTCATCGCCGTTATGCCGAAGAATATTTACAACGTATTCAAATATATTGATACAAATAAATCTCTGAAGTATACGGAATTTGCGAAGAAGATCATCGGAATCAACAAGTGGAGCGATGTGATCCCGGGATTTAAGCTGCAGGAATAATTCAAAAAATAAAGCTGGTATTTTGATTCGGCAGGACACTTTCGGATATGTGTTCTGCCGGATCTTTTTTGCTTACAAATACCAGTTTTACTGGATTTTATTGACAAAATCCTGACGAGGGCTTATAATGCGCTATGACGATTATTTAGTACGACAACTCAGGAAATGACAGGAAAACAGTTTTGTGTGTCAACATTTTTCAGGAGGATATCATTATGGCAAAGAAGAACAATCCGCATAATGCGATCGCAGCCGCTGCAAAGAAGATGATAACTGCACCGGTTAGCAATAACACTGCAGAAGTAAAGGCAGCAGAGGCAACAGAGACAAAGGAAGTTAAGGCAGAAGCAAAGGCAGAGGCTCCGAAAGCAGAAGAGCCGAAGAAAGAGACAGCAAAGAAAGCTCCGGCAAAGAGAACAACAGCAAAGGACATCAAGACATCCGTAGTTGTACAGTTCGCTGGCAAGGAAGTTACAGAGAAAGACCTCATTGCAGCTGTTAAGAAAGCCTACACAAAGAAAGGCAACAAAGTCGGCGATATCAAGACCATCGAGATCTATGTAAAGCCGGAAGAGAGCGCTGCTTACTATGTAGTAAACGGAGAAGGTTCTGACGATTATAAGGTAACCTTATAATTCAGGAATCTCAGTTGTATCTGTACACTTTGTGAAGAGTGGAGGGGCTGTTGCAAACGTTCTGTATCTTTTGCAGCAACCCCTCATTTGTTGTATCAATAAGAATCCGGGAGCGAAAGCAGGCTGCCGGGTGAAATAGATAAAGGAGAAACACAGATGGAACAGCAGGATACCTGGAAACTTCCAGAGGCATTTGTGACGAGAATGAAAGCGATGCTGGGAGACGAATGTGACGCCTTCCTTGCAAGCTATGAAAAAGAGCGGGCTCTGGGACTCAGAGTCAATACCATGAAAGTTTCAGCAGAAGAATTTGCTGAAAAAAATCAGGCGGAATTTTCTTTGCGTCCTGTTTCCTGGTGCCCGGAGGGCTTTTATTATGCGCAGGAGAGTCGTCCCGGACGTCACCCATACCATGAGGCAGGTGTCTATTATATTCAGGAACCCAGCGCCATGGCAGTGGTATCCCTGCTGAATCCGAAGCCGGGAGAGCGTGTGCTGGATCTGTGCGCGGCTCCAGGCGGAAAGACCACCCATATTGCGTCCCGTCTGAAGGGGAAAGGGCTTCTGGTGAGCAATGAAATTCATCCGGCCCGGGCAAAGATCCTCTCCCAGAATGTGGAGCGTATGGGCATCGGCAATGCCATTGTGACCAACGAGGATTCCGGTACTCTGGCAGACTTCTTCCCGGAGTTTTTCGACTGTATGGTTGTGGATGCGCCCTGTTCCGGCGAAGGCATGTTCCGGAAAGATGAACAGGCCAGAAACGAGTGGAGCGAGGCAAATGTAAACCTGTGCGCGGAGCGCCAGCAGGAGATTCTGGATAATGCGGCAGAGATGTTGAAACCGGGGGGCAGAATGGTCTATTCCACCTGCACCTTTGCGCCGGAGGAGGATGAGGACGGCATTGCCGTTTTCCTGGAGCGTCACCCGGGGTTTTCTGTCGTGTGTCTGGAACAGGATGAAGTGCCGGAGGGCTTATCTTCCGGACATCCGGAATGGAGCCGCAATCACAATCCGGAGCTTCAGAATACCTTCCGGATCTGGCCGCATAAGTCGGAGGGAGAGGGCCATTATCTGGCACTGCTTTGTAAGGCAGGAACCTGGACTCCGGAAGATGGACGGAAGCGGAAACAGCCGAAATACTGGAGCGATAAGGCTGGTCGTTCCTATGTGGAAGACTTTCTGAAAAAGTCACTGACGGCATCCGGGCATGATGCGCTGGAGACTGGCATGGACCGCCTGATCCTGTTCGGAGATCAGCTGTATCAGCTGCCGGAGGGAACACCGGCCCTGGACCGCCTGAGAGTCCTTCGCCCGGGCCTTCATCTCGGTGCCTTCAAGACCAAACGCTTTGAACCGGCTCATGCGCTGTCACATTTTCTGAAACCGGAGCAGGCTGTGTCTGTGTGCCGGCTGGATCCGGCAGATCCTCAGGTGCTGGATTATCTGAAAGGAAATACGGTCAAAGGAGAGACCGGTCTTTCCGGCTGGACCCTCGTCTGCATCGGGGAGTATCCGCTGGGATGGGGAAAAGCAGTTTCCGGCGTAGTAAAGAATCACTACCCAAAAGGGCTTCGCATACAGGGGTAATCCCTGTTGTGCGAAGCCCTTTTGATTGCTATGCATATCGAGGAGGCGACAGTGGCGCCTCCGCTGATTTTG
>OGCN01001649.1_pt1 | contig 27937 bp, 22 predicted proteins | sample 1570181 | NCBI WGS metagenome assembly OGCN01 (sample SAMEA4370584, study PRJEB24528) | human gut metagenome | reverse complement strand
TGAAAATCATAACTCCCTGCAATATAAACAGGCAAAGAATCCTGATGATTCCATGCTTCATATTTTATAGAAATCCCGAATACGCTTGTAAACATATTTCTCCTTCTCCTTTTAACTCAATTTGTTTCATTTTAACTTAGTCAATGTTAAAAATCAAGTTTTTGAGTTATTTTGAATTTATATTTCTTTTTTCCGTGACCGGATACTGACTGGTTCAATAATGTCTGTCTTTGAAACGCTTACCTGAACTTTCTGTCTTTCGTTATAGAATGATGTGGAAGTTTCGGTAACAGAGATATTCTGACCTACCTTTGAAATCAAAGTTGCTGTTTACATTTCTTTAATACAGCCAATAATGTGTCCATCATTTCTACACCAGGCATATGTCCTGTGTTAGCAACCACCTTGCAATTTAAATTTGCATTATTGCAATTATTCACTAATTCTTCTACTGATTTTGTAGAAGCAACTATATCTGTATCGCCCTGCAAAATTATGTACGGAATTCGAACACTTTTTAATTGCTCGGTAAGGTTAATATGTATTATTTCTTTCCACAATGAAGTATTCTTCCTATATCCGTTTACCATAATTGCTTTAAAATCCTTCATTTTGTAATCAGGACTCGCCAACAATCCTTTTGTAATAGTTCCCATTGGCGCTTTCTTACCAATTTTATTTTGATATGCATTTGTATATTTACGAAGTGCACTTGATATCAATTGCAAGTCTTTCCCTTTAAAATTATCTACTGTTACATTTTTGATTCTTTCTAGCTTCTTTACAGGAATACTTGTTTGTGCTAACGTATCCCTCACTTCATCACAAATAAATACATTTTTAATTATCTGATTACAAGCAATAACACAATCAACGGCATATGGATTCTTTTCCAATAACTTAGCACTTAGTATAGACCCCCAAGAAGTTGAAAATATCATTATCTTGTTATTGGGAAATTTATCCTTTATATTTGCTATCAGTTCTTCCGTCATCTTAACAAAGGAATCAACAGAAAACGAATCGTTAATCACATGGTTATTTATTCCACAGCCAAGTTGGTCTCAATAAACCATAATGAACTCATCTGTAAATACTGAGAATAATCCTCTACATCCAACCGAAAATGGTATCGGTGTCCCCGGTCCACCATGCAAGGTTATAGCTATTGGATTATCTTTACTTTTACCTTCTATCAACACCTTCTGTTGAAACTCTCCAAGGGAAAAAGAACATAATTTCGAAATTGCATTATTGGATTTTATCTTTTTATTATTCATTCCTCTATCCTCTCCATTATGCACAAAATTCCGATTTTCTTAATTCAACAAACCGGAATTTATCGCAATATTCCATTCTTGGATTATACTCGCTTATAGATAATTGGTTCATCATATCCAAAAGTTTTCTTTCCATTAACTTCCATGCTTTCAGATACCTCCAGACAACTATCAGAAAACTTTTCCCAAAGTTTAAATGTCATTACCGGTGAAAACCGGCTTGTACTGCCTCCTTCCCAGATTCCATCTTTTTCATGATAGAGCGCCGGAGTGAATTTTTCAGATTTTTTCAATTCAGTGTAGTCAACATTTTTCATAGAATCATATGAAAACGTACTTTTATCTTCTCCTTCTGGTATTTCATAAGAATACAACACAATTTCATCTTCTTCCTCTGTAATAAGGAAAAGATGCGGTGAAGCATGGCGTTTCCCATTTGTCTCATAGTAGCTTTCTTCAACAACAAATTTACCATTAAAATCTTTAGGAAGGTTCAAAATTTTCTCATTACAGATTGTATTAATGTGTTCTGCATAAGGATATGCTTTTCCTTCTTTCTTCAACTTATCAAACTGTTCTTTATTATTAAAGTGTCCCGTCATCATATCAACAAAATTATCGAGTTTCATCATGTTTTTTTCCTCCAAATTCCGATTGAGATTTCACCTGTTTTAAGAAATTTAATAACTGTTATATTTTGTTATTAAATTCTCCGCAAACCATTGAAAACACTGGATTTGTCGCAGGTGAGCTTTCCCTTATTGTTTCCCTTGTGTTATATCGTCCCACCAGTGTTTACGAACTCTGATAAGGGCAAATACAAGGGCAAGAAAATCCTATAAAACAGTATAACACAAAATAAAAGTGACATGGTGAACTGATTGAAATGCTTCTGTGTTTTCTCCTAACACTTCAATATAATTCAGAATCTTCTATACTGTCCTCTTCTCCATAAAAGTCATCATCATTTTCTTCTTCCATCACTATCGAATCTTTTCCCTCATATAAAAAAGTGATATAATCGACTGTTATTTTCTTAATTTCATTTTCGTCAAATACATCCAACAACACACCTCCGCCAAGAGCATTGATATATTGCACGGTTGGTCTGAGATAACTCCGAGTTGGCAATTTGTAACCTTTATCAATCATTTCCCTCCATCCCTTAATTATACCTGACACAATTGTAAAATTAGAAGAAAATGTATAACTGTAAAATATATCTGTAACCTTTGTTGAAAAATCATCTGCTCCCAATGCATCTAACAACTCGAATCGATTATCCTTTTTATACTGGTATACACCATGCCCTACCCACCAACATTTTGATAATGTATTACGAAATTTGCCACTACTCACACCACCTTTAAAGAAAAATCGAGATAATACGGGTTCAGAATCTTTCCTTGCATCCCTAAGTGGTAAATTATCATAATCCCATCTTCTTCTCACATATTCATAAAAAGTACCATTGCATAAACCAGCCCATAACCGTTCATCAGAAGCCTGCGATTCACTAACATTAATTAATTCAGAATAAAGTATTCTACAATTTTCTAACTCTGTTTCACCCCGTCTTCTAGTTATGGGTGCCAATTCAAAATTTGGCACCTCCATAAACAATTCAAATGGGTCATAATCAAATAAATCATAAATCCATTGATTATTCTTTTCCCTAAAGTAATTAATATAGAGTCCCCCTATGTTGGCCGTTATGTAATCAAGAGCACTCTGTTTCATAAAATATAGCTTCATACATTATTCCTCCACTACAACAGATAAATTTCTAAAGGCCTTTCCTATCGGCAATTGCAACATTTCCTGTGCGATTTCTATTGACGTAGCATCACCATAAATAATATCTTCTTCAAATCGCTTGCCTTGAAGCTCACAAGATTTTTTGATTCTTTGATACCAGTAACAGGCAATATAAGTTTCTATATCATTATTTCTCACCTCTTCAATTACATATGTCAGTGCCGGCATAACCAGCATACTTATCATAAGCGGTTTCATAACTGGATTCGTATGAAATTTAACATATTCATTATATATTTGTTCGCTAACATATATTTTAATTTTATCTCCATTCAGATCAAATGTCACAGGTTCGTCAATATCCTGACCATTGTTTTTACATACAATCGAAAAGAATGCATCATCGCTTGCTAATTCTTCATAATTTTTCAAAACAACGATTCGCGGTAAATTTCTATACGCTAAAATAAAACCCTTTTCAAAATCTACCGGTTCGTCATAATCTTCATTAAAAGCAGATGAATAAAATTTTGTCACCGTTTGTTTTGCAACAACCATCCCTACCAAAAACACCTCTTTATTAACTTTCGCCTTTGGAAGCCGATACTCAAATTTTTTTCCTTCATTACGAAGTACTTTTCTAAAGGATGTATTAGAACACTCAATATGAACTAAGTAGTCCGCTTTTCCTTGACGAATCAAATCTAATAACTCATCATTATCCAATTCAACTTCGAATTGTAAAACAATATCTTTCAATTCTTCAGTCTGGCTAAATTGAACATCAAATGTACTTCCAATATAATCATCATTTTCCATACATAAAACCGGGTATGGAAACAATCTATTCCTAATTTCCATAGGCTCTTACCCCCATTGCATATTTTTTGTTGCCAATGATCCTAAATTCCAATGTATTCTTTTCTCGCGCCTTCACATTTTTTATTCTAATATGTCCATCCACAACTTCTGCATATGTAGTTACTCCAACAACGCTCTCAACTTTTATCTGAAGAGATCTTCCGTTTTCACCTAGAGTCACTACTTCAAGTTCACCCACTGCAATATCATCTTCCGCCGTAAATATCATCTTATTAAAGCCATTCCCTTTACTGATAATCCTTGCATCAACATATACTTCTCGCATGCCATCATATATTTTATCTGGTCCATCTCCCGTAGAAACTCCTTTTCTGCCAGTAGCTTTCGCTCTACGTTTTTTTCCGCTAGGATGTCGATGCCCAATTTGATTTCCCTGATCATCAATGATACCCGATACCTTATGGGCGTCTGCGCTAGATGTGCCACCAATATCTCTAATTTTAAGTCTCCGGGATTCAATATCTTCCTGCTTAATATCTATACTTTGTACCGAATCAATTACAACCTCCGACTTTTCTTCCTCACGCTCTGTAGCATTTACCTGTATCTGCTCTCTTCCATTAAAAAACTCCCCAACATCAATATCTAATTCATCACCACTTATTTCTTTGATTTTCTGACCAATCATTTCTTTAACCCATTTTTCGACAGTCGTTTTATGCTTCTTAGCCAATTTAGGATCATTATGTCTTTTAGGTTCCCATGCATTATGCTGTGGATTTTCCATTTCTCTAAAAAACGAATTTAATCGATCACCCTGTATTTCTAAAAATCCAGTATACGAAATGCCTTTAGGTAATCCCGCTATTTTTGCTATCTTCATTCCAGAATTTCTAACAGTCAATATCTGTTTATTCATATCTGGTTTATAAAGTAATCTCAAACGAAGCCAACCCATTTCATAAAATTTTCTTTTTTCTTCTATTACCTTGTCATTATCTTCTCGAATTACATCATAAAAACAAGCCGCATGCTTTGTTTTAGGCAATAATCTAGTAATATGTGTTAACAAACTATCTTTATTAAGTATAATATTATCAACTTTGATTTCCAATTTTCCAGAATAAATAGAATATAAGAAATTGTCTAAAATCTCTGCAATGACTTCATCTTTCCAATCCATTTTTCCGGAAGCAAAAGAAAACACTGGAATAAACAAGTCAGTTCCATATTCATTTCGTTCATTTATATTATCTAGTTCTTCAATATAGGGAAATGGTTTATTTTCTATGCCATCACCATAATAACCTGTAGAACGTCTAACAGTATCTTCTCCCGGCTTCGACATTTTTTCATCTTCGAATGAAACTAAATGTGTTACTCCTTGCGCAGCTCTATCGCCATTAACATCGTACGTTCTATAAAACACTGTCTGTAATCCTGACACAACAAATGGTGTTGCTTTTCCAATCCCATAACTACCCGCAGCATTATCTGTTGTTTTCACTGAAAAAGCATTTCCCTGTACAAGACTTTTCCATGGAGTTATTTCTTCAGTACTATATGCACCTTCCAAACCTGTCGTATTATAGTCACTTACGCGTAGCACAAAAATCCCGCCATCTCTTATTTCTCTGGCAGCATCATTGATGAATTTTAATGTTTTAGCATCATTTTGTACTTTCCAGAAATTTCTACATTTCACCAAAATATTTCTCATATCTTCTATACCTGGAAATTTGGTTGCCGGTTTGATATATCTTTTTTCAAATTCAATCCGTACTGGTTCATTTGCATCTCTTACTGCATCTAATGAATTCTGACAAATTTCTCGCGCCATCGCACGAATAGGTTCTCCTTTAAACATCTCCAATCCTGGATTCGAGAATCCTTCCGTCTCACCATATCCTCGCGAAGGAAAAAACCAATCTGACATATATCCTCACTTCCTTTTGTATACTACCACAACAAAATTATCAATTTTATCATTTAATTCAATGAAGGCATAACCTCCAACAACTTCTGATAACTATCAACGTCATGATACCTCACCTTACTCGTTGACATTTCGTTAAACAGCTTCTTCGCACAGGATATCTTCGCCTGCTCAATTGGTCTAAGCTCAAGGCTTTCCATCGTTCCTTTTGTCTCTGCCACAAAGAAAATGTGCTTTACTGTCCTTTCATAGAATGCGATTGCCCAATCCGGAGAATAATTTCCAACTGGCGTAGGAATCTGAAATGTTCTCGGTAATTTAGCATATACACACACTTCTTCTGCAGCATCTAAATCCTCTGCAAAGGTTCGTTCAATGCTCTTTTCAGCAGAGCCATCGGTGAACACATAGTCCTGAATTGCCTTCTTTGCAAGAAAAGCTTTATCAAAACTCTGTGTATTTTTTTCTGCCGTAAAGATTGTACTGTCATATTCTCCTTCGATTGTATCATAAGAAATATGATCTACAATCATGGTTGCCTTTTGTTCATTGATCAATCTCGCAACCTTCTTGATAAATTCTTCCGGATTATTCTTAAACATATCCAATTTATCTAATCGAATCCCCTGTAGGATTGCTGATACCGTTCTGCGAGTAAGTGTGGTTCCTTCTGCTACTTTTCCTATCAGGTCATATTTAATATGACTTGATTCTCTATGACTCAATCCATAGGTTCCAGAACTTTCACGCACAAAGGATTCACCACGCTCTACTTCATACTCATTCATTATGTTTTTTTGACTGCCAATCGTTCTTGTATATTGCAACTCCGATACAAATAGCTTATCATTGATATGGTCAATTGCTTTTTTAATCAATTCTTGACTGTCAAAATCTACTGTATAAGCATATTTATGATTGATTTCTTTCCAAAGAGCCTGAAATTCTTTCTTTGCAAAGTTTTCATTTAATGGATTGTCTTTTACCTTGGTCTCATGTCCATTACTAAACATATTTTCCAGAAGGCTGTCATCATATACTGACTGAATCAATCTATGTATCCCTTCAGCCATTGGTTTTAACTCCTCCGGCAAAGCTGCTACCGTTTTGTTCTTTATCTCATGCCGGTACTTATCCGTCACTTTCCGGCTCATATCAACATAGCCATTGGAAATGAGATAAAATTCAATGGTATTAGCCATATTATCATCAATAAGCGTAAGTTCTTCTCCTACCTTCACATATTTTCCCTTGAAGTATTCATTTGTCGCAACAGTTGGTCTGTCATACAGAACTGTCTTAATATCCGATTGAAGATCGGAAACAAATGTCTTATAACTCTCGCTGGCAACGACCGTCAATGTATTGACATCATGTACATCCTCCCCTAACGTCTGCACATCCATACGATTTCCCTTTTGATCAACACATAAGCGAAGTCCACGCCCCACCTCCTGACGTTTTCCGGTATTGCTGTCAGAATGTTTTAATGTGCAAATTTGAAATACATTTGGATTGTCCCATCCCTCTCGAAGTGCTGAGTGAGAAAAGATAAATCTGGTCGGTTCCTCAAAAGACAACAGACGCTCCTTATTTTTCATGATCAGATCATATGCAGAAATATCATCCGAAAACTCACTGCCGCGTTTCCGTTTGCTGTCGATGCTATGCCCCTGCTTGTCAATACTGAAATATCCCCTATGTACTGCATGTACATCGCTGCAGGAATCTTTTAAATATTTCTGATATGGTGTATCAAGCAATGTAATATATTCATTTAAAACATCCTGATACTCCTGCTCGAAGATTACTCCGTATTCTCCAAGCAATTCTTCTCCATTTTCATCATATTGCCGATACTTTGCTACTTCATCAATAAAAAATAACGATAAACACTTGATTCCCATATTGAATAATTTTTCTTCTTTTTCAAAATGAGAAATAATCGTTTCTCTTATTTGAATCCGGCGCATATCATTTTCTGATATATCACCCGTTACCTCACCCGTTTGAAGCATCTCCCCATTGGTAAACATCACTGTCCCACGCAGTGGATCAATCTCCGATATCGTATATCCCTGATACTGCTCCATTTTCTTTGATTCATAATACAGATCGTCGCCAACACCCAGAATACGAGTTTCCCGGTTAATCGATTTGTTATATCCAATCTCCAATTCAATTTTCGCCATAGGTGGTTTCTTGGCAGATAATATGATCTGCTCCAAATACAGATAACCATCTGTCCCGCGGAAATTCTTTACCTCAAAGCCTTTCACCTCTATTTTTTTCACCAATTTCTGGTTAAATGCCTCTAATGCATCCAATACATAAATAAGATTATGCTGCGTTTTGTGCGTAGCAGAATAATTCAATGTAAATAAAGGATGAAAATTTTTCAAAGCTTTTTGAGTAACATCTCCTCCCATTTTCTGTGGTTCATCCAAAATAATGATCGGTCTATTAGCAGCAATGACATCAATCGGACGTCTAGAACCAAACTCATCACGTTTCGAATATATTACACGCGATTCCTTGCTGCGTCCTCCCTCTTTCAACGAAGCCGCAAAAGCCTGTGTATTGATAATCATTACATTGATTCCTGCGTTGCTTGAGAAATTGTCAAGCTGATTCAAACTGGAACTATCATAAACAAAAAAACGAGCCTTTTTCCCGTAATGTTCCATAAAATGATCCGCTGTAATCTCAAACGATTTCTTTACACCTTCTCGAATCGCAATACTCGGAACAACAACAATGAATTTACTCCAACCATAGTTTTTATTTAATTCAAACATTGTCTTAATATACACATATGTCTTACCGGTTCCGGTTTCCATCTCAATATCCAGACTACATCTGCCTAAATCTTTTACCAAAGACGCGGAACGTTTGATGTTGTTCTGACTTTGTATTTCCTGAATATTATGCAACAACTGCTCATCCGAAATTTCCACCAATTCATTCTTATAACCAGTATCATCGGAAGGGTCATAAACTTCAATATTATTATCAGTAAAACCAAGCTGCATCTGCTTGTCCTTCGCACTCATTTTACCAAGATCGCGAATGAATCTGGTGTGATCATGAAACCCCTGTCCTGCAAAGGCTTTAATAACATCATCAACAGCATCAGTTTGATACTTTTGTATCTTAAAATTAAACTTCATCTTTATGACTCACCTCCTTTTCCAACATCATAAAACGATCAAAATCACTTTCATACAAGCGATCCTGAATTACCCGGTATTTTTCATATTCTGTCTCCGCATGAAGCTTTGCCTGCTCTGCACTGATCTTTCCTGGTCCAGTAAGCAGTTCATTCCCATTAAATTCCAAAAATCCATCCAATCGTTTTGCCCAGTCCTCCATACTCATAGGAATCTTTCGCTCTGCCTGCAACTCTGCATAATCCAGATACAACGACACAATACGCTCCAGGTAATTCATTTCCTGCTCATTCAAATAATTCTTGGCTACTGTTACATCGGCTTTTAAGATTTTTCCATCTGGAGCATTCTCCCAGGTAGTCAGCCCCATATGCTCTTTTGTTGCGTCTGCACGCTCTACGATCAGTTCTGCTGCCGTATGACGATGAACTGCAAAATGCATTTTATTTTGTACGGTTTTAAAGAACAACCGCGTTGTTTTTGCATCTTTATCATAATCAAATGCGGTCGCATACAGATCCGTGACCTTCTGATAGAACTTGCGCTCCGACAATCGAATCTCCCTAATCTGCTGCAACTGCCGATCAAAGTATTCATCTGTGAACATATGACCTTTTTTTAAACGCTCCGCATCCATCGTCCATCCCTGGATCGTGTAATCCTTGACAATCTGCCCTGCCCATTTACGGAACTGTACAGCCCGCTGATTATTTACCTTAAATCCCACGGCAATGATCATCTGTAAATTATAATGTGTCAACTCACGATTGACCTTTCGTGTTCCCTCTTCCTGAACTATTCGGAATTTCCGAATAGTTGCCTCCTCTGTTAATTCTCCATCGGCATAAATCTTTTTGATGTGTTCATTAATCGTTGGCAGAGAAACATCATAAAGAACAGCCATCATTTTCTGCGTAAGCCAGATATTTTCATCCTCGTAACGCATCTCAAAGCTAACATCACTCTCACCGGTAGAAGCTACAAATGTCAGATATTCTGCCGCTGAACTGCGAATCGCAACTTCTCTTTTTTTCTCATTAGCCATACTACAGCACTCTCCTCTCTGTACTAGGACTATAGGTAGCAAATATCTGTTCAAAATTTGTTGCCACACTGTCACTCGCCATAGAACTGTCCCGCATCACAAAATAATACGGCTGCTGTTTTGCAATCTCTGTAATCACTTCTTCGGTCACATCATCATCAAAACATGCAATCAAGTAATTGTCTTCCACATTAAATACTTTCTTACCTGCGATAGTGGTTTCCTCTATTTTGCTAGAAAGCAATACCCCAAGATCAAGCATTACCTGAAACAATAAATCTTCCGGTGTTCGATCCTCTTTGATATTGTCCTCCAGACTACTGAACAAAGATGGTTCATACTCCGATGATTGATAATATACATCTTTCATATTAGAGCTATCACATTTCAGCACACGGAAACCTCCATCAAATTCTGCCTCAGGATTTTCCTCCGCAATTTTCCCCGCAGCACGGCGAATACGCTCTTTACCAATTTCGCAAATATTCTTGTAACCGGCTTTATAGGCTTCCGATTTTTCATCCGTCTTTTCTGGTAATTGAACCATAATAAATTTACGTTTTCCACCATCTTTAGCGTTAAGCCGCATTACCGCATCGGCAGTGCTCGCCGAACCAGAGAAAAAATCTAAAATCATATCTTCTTTGCTCTCTGACATTCTTAAAATTCTCTCTAACAACTTTACAGGTTTTTTTCCATTCTTAAATGGCACCCTCCCTTGTAAATCTAATCTTCCCCAGGAAATATCATCCCACAATGTCCCCATTTGCATAGACTTGTAGACACTTGAACCATTTTTTATCGCACTATCTGCAAACCACACAACTAATGTATTATTCCATATATACTTTGTAGTCAACGTCCCCTTGTCTTTACCAGATTCAGGAACATATTCATATGAAACTAATTTCTGAGCGTCATTTATTATCGCGTTAACCTTAGATAATATGGATGTTTGAGCGTTTGTCACCATAAATATTTTATCATAGTACTTACTATATACTGCATCTATTGATAAATTATCTTCTTTCATTTTTTCTGTTATCGTGGAAAATTTGAAATTACTATGCATGTAAATCTTCATTTTTCCAGTATCCTTGACCAACTTTTTTTCTCCAAACGATTCTAAAATACGAGTATAATAAAAACCCACTTTATTTGCCTTATGCTCTTTTATATACTCAGAAATTTTTATGTATTTCCTAGGATGTTCGATTTTACAACATCTATAATTTTTGCAATAAATATAAACATATTCTGTATTCTTCTTTAATTTTTTATCTTCTCCACCTCCGCTTGCGCCAGCACTTGCCTTAGTTTTCAAACAAATGAGATTTATAAAATTATCTGTACCATACACTTCATCACATATCTTCTTTAAATTCTCTTGTTCATTTTCATCAATACTAATAAATATGACTCCGTCATCACTTAACAAATCCTTTGCCAACTTCAACCGAGGATATAACATATTCAACCAATCCGTATGAAAACGCCCATTGCTATCCAAATTCTTCACAAGGCGATTTCCTTCTTCATCAAACTGACCGCTATTATCAAGGTATTCTTCTGTACTTTGAGCAAAATCATCCTCGTATACAAAATCATTTCCTGTATTATAAGGAGGATCAATATAGATCATCTTTATTTTTCCAAGGTATGTCTCCTGAAGCAGTTTCAATACTTCCAGATTATCTCCCTCGATATAAAGATTCTCTGTATGATCAAAATCAACACTTTCCTCCCTACAAGGACGAAGTGTCTTGTTAATCGGCGCATTTGCCAAAAGAACAGACTTCTTCTTATCCGGCCAGGTAAACTGATAGCGTTCCTCATTTTCCTCAACCACCTTTGTGTTAATTTCCTGCATCAACACATCTTTATCAACCGCACGAACCACTTCCCCAGTTGTTGGATCAATGGTTTCTGTCACAGCATTCGGAAACAGTTCTGCCAACTTTTTATAGTTCTCATCTGCCTTATTGACTGTCTGCATTCTCATTTTGTCCATTTATCTTTCCTCCATCCCAAAAATAATATATTGGATATTTCCTAAATATTTGTTGTTCCGCTTCTGACAACCTAGCAAAATGTCTTTCTGCTGCTTTCTGTTGTCCTAAAAGCAAATATGCTCCCACCAAACAATCTTCTCTCTCCCTATTGTTTTCAATCATTTCGTATAAAGCATCTCTCTCATCTGGATTAAAATCCCGATTTCTTTTAATTGTTTGCAACATATTCAACAATTTCACTTGACGATCAAGTTCATCCTCAGATGCTTCCAAAAGCCATTCACTAAATTCAATGCATGTTTTCAATAATAATTTTTTTCTCTCCCCTTGTGCCTCATCGCATGCATTCAGCATCTCAAGAAAAAAACAGTTAGCTCTATCATAGGTTTCACAATGATGTGTTACATTTTGAAACGATGGAAGCAATCCATCAAAATCTATATTACTAACAGTTAACAACTCTTTTTTCTGCAAAATAGCATATTGTGATATAGGAAACATCTTCCCTTGATCTTCAAATGCAACCGGCAACTCCTTCTTGAAAAAATCATAAAAAATATAGCTTCCTTTCTCTTCACATTGTTGTAAACATACAGCAAACCGCAATTTTCCAACCTTCAAAAAAACAAGCGGTGGCAAATCTTCTTTAAGCCCTTTTACCGGCTTTCCGTCCCAAAATGCCACTATAAGGCGATTCAGATTTCTCCAATCTTCATCATTCATATCTTTGATATTAATGTCTTCCGGACATCTTAATATATCAAGCACTTCTACAATCCTATTTACAAATTCAAGGTTCTCTTTTTCTTTAGATATATCAAAATCTGTCAAATCTGTTCCGCTAGAATCTAATGGCAACTTTTCATCACCGACTTTAAAATAGCCATATTCCAAATATGAAATCATAAAATCTAGGTCTTTCGCCAAAACACGGATATTGTCCGAATTTTTATAATTTATTTTACAACACTGCTTATTTTTATCAAACTCTACCGTAAAACTTTCTCCAAAACACAAAACAATCTTCTTTGCACTTTTTGTGACGCTATACCTGGTATAAAACACTCTCCCCTCAATCGTTATCAATGCATCAATATTTTCTTTCGTATGAATCTCTTTAGGAATATCATAAAGCGGTTGAGGAATGGAACTTCCTTTAATTCTCGCATAAACATACACCTCATTATTAATCAGTGCCATTTGCGGATCGTTTATTCCAACACCAGATACAGGAATAACTATATTCTCTAAAACCCCTTGTTCTTCTAATTCTTCTAAAGTAAACAATTTACCATCTTTAAAACTTGCCTGTTTCTGACAGTTCTGTAAACAGTTAAAAAATATAGTGCACTTTTTATTATTATCGCACGGAAATTCCCTCAATTTTACAGATTTCCAGTCTTGTTGGTCAGCATCTTCCAAGATCTGTCTTAATTTTATAGGTGTTAATTCTGCATAATAAATCTTTGTAACCAGATCTACGCAGCCAATATATACAACAAATAAGATACATCCACCATCATTTAGATAACTTTTCAAATCCGCTGTTGACATTGAATATGAGATTATTTCTTTATCGTGATCATCACACATTTTCCCCTTGACCTGCACAGGCATTCTACCTTTGAAGTTGCTTTTCTTCTTAGATTTATTGCTATACATATATACAAAACCATCCCAAGAAGGTTCCTTGTCATTTTCAGCAATAAACTGATCAAGAAAATCTGTGGTGACTATGCTATTCTTCACTGCATTTACCGACAATGTTTCTATTGCTTTACTGTCCAGTTCCATCAATTTCCTCCATTTTCTTCTGATACATCCGCATTCTTTGTACCATCTCAAACTTCTTTTTCGGCTGTCGTTCTGTGCGTGCCTGCTTTTCCAACCTTGCAATCTCTTTTACTAGCTTTTGCTTTTGAGCCTCCGCTAGTATCTGCTTATCCAAGGTATTCCCTGCCTTTAGGGATAATCCGCCAATATCACAGATTAGATTTTCCCAAATCTTATCAAAGGATAACCCCCGTAATTCCACATGACACTGATCCATCGGTTGCCAATCTGTCTGCAATAGATTGATGTGATATATCGCAAGCTTACTTTTCCCTTCATACTCAAGCACAAATAAGATATTTTGCGGTATCAATTTAGATAACGTTTCTATCGTTTTTACATCAAACTCTCCACGTTTGAGCATGACATGAAGTACAAATATACTGGACACCTGTTCTCCTGCCGGAACATGGATTTTGTCTGGTTTCATCTCGTTTACAATCGTAATTTTTGAAATATCTGAATCTATTTTTTCTTTTGCAGCAGTGTTTAAATGAAATTTCGCATAGACAGCTTTTTTCGGAAGCTGCTTACTCATTTCTGTACTTTTCGGCAAGCCAAGCATTCCCACTCCCCCTTATCGTATCACCAAGAAACAAATCAATTCAAAATCATCAAGTCCCCGGATTTCATTGTTCAGAAAACTTACCTGCCCTCCACCTAGAAATCCATCAATATCACTTTCATCCTTCACCTCGATGATAGACGCTATCGCCTCTCCGAGCAGCTTTGAATATTGATTCATATTTCTTCCATCACGCGTTTCCCGATTAAATGGCTGGTATAGTTCCGGTATTGGCTCTGTTTTTCCTTTACATAAAAAACGCATTTTATCCAGCATATTTTTCGGTGACAAATGATCACAGATTACTTCTCCCGTCTCACTGATATAAACCATATAAAACGGATGAAGTCTGTTTTGGTTGTCAATGTTAACGCTATTGGATCGGTTCTTAAGAATATAGATCACACCTGGTGGTGTATCCTCCCCTGCCGGAGCAACCGCACTGAGTCCATATGGCGTTTTATCAATATCTGGATGTTGTTTGATATAATCCAGTAAATCCAAACGAAACTCGTTCAATCCCAGATCCATAATGGAGATACCTGTGGTCATATCCTCAATATCAACCACTTCATCCTGCAAACGCTTTAACTGTGCTTTTCTATACGCCAAATCTGTCTTTTCTTCATCACTGAGCAGATTATCATCACCCGTAGCAGTCATATCCACAATTTTCATGCGGGTTTCCACCTTTGCCTTTAAATTGATGTATTCATCCAAAGTAACATCCGGCCAAAAGTTTACAAGCTGAATCACTTTATTACGGCTGCCAATACGATCAATTCGTCCAAATCGCTGAATAATACGCACCGGGTTCCAATGTATATCGTAATTGATCAGATAATCGCAATCCTGCAGATTCTGACCTTCCGAAATACAATCTGTTGCGATCAGCACATCAATCTCCGTATTGTCATTTGGCATAAGCAACTCTTTGTCCTTTGAAACCGGCGAAAAACAGGTGAGAACCGTATTTAGATCTGCTTTGAGTTTCGGACAGGTTGTTTTTCCTTCCACAGAGCCGGAAACCATTGCCGTATCCAGTCCAAATCGATTCTTTACATATTTACTGACATGAGTATACAAATATTCTGCGGTATCCGCAAATGCTGTAAAAATAATAACCTTCCGATTCCCCTCATTGATCGGATGTGTTATCTTTGTATCAATAACATTTAACAGCTCCTGCAGTTTCGAATCATGCTCTGGTGTAATATCGCCGACCATAAGTGTAAGTAATTCCAAGATATCTCTATCCTTTTCAAGGGCATCTCTCCACGATATATAATCCATATCTGCGAGATCTATTTTTACTTTTCGTCCAAACGAAAACAAATCATCGGTATTCTGATCGTCATCGTCATATTCCTCAACATCTGCAATGTCTGTTAGTTCAATGCTTTTGCTTGAATGTATGTCAAATGTATTGATCACTTCAATGGTATCTTCAATCAACTTTTTCATACGGGTAAGCGTAAGATTGAATGAGTACACGGAGCTTTCCATTCGTTTCATCAAATTAATCGCCGTCAGCCTTCGTATGCCCTGCTCACGGTTTGCCTGTGTAAATCCGACATTTACTTTATTATCCTCATATAACTCGGCATACTTATCTAACTTACTGGCAAGAACAAAGTGTGTCGGCGTATAAATGGTCAAATTTAATAGCATAAGCTGCTCAAAGATCTGATTGTAGCTTATTGCTGATTCTAAATCCGTTAAATTCGGTCGCAACGGAATCGGGTCAAGTCTCTTAGGAAATGTCCCAATATTAGCAGTATCATAATACTTTTGAATATGTTTTCTCGACCGTGCAATCGTAACACTATCCAACACCTCAAAAAAATCAAAGTCTAACATCTTCAAAAGATTATCTGTTGTCCGCTCTGACGGATCCCATTTACTCCAAGTGTTGAATGCTCTCTGTGCATTCTTAAAAATCTCATCCACTGACTTTGTTGTATTGAGTTTATCATCAATATATTCTGTATGTCCCTCGTACGCCAGTGCAAGCTGATTTTTCAAATCATTAAATCGATTATTTACCGGTGTGGCCGACAACATAAGAACCTTTGTTTTAACACCGGCTCGAATTACTTTTTTTAACAACTGAACATAACGGTTTTCTTTCTCATCTTCTTCCGGATTTTCAATAATCTTTCCTCCATTTCGAAAGTTATGTGACTCATCGATCACCACAAGATCATAATTTCCCCAGTTAATTCTTCCAAGATCGAGGCCATTGGACATTCCATGTGTCCGGTTCAGATCGGTATGATAGAGAACATCATACCGCAAGCGATCCGAGGCAATCGGATTATTTACATAATTGTCTTTATATGTATTCCAATTGTTTGTCAGTTTTTTAGGACATAAAACTAAAACGGACTTATTTCTGTTTTCATAATATTTTATAACCGCAAGTGCCGTAAATGTTTTACCAAGGCCCACACTATCAGCCAATATACAACCATTGTATTTTTCTAATTTGTTGATAATAGCCAGTGCAGCATCCTTTTGGAAATTATAAAGCATATTCCAAATTTTGCTTTCCTTAAACCCGGTTGCTTCATTGGGAAGTACATCCTCTGAAACATCTTCAAGGAACTCATTGAAAATATTATACAATGTGACAAAATAAATGAAATCAGGGGAATTTTCTGTATAAGCCGCTGTAATGTTATCAATCACCTCATTCGTAACATCTTGTAGCATTTTACTCTCATTCCAGATTTCATCAAATGCACTCAGCAGTGTTTTCGCCAGGGACTCATCCTTTACTATTGTTGTACTGATAGAATTTCCCTTTTCACACCCAAGCTCCACCGTAGTAAAACCATCTATTGGCGTATATCCCACTTGATCAACTACCATCTGTCCTTGTATCGTCTGATCACTGACAATAGACTTAAATGTAACCTTTTGTTTGATCCACTCCGCACATTCTTTAGCAATCGCCTTTTGTGTAAGCTCGTTGCGCAACTTAACCTCAAACTCGGTACCATATAAACTGCGTTCCCGATTAAGACGTGGAATGTAAAACTCCCTTTTTTCCTTTTTCGCCTTTTCAGTCGTAAATGCAGGAGAATTGAAAATAAAACGCAATTCCTCTATATCACAAAGCTCTTTTTTCAGTTCTTGAAACGCATAAATAGAAAAGCAGGCTGCAGCAATCGACAGCTTACTTCCCTTTTTTATTTCAACAGCCAAATCTTCCTTAAGTGTTTTAGTTGTATTATTGATAAGTTCCATCACTTTCTTCTCCCCTTAATGCATGGTAGTGCTTTTCTACCATGACATATAATAACTAGTACTGTCGTTTCTGTTTTTTGTCTATATTTTTCGTTAAGCTAATTCCACTCTATATGTTCTACATAAATCTATACATATAGGATACCATAAAGGTTTTACAAAAGAAAGTAAGAACTGATATCATACAACAGATTTTCATAATTTCATTTTCCTTATCTGTGACAACTCCTAGTATGATGTTCTGTTCTTTCCGAAAACACTCCCAGTGGTTTCGCCAGATACGCATTTTGTATCACAAAATGCCAGCAAAAGAATTTTTGCTGTCTGGTTAGGGGGAGATTGTCTTCGCATTCGCCTTGACTCCCCCTAAAACCCCCTTATAAATCACCGGAATCCCAGAGGATATAGTTTTTGCTATCATCAATTCATGCAAAAAAATAATGATATAGAAAAGTGCTTGCAATTTCCCAAAATGCTCGTTCTTTTCTATATCATTTTTGCTTTTTGCTCGTGGAAAGTGCTGTCACACACTTCTGACGGATCCGTTTCATAAGAAGTCCTTTCTAAATCGCCGCATTTCTTGTGACTGTTTTTACGCTTCCCTTATCTCTCAGGTCGCACCCCTCATTGACTTCCATAAACTTCTCCAGAATATCCGTTTTGATCAGTACCTTTCTTCCCACCTTAAGCACTGGAAGTTTCTTCCATTCCACCAGCTTTCGCAGTGTGTTTCTGCCGATTCCTGTATAATCGGCTGCTTCCTCGATAGACAATGCAATCTTTCTTTCCATCATAGTTACCTCCTTCACTAATTGCATTATGCAATTTTAAGCAGAGCGTGCTATAATTCACCCATACTGAAAAAGGTTATTTACTTTGTCGAGCAAATTTTTCCTCTGTAACCAATGTTGTCCACTTGCCGAATGCCTGCGAATCCACGCTTGGAACATAGCCGAGATTCTTATAGCCTAATTTCTTAAGCAATTCGATACTGGCTATATTTTCACATTCTGTAAAACTGATAAACTCCCATTCTGGAGCAATCTTATGAAGATGCTCATGCAAAACGGTCAGAGCCTCAAAAGCATATCCCTGTCGATGATATTTATAAGAAAACGTATATCCTAAGGAAATTGTATTATCCTTTGGCTTAACAACTATTTCACCAATCATTTCGTTTGTTTCTTTTAGGGCTACTGCAATCATACAAGGCGAATCTATTGATATTTCATCATTTTTTCTATGTTCAATTATATTTAGAATTTCTCCAAAGTCTTTTGTCTGCCCTCTCTGATATCGAGCACATATTTCATTATTTCTATAATCAAACATTACATGTACATCATTTTGCGATACATTGCGTAGATGTAGTCTTTTAGTGTCAATGGAAATCATCTATCTTCTCCTCCATAATTTAAAATTTCACCGACTCTTCCCTATTTGTGGTATGGTTCCCCGTTCATGATCCGATACGCCCGGTAGATCTGCTCCAACAGTATCACGCGCATCAACTGATGCGGAAACGTCATTTTAGAAAAGCTGATCTTCTCCTGCGCTAACGATAAGATCTCAGGAGCAAGTCCGATCGAACCACCGATGATCAACTGCAAATGGCTTTCCCCTTTCAGTCCCAAATCATGGACATGTGCAGAAAAGTCCTCGGAGGAATATTGCTTACCGTCTATGGCAAGTGCTATCGTATAAGCATTATCTTTTATGTATTTTTTGAGCCGCTCTGCCTCCTTGGCGCGTATGAGTTCTTCTTCATGCGCACTGGCATGGTCCGGTGTTTTTTCATCCGCCACTTCGATGATCTCCAGCTTGCAATAACGGCTCAATCTCTTGCTGTACTCTTCGACCGCTCCCCGAAAAAATTTCTCTTTGATCTTTCCAACGGTTAATATCGTAATTTTCATTGATGTGTTTTCTCCTCAATCGCTAAACTAATGCAAAGAGCCCGATCGATCTTTTGCAATATGTCCTGATCCAAATGACAAACCTTTTCTCGAAGCCTTGATTTATCAATGGTTCGGATCTGCTCCAAAAGAATAACAGAGTCTTTACTAATATCATATTTTTTCATGTCCAACGATATATGCGTTGGAAGTTTCGCTTTGTTCATGCGGGATGTAATAGCTGCACAAATGACCGTTGGGCTGTGTCGATTTCCCATGTCATTCTGTATAATAAGTACCGGTCTGACCCCGCCTTGTTCCGAACCCACTACCGGTCGTAAATCTGCAAAAAATATGTCTCCACGTTTAATAACCAAAACGTTCACGCTCCATTCCTAAAATTTTTTGTGGCTTATTTCCTATCTTTACCAGTTTTTTGAAAAGTATTCGTAAACGTTTTCTTTTGTTGCTATTAATCGTCCCATCTTCACAAAAAGCAAGAACGGACGCTCTCTTAATATTCCGGATAATAATCTTTGGTCTCTACTGCTTTACCGTTTTGATAGAATACCCTAGGAACTCGTCGTCCGACATCACAGACAAATTCATAATTGAAAGAACCGGCAAGCTCTGAGACTTCTTCTACTGACAAGATTTCTCCCTCCTGCTCTCCAAAAAGTATACATTCGTCACCTTCCGCTGTTCCCGGAATATCAGTGACATCCACCATAAACTGATCCATACAGATGCGTCCCAAGATTGGTGCTCTCTGTCCATGAATAAGGACACATCCCTTACCTGACAAAGAGCGGGCATAACCATCTGCATATCCAACCGGAATCGTTGCAACCATCGTTGGTTTCGTGGTCGTATACGTTCCACCATATCCAATCTCAATACCTGCTTCCAGCTCTTTGACATAGGAAACATAGGTCTTCCACTGCATAGCCGGTTCAAGCGGCAGCCGCTCCTTATTCACTTCTTCCGAAGGATATAATCCATATAGACAGATTCCATCTCGAACCATATCTTCATTCACTTTAGGCATTTCCATAATACCGGCACTGTTTGAAATATGTTTTACCGGGATTTTCACCCCTGCCTGTTCCATTTTATGGACAAATGTTTCATAGCGCGAAAATTGTTGTTCCGCTTTTGTCTTATCTTTTTCATCCATGCGTGCAAAATGTGAAAAGCAGCCCTCTATCTCGATCCCCGGGAGCTGATTTATCTTGCATATCGTCTGCAGACTCTCCTCGGTCAAAGCAAACCCGATGCGGCTCATCCCCGTGTCCAGACTGATATGTATCTTTGCCTTTTTTCCTAGTTGAACCGCTGCATCTGACATTTTCTTTGCCATGTCATACTGAAATACGGCGGTCGCAATGTCATATTCGATCATACTCGGATATAGCGGTGCCGGCGTAAAACCAAGGATTAGGATCGGCTTAGTGATCCCTGCCTGACGAAGTTCAATTCCTTCCTCCAAAATTGCAACACCATAAGCATCTGCAATGGGATCTAATACTTTAGCGACGGGTATTGCACCATGACCATATGCATCAGCCTTAACGATCGCCATAAACTTTGTACCCGGCTTAGTAAGTTTCTTTGCATTTTCTGCATTTTTATAAATAGCATCCAAGTCTATATCTGCCTGCACGCGATAATATGTTTTCATGAGTTGCCTCCAATCTTCGGTATCATTTCTAATATGTCTCTCGCCAGCATACAATGCGGCGGTGCGCTCTCGCAATACTGCTCCGCTGTTAATCCATGCATATACACTGCCAGCGTAGCTGCCGTTCTCTGTGTGCATCCTTGTGCCAATAATCCGCCGATCATTCCACTTAGCACATCTCCGGATCCACCTGTAGATAAGGCGCTGTTGCCCGATAAATTAATATAGAGCCAATCACCATCACTGACCAGTGTTCTCGCATCTTTGAGCACAATTGTCGCTCCCGCCTGCTGTCCCATAACTGCCGATGTCATATCGTCCGCAATCTCCTGAACACTCTTCCCGGATAAACGACTCATTTCCCGCAAATGTGGAGTCAGAACATACTGTCTGCCAAGTGTAGAATACAATCGCTTTTTGGCTAAAAGATTTAACCCATCTGCATCAATTACAACCGGCAGCTCAGGCAGTTTCTCCGCCTCCTGCAGCACCAGATCCAGCAATCTCTCCGCTCCGGCTTCCTGCCCCAATCCCGGACCGATCACGACCGCTGCTGCTTTATGTATCGCTGCGGTAATGTCTGCTTCCTGCTCCCCCGTCACATTTTCCGACCAGCCGGTAACAATAGCTTCCGGCAATTTTATACGGATGACCTCTGCATTTTCCTGCGCTGTCACAATATGCACCAGTCCACACCCCATACGATAGGCTGCCTCACCGGAAAGATAACAGGCTCCGCTCATATCCTTGGATCCGGCAATGACAACAACACGTCCATAACTTCCTTTGTTTGAACGTTTCTTTCGATTTGGAAAATATACCGAAATGTCTTCTTTGGTATACGTAAACGTCTGTGACTGCTTCATCACTCTCTCTGTTACCATTTCCGGAAATCCAATATCCGTTACCACTACCTGTCCCGCATACTCCGTTCCCGGATATAATACCAGCCCACGTTTATTATGTCCAAAAGTTACTGTTATCGTTGCTTTTACAGCTGTTCCTAATACCGCACCGGTATCCGCACTAATGCCGGATGGAATGTCCACAGCCAAAACATCTGCAGCACTTCGATTGATCGCGTTAATATAATCGGCAATCACACCCGTTACATCTCTCGATAATCCAATGCCAAAGATTGCATCCACGATAATACTATATTCTGAAAAACTCGTCTCTGTGAATGTCGTTTCCCCAGTAAGGTTGTCCCAAAAGACGGACACACCAAGATGTCTTGCAATGGAGATCTGCTGTTTCATCTCTTCCGAGCAATGTTCTTCCTGTCCCAAAACGAGGACACTGACAATATAACCGGCATCCCGCAGCATACGCGCAGCAGCCACACCATCTCCACCGTTATTGCCTGTTCCGCATACAACCAGTATATGGTCTTTCTTTTTATCTGCCTGTGCCATAATACAACTTGCCACAGACATCGCTGCCTTTTCCATCAAAACCATAGATGGAATTCCGATTTCCTGTATGGAGCAACGATCGATCTCTCTTGCCTGACTGCCATTTACGATATATTCCATGCTAACCTTGCTTTCCTTTCTCGGTTTGCAAAGCGTTACACCAGTCATCATATGGTCACGCCTTGCTATTATATGCAACTATAATATATAGTCATTATTATCTACCGCTTGAAATTGCCGTTGCATACGCAATCGCCATTTCTTTCGTATCTGCAATAGATAATAGGATTTGGTCAATTCCCAGATCTAATGCTTTCTCTTTAGCCCTGCCAAGCAGCGTCACAGTCGGTCTTCCACTCGGATCACGCAATATATTGATCTCTATCGGTGAAATTCCCGTAAATCCCGTACCCATCGCTTTCACGACAGCTTCTTTTGCAGCAAAGGTCGTTGCCGCACGAGCTTCTTTGTGAGCAATAAGCTGCTGCTCCTCTTCCGTGAAATGACGTTTTCGAAAACTTTCTTTGCTGTATGCAGCCAGCACCCGGCTGATCTCTATCATGTCAACGCCAATGCCAACAATCTCACTCATTGTTTCCTCCAGCATCCAAATGATTTTCTTCCATGTTACCACGCCATACTCTGTGATCCCGGTCAAATATTTCTACGACGTCCGGTCCCAACAGATTATGCATATATTTATATACTTCCGTGTTACGCATCTCCATATCCTGTTTATGGAGGATTGTATTCTTGAGCTGTTCTCTAAGGGCAGTGATCTCCGCCTCTGCCTGCTCGATCCGCTCTGTATTTTCAGATAACTCTGTATAACATACCTGCATGCAGGCAATCAATAATTCATGATTTTTTGCTGCTATTTCTGCAGGAAATTGAAACTTATCTTCTTTTGCTTTGGCGATCTTATCATTAATTTCTTCGATCAACTGCTTATTCTTTTCTTGTTTGCGCACACGGATCGGGCTGTCAAACTCATGACCATCTGTCATATTATCAATAACATTCTGCATCAATACTTTCTTTGCCTTTTTGTAATCCAACAGATCATTGGCAGTCTGCCCCTGCTTTTCGATCAAACGGTTTAGTTCTTTTTCCAAGCGCTTAATCTCTCTTGTTTTGCGAAAATCCGGAAACAACGCATGCCATTTTGCATCTAACGTCAGCAATGGAATCTTCTTGCCCTGCAATGCCTGCATATATCGTAAGGCCCGCTCTGCGTCTTCTGCCTGCGCCTTGCGTCTGCGTCTTCGATCTGCCATAATCTTCCCCCATTTCTGCGCTTGTAAAAAAGCAAAGCAAACGCTTTGCTTTGCAAGAATTGCTAAAGCAATTCTTGGTGGCATATCACCACACTACGAGCATTGTCTTATAAACTAAATAACGCCAAATTATCTGCTCTTTATTATAAAACTGCCTATCCAATAAGTCAAACTTGCCACCCCAATTTATTTCCTGTATAATTAAGTTAGATACTTTTGCTCAGATACGAGCATCAATACGAAAATAAGAAAGGTTAGGTATTCATTCATGACATTAGAATGTGCAAAGCAAAAATTACAGCAGTACGGTCAGGAACATCTTCTGAAATATTTTGACACATTATCTGAGACACAAAAAGAAGCTTTATTACAGCAAATTGAAGAAACTGATTTTTCAGTGCTGAATAAGATTGGCAGCAACGAAGAAGAATCTTCTACCGGTACGATCACACCGATCCGTGCACTTAGACTGCAGGAAATCCATGCAAACGAGGACAAATACCGTGAAACCGGTCTGTCAGCGATCCGCTCCGGCAAGGTCGGTGCTGTTTTATTGGCTGGCGGCATGGGTACACGTCTCGGCTCTGATAATCCAAAGGGAATGTATGATATTGGCGTCACCAAGCCAATGTATATCTTTGAACGTCTTATCTGCAATCTGATGGATGTTGTTCGGGAAAGTGGTGAGTTTATCCATTTATTTGTAATGACCAGCGATAAAAACCATACAGCGACAACGACATTTTTTAAGGAACAGAACTTCTTTGGTTACAAAGAAGATTATATTCATTTCTTTAAGCAGGATATGGCACCTGCTGCTACGTATGATGGAAAGATCTTTTTGGAAGAGCCTTACAAATTAGCCACCTCTCCAAACGGCAACGGCGGCTGGTTCTCTTCCCTCAAAAATGCCGGATTATTAGATCTGATCCATGAAAATGGTATTGAATGGCTCAATGTATTTGCAGTGGATAACGTATTACAGCGCATTGCTGACCCATGCTTTATCGGTGCAACGATCACAGAAAACCGCAGCGTTGGTGCTAAGGTAGTCTGCAAAAATCATCCGGATGAAAAAGTTGGCGTTATGTGCTTAAAAGACAATCATCCATCTATCGTTGAATATTATGAATTGACACCGGAACTTCGTGATGCTGTCGATGAAGACGGCGAGCCTGCATATAACTTTGGTGTCATCCTCAATTATTTGTTCAAGGAGTCTGAATTGGAAGATATTTGCGAAAATACGCTTCCGCTCCATATTGTCGAGAAAAAGATTCCATATATTGATGATGCCGGAACATTGATCAAACCGGAAGAACCAAACGGTTACAAATTCGAGACGTTGATCTTGGATATGATCCAGATGATGGACACCTGTCTTCCATTTGAGGTAGAGCGTGACAAAGAGTTTGCTCCAATCAAAAATAAGACCGGTATTGATTCTGTGGAATCAGCCCGTGCTCTATTAGCAAAAAATGGTGTTACTCTGTAATGCGATTCCATATATCGAATCATTGATCAAAAGAGCAAAACGCAACATAACAGCAATTTCCTATTCCTAAAAAAAAATTCGACAGGATGTAAAGACATCCTGTCGAATCTTTTTCTGCACATATCGTAACTCAACAAATCGAGTCATTCTATTATCACATAATCATAATATAACAAATAATCACTAATTGCAATCCTTTTATTCGTCTAAAAATGTATCTGAATAGTATTTATCTGCCAAATATTCCAAAAAGGCAACTTCTTCATTTGGAAATTCATGAAGAAGACTCTGACGGATATGAGAAGTGATCGCAAGATCGTTTTCCATCTCTGTAACGCTGTCATCCGTCCATTTTTCGATAAATGCATCCGTAATGTTCTCAGAAAGCCATTGGGTGATTTTCTCCGTCTTTTCCTGCTCTTTCGGGATTAACAGTTTCATCTTAGATGCCTTGGCACAATTCACAATTCCTAACAGTACAAATCCGGCAAATAAAGCACAGATCACGATAAATACAAATGTGTTGTACTTGATCGGGATAATGTCCAGTTTGCATAATGCCAAATACACTGCTCCTAATATTCCAAATACGATAAATGTAATGCCTGAATATTTTGTATCCTTATAAGCATCTTCTTTTGTCTCGTAATTGCCTTCACTGGCATAAAGCAGATCTTCCGGATTTTCATCAATATCTTCCTCTGACACAAGCTGCTCTGCCTCTTCAAATTCTTCTTCCGTCTCTTTGTACGGCGTCTGGTCGGCCTCATCCTCTTCATCATCCCAATCGTATTCCCGATTTTCGTTGTCTTCTTCGGATTGTGCTGTCACAGATTCTTCGTCTGCATTCTGTGCAGATTCTTCTGTTGGCTGTGCCACCTGTTTCGGCGCAATCTTTTCTTCTTCCTCTTCTTCCTCTTCTTCCATTGCTAATAAAAAGCCACGGTATAATTTCTCTGCCTTTTTTTCCATCTTGGTAGGCACGGTGATGGAATAAGTTCCATCCTCATTTTCCTCCTGCTGCGCATCTGCAATCCCAGAATACTCTAAATATTCTAAAAATTTTGCTGCCGTCTTCTCTTCCTTAAACGTACTAAGATCAATACGGTCAAAATCCTCTGCGCTTCCTTCTACTAACGGTGTTCCACAATCAGCACATACTGTAATGCCATCGCGGTATTCCGTCTTACATTTTGGACACCACATAACGTTTCCTCCTAAGTTTTATAATCTACGCTTTTCTCGCGAATAAGAACCAATGGATCACTTCGAATCATAGGTTAATCTGTCCGCTCTATCCAGTATACCAATATATCCCACAAATTACAATTTTTTCACAAACTCTTCACAATATCCGATGCAGCTGTTTTATGCTGCAATACTATGACCAGCCCACTCTCTGCCCATAGTTATAACCGGGCACCCTTCAGATTGGTCTGCGCGGTCTTTTTATCGTGCTCCATCTGCGCACGCAATGCCTCAATGGAATCGAATTTCTGCTCTGCACGTTGAAATTCTAATAAATCGACACGCACTGTTTTTCCATAAATATTTTGATCGAAATCAAATAAAAAACTTTCCAAACTGATTGCTTTGCCTCCAACCGTTGGTTTTTTACCAAGATTAGAAACGGCACCAAAACGTCTTCCATCAACGGTAACGACAGAAGTATACACACCAAATGGAGGAAGCACCTTTTCCGGTGGAGGTAATATATTGATTGTTGGCATCTGAATTGTCCGCCCCAGCGCTTGTCCATGTTTTACCGTACCCAAATAGAAAAAATTTCTACCGAGCAGCTTTGACGCTTCCTGCATTTGCCCTAAACGGATCAATTCGCGTATTCTGGTGCTGCTGATCACACCCTGTTCATCCTTCCGCTTTGGAAATACCCGCAGTGCACATCCATGTTTTTTACAAGCTCTCTCAAGCATTGCTACATCACCCGCACGTTTACAGCCAAACCGATAGTCTTCCCCCACACAGATCAACCTTGCGTCCAAAGAATCCCATAACATATTTTGTATGAAACTTTCCGGTGACATTATTTTCGTCTGGTCATTAAACGGAAATAAAATTTCCCGCTCAATCCCCATCTGCTCTAACAAATATTGTTTTTCCGCTTCCGAATAGAGCAAACTTTCCGGCTCGGTCTTCATCCCTTCAAACGTAAATACTGTTGGGACCAGATCTTCTTGCTTTATAATCTCATTCATCAACAATTGATGTCCTAAATGAATTCCATCAAATTTACCAAGAGATACGGCACTCTTTTTTTGATGAAATGTAACTCCTCTAAGTATCTCCATACTCGACCTCATTCCTGCCTGTATATATTTTTGCTTTATAATGCCCTACGCCATAACAAATAGCTTATTCAAACTTCGCACATCCGAAGCTGCCACCTGGTCTCATATTGCTTATTATGTAAATAAAATAATAACTATTTTGCAGCCAATAATGTAAATTATTCTGCCATCAAGAAACTAAGACAATTGCCG
>OGCN01001624.1_pt1 | contig 28211 bp, 26 predicted proteins | sample 1570181 | NCBI WGS metagenome assembly OGCN01 (sample SAMEA4370584, study PRJEB24528) | human gut metagenome | reverse complement strand
TGGCAAAAACTCCGCTAGAGGAATGGATTTATTATCTGAACACAGGAGAAATACCGGAAGGGGCAAATGCTCCCGGTCTGGAAGTCGTGAGAGAAAAACTAAAGATAGACAATATGACAAAAGTTGAGAAAGAGGCATACTACAGACATCTTGACAATATCGTAATTCTGAGAGACAATATAAATACCGAGAGGGCTGAAGGAAGGGCTGAAGGTAGAGCGGAAGGTTTGGAAGTAGGAAGAGCGGAAGGAAGAGCGGAAGGCAGGACGGAAGGAAGAGCAGAAGGTTTGGAAGTAGGAAGAGCAGAAGGAGAAAAACTCAAACAGACGGAAATTGTCCGTAATATGAAGAATATGGGAATGGATATAGGTACTATTGCTGCAATTACAGGAATGTCAGAAGAGGAAATTAGTAAAATTTGAACCGGCTGTAACCTTCATCCAATATATTCCACACATGTTTCTGATTATCACTTTTTATTAGTACATTTGCAGCATTATTATCCGGATAAACAATAAAAACTGAAATAAATGAAGATAGAAGACAAGCTGACAGCAGCGATACTGCAAGGTATCAAGCAACTGTACGGACAGGAAGTGCCTGAAAAGATGGTACAGTTGCAGAAGACTAAGAAAGAGTTCGAAGGTCATTTAACCTTGGTTGTGTTCCCTTTCCTGAAAATGTCAAAGAAAGGTCCTGAACAGACTGCACAGGAAATAGGTGAATATCTGAAACAGAACGAACCGGCAATAGCGGAATTCAATGTGATAAAGGGATTCCTGAACCTGACTATTGCATCGGACGTTTGGGTAGAACTGCTCAACACTATACATAAGGACGATAAATGGGGAATTAAAGACGCTACAGACGAGTCTCCATTGGTAATGATTGAATATTCATCGCCTAACACAAACAAACCTTTGCATCTTGGACACGTGCGTAACAACCTGCTGGGTAACGCACTGGCTAATGTTATGGCTGCAAACGGCAACAAGGTAGTAAAGACAAACATCGTGAACGACCGTGGTATCCATATCTGCAAATCTATGCTGGCATGGCTGAAATACGGTAACGGCGAAACTCCTGAATCATCAGGTAAGAAGGGGGACCACCTGATTGGTGATTACTACGTGGCCTTCGACAAGCATTATAAAGCTGAAGTAAAGGAACTTACCGCTAAATTCATGGCTGAAGGCATGAACGAAGAAGAAGCCAAGGCTAAGGCTGAAGCAGAATCGCCACTGATGCTTGAAGCACGCGAAATGTTGCGTAAATGGGAAGCTAATGATCCTGAAGTACGCGGCCTGTGGAAGATGATGAACGACTGGGTATATGCAGGTTTCGACGAGACTTACAAGATGATGGGCGTAAGCTTCGACAAGATATACTACGAATCTGAAACTTATCTGGAAGGTAAGGAAAAGGTTATGGAAGGTCTTGAAAAAGGTTTCTTCTATAGAAAAGAAGACGGTTCTGTATGGGCCGACCTTACTGCCGAAGGACTTGACCACAAACTCTTGCTCCGCGGCGACGGTACATCCGTATATATGACTCAGGACATAGGTACAGCGAAACTTCGCTTCCAGGACTACCCTATCAACAAGATGATTTACGTTGTGGGTAACGAACAAAACTATCACTTCCAGGTTCTTTCAATACTGCTCGACAAGCTTGGCTTCGAATGGGGTAAGGACCTTGTACACTTCTCTTACGGTATGGTGGAACTTCCAGAAGGTAAGATGAAGAGCCGCGAAGGTACTGTAGTCGATGCCGACGACCTGATGGAAGCAATGATTGAAACTGCAAAGGAAACAAGCGCTGAACTTGGAAAACTTGATGGTCTGACTAAGGAAGAAGCTGATGATATAGCACGTATAGTAGGTCTTGGAGCATTGAAATACTTCATCCTGAAGGTAGATGCCAGAAAGAACATGACTTTCAATCCTAAGGAATCTATCGACTTCAACGGTAATACAGGACCATTTATCCAATATACTTATGCACGTATCCAGTCTATTTTGAGAAAGGCAGCAGAAGCTGGTATAAACATTCCTGAAACACTTAATACAGGTATTGAGTTAAGCACTAAGGAAGAAGGTCTGATACAGATGCTTGCCGATTTCAGAAACGTAGTGGCACAGGCAGGAAGCGACTATAATCCTTCTATCATTGCCAACTATGCCTACGACCTGGTTAAAGAATACAACCAGTTCTATCATGATTTCAGCATCCTGCGCGAAGAAAACGAGGCTCTCAAGGTGTTCCGCCTTGCACTGAGCAAGAACGTAGGAAAGGTTGTGAAACTGGCTATGGGACTTCTTGGTATCGAAGTACCTGAAAGAATGTAATAATGGCAGGAAAGAAATATTATACAGTCTGGAAAGGTGTAAATCCTGGGGTATATGACTCATGGACTGACTGCCAGCTCCAGATAAAAGGTTTCAAAGGCGCGCTCTACAAATCCTTCAATACGAGGGAAGAAGCAGAGCACGCCTTTGCTTCACCTGCGCATGAGTTCATGAACCCTCCCGGCAGAAAAAGCGGAGAAAGCACTGCCAAAAAACAGGAAGCAAATCTTCCGGAGAATTTCAACTTCGAATGTATAGCCGTAGATGCCGCATGTAGCGGAAATCCGGGTATGATGGAGTATCGCGGTGTGTATCTGCGAACCGGAGAACAGATTTTCCACTTCGGGCCTGTGTATGGAACTAACAACATTGGTGAATTCCTTGCAATAGTACACGGTCTGGCACTGCTGAAACAGAAAGGTCTTGACATGCCTATATATTCGGACAGCAGAAACGCTCAGCTGTGGGTGAAACAAAAGAAATGCAAGACTAATCTTGTGAGAAATGCCAAAACAGAGGAACTGTTCAAGTATATAGAAAGGGCCGAGAACTGGCTGAAGAACAACTCCTACTCCACTCCTATCCTGAAATGGCAAACAGACTTGTGGGGCGAAATTCCTGCCGATTTCGGACGAAAGTAATAATATAAAGAACGCTGCTTAAACAGTATTATAAACCTCTAAAATACCGTTTAAACAGCGTTTAATTTATATTACAAACCTATATTATTCCCAATTGTCAGTACGGAACGGATACATAGGAAGCTCACGAAGATTTGCCACATTACCCGGCTTGAAATCACGGAAACAGTAACGAACTGCAACCGGATTCTTAACCTTGTCCGACTTAACCTTTATCTGAAGATTGTTATATACCTCTGCTTCTGCAGGATAGAACACTTTATCATCTCCGGCAATCTCAAATCCTTCCATACCTTTCAGGCGGTTGAAACCGTCTTTTGCATGGTCGAACGAAAGAATTGCAGCACCGTCTTTTACTTCCATTGACTTATATACAGGGCCCATATCTTCCATTCCCTTGAATCCGTATGTGCGGCTCAATGCCATGTATGCCAGACGTTTACCCACATCTGTCTTGTCCTTTGGATGGATATTGTCCTTTTCGTACTCTTCTACAAGGTCGTTGGTGGAAATCATACCGCTGTTTGAGATTATTGACTGTGCCTTGAACTGCGCCTCGCGAAGCAATGCACTGCCGTTAGTCTCACACGAACCGAAAGGAGCAATCTCTACATAATAGAATGGAAGATCACCAAGCCCCCACTCCTTTCTCCATAGTTCTACCATCGTTTTCAGGCGCTCAGGATATGTTTTGTGCTTTCCTACATTAGATTCTCCCTGATACCACAGAAAGCCTTTTATAGTGTAGTTCTGTAGCGGCTTGAGCATACCATTGTACATCAGCGTAGGACTCATGTAATGCCACCAGTCATGACCGTCTTCCTTACGGATGTCTTTCTTCAGATTGATATCCTTATACTGCGATACGATGTCACGCGGAAGCCAACCCTCTACGGTACTTCCACCCCAGCTACAGTTTATAATTCCCACAGGAATATCCAGCACGCGGTTCATCATCATTGCAAAATTGAATGCTGTAGCACTGAAAGCACCCGCATTTGCCGGATTACTTACCTTCCAGCTTCCTTTACATCTATCTACAGGCTCCAACTGACCGTTTTTCTCTATTGTGGCAACACGTATCCACTTCCATTGTGAAGCAGTTGCTATAGTCTCGTTTGCACCTTCTATCGGACAATTCCAGAAACCAGCCAGAGGCATTTCCATATTAGACTGTCCAGAACAAAACCACACCTCTCCTATCAATATATTATTCAAAGTTGTCACCTCTCCGTCTGAAAGTGTTATGGTATATGGTGTATAGCTTGCCGATGGTGTCTGTATCTCTGCAATCCACTTTCCGTCATTATCCGTTTTCACGGTATATATATTGTTTGTCCATGACGGACTGATACTTACTTCGGCATTTGCCTTGGCTTTTCCCCAAAGTTTAACTTCGGTCTGTTGCTGCAATACCATATTATCACTCAAAATTTCGGGCAAATCAACTTTTGCCCATGCGCCCATCTGCATCAGCATGAGTGCTGCTAACAATGTTTTTCTCATATCTTTAAAGTTTTCCACAAAAATAATACTTTAGTAAAATAACTTGTAATACTATTTTTATCTTTTATAATACTGAGCCATATAAAATGTACGACGGAGTGCCATATACGTCCAGATATAACATATTCCAATATTTTGTAATAAGTTTGAAAATAAAAAGATATACAAATTTAATATCAATAATTTCAGCTCATACAAAATTCATTTTACTTTTGTGATAATAAAACAACATACTGAAATTATGAATTTAAAAAACATTCTTTTGGGATGCACACTGGCATTCATGACTTACACTGCACAGGCACAGACACAGATAATAGCTCATCGCGGATACTGGAAAACAGAGAATTCTGCCCAAAACTCAATTACCGGACTGAAGAAAGCTGCAGAAGCCAAAGTTTACGGCTCGGAATTTGATGTTCAGCTCACAGGCGACGGAGTGATTGTAGTGAACCACGATGACAACGTAAACGGAATAACAATTGCCGAAGTTCCTTACAGCAAACTTAACGGAATAAAGCTGAAGAACGGAGAAAAAATCCCTACACTGAAAGAATATCTTGCAGAAGGAAAGAAGTTAAAGGATATACAGATGATACTGGAAATCAAGCCTCACAAGACAAAAGAACAGGAAAAGGAAATTTCAGAGAAAGCCGTTAAAATGGTAAAGGAAGCAGGAATGGAAAAACAAGTGGAATACATTTCATTCAGCAAATACATTTGTGAGACCCTGGCACAACTAACTCCAGAATCCGAGATAGCATATCTGAATGGGGATATCTCACCTAAAGAGCTTAAGGAAAAGGGAATAAATGGTATAGACTATCATTACAAAGTATTCGAAAAAAAGCCTGAATGGGTAAAAGAAGCACACGAGCTGGGTATGAAAGTAAACGTATGGACAGTAAACAATACGGAAGATATCAAAAACATGCTCAAACTGAATGTTGATTATATCACTACAGACCATCCTGTAGAAGCCCTTAAAATATCCGGCTATAAAAATTAAAAAATACAGATGTAACAAATAGAAAACAAAAATGTAATATCAGTTACCTAATTTTGCTTCGAAATAAAATATGAATTGAAATTCTTTTAGGGACACTTCTAATAATTACCATATCATAGTTATGATACGATCATGCCGCGACTGTTGCATGTATCGTATCATTTTTTTATTTCACACGTCTGTTCAACTGATTGTTAGCCTTTTCCGGCTTGGACTTTCCAATACGTTTGCCACTGCTTTTTTTCTTTGCTCCCTGCTTGGCCTTGAAAGCAAAAGGATTGTTATTCTTTTTTATCGGCATAATGGATATAAATTTTAATGCGGAACAAATTTACTGTATTTTTATTTTATGTCAAAACACGTTTTCAGTCAAAAAATATTCATTTTATTACCGAAATAAGAAAATATACTTTACTTTTGCCAATAATATAATAAAAATCAGAGCAATATGACCTTATTTGATTATTCGCATATACTTACAGACATTGTTGACAAATTGTCGGACAACAACTCTTACCGCGGACTTTTCCACCAACATAAGGACGGAGAGCCTTTACCTTCGGGAAAAGCCCTGGAAGAAATCATCGACCTGTCAAGGGCAATATTGTTTCCGGGATATTTCGGAAAGTCGAATATCAACAGCCAGAACATAAACTACCATATCGGAGTCAATCTGGAAAGACTGTTCGAACTGCTTACCGAACAGATCCAGGCCGGTCTGTGCTTCGGAGTGGAGAACAACGGAATGGAAACAAAAGACGAACCTTGCCGCGATACGGCTGCCCATATTGCATCTGAATTTATCAGCCGCCTTCCTGAAATAAGGAGTATTCTTGCTACGGATGTGGAAGCTGCATATTACGGCGATCCTGCCGCGACATGTTTTGGCGAAATAATCTGCTGTTACCCGATTATAAGAGCGATTACAAACTACAGAATAGCACACGAGCTATATACTCTGAACGTTCCTCTCATACCAAGAATAATAACTGAAATGGCACACTCGGAAACAGGTATTGATATACATCCGGGGGCTACAATAGGGCATCACTTCACTATCGACCACGGAACAGGTGTGGTAATAGGGGCTACATGTATCATAGGCAACAATGTGAAACTGTATCAGGGTGTTACCCTCGGCGCAAAGAGTTTCCCTATGGACGAAAACGGAAATCCTATAAAGGGAATACCAAGACATCCTATACTTGAAGATGATGTAGTGGTATATTCAAACGCTACAATACTGGGACGTATCACGATAGGAAAGGGGGCAACCATCGGAGGAAACATCTGGGTTACAGAAAGCGTTCCGGCAGGTGCACGCATAGTACAAAGAAAATAAAAACAGAATTATATAAACCAAAAAAACTCCGGTACTTCACACTTAGAACAGTACCAGAGTTTTTTGTTTATAAAGCAATCAGAATATTATCTTAAAATCCATTCCAATGGCATGGAAATAAAGTTCATCGAATAATGGTCACTCATTGTTCCATCCTCATAGTATATACCTATTAAGCCATCTTCACATTTCACTATAGTGGAATATGCTCCAGGAAGGCTGTTGAACACGTATTTGTACGGCCATGTCTTTCCCTTATCCTTGCTGGCATAAATCGTCAGATTACTGCGGTTCTCAGCGTTAGGCATTGTGTGCAGATATATATCCTTGGAATATACCAGCATATCGGCATTACAGCTGTTGCCCCACAAATCCTTGTTAGTATAACCTTTTCCCCATGTAAGTCCGCCATCGTGCGAAACATTTAATCCGCGTTCTCCGCTACGGCGTGTAGAGATCACGACCGTACCGTCATGTTCCTCTACCAGCTTGGCCTCATCACCGCCAATAAAAGCCGCTTCTTTCGACACATTCCATGTCTTTCCCTCATCATCAGAATATACTATATAATTGCAGTAAGGGCCGTCCGTGAACTTGCAAACCATTACAAACAGAATTCTTCCATTCACAGATTTTCTTTTCTGATGTTTAAGGCACAGTCCCTTTCCGGAAGTGACAAACACACCCTGAAGCTTTGAAGGAGCATCTTTATATACAGCATCGTATATCGCATCAGATATTTCGTGAGGCTGCTCCCATGTTTCGCCATCATCATTGCTGGATGTCTGATAAACCTTAATACGGTCGTCATAAGCAGAACGCTGGAACTGACGGTCGGCAGCCATTAGACAAATCACCTTATCGCTTTCCGTTTCTACAATTGCCGCATCGCCATATCCATAGTCCGGTCCCTGGTTATAATTTCCGGCTATTGTCTTGGTTTCACTCCACGAAGCCCCATTGTCATCGCTATGTCTAGCTACAAGGTCTATTTTATTAGGCAAATCGGCATTACTGTTAAAACGTCTGTCCGTCACAGTGAGTATGCGACCTTTATGCCGGGAACTATTCTCAAGTACTATCATTGCCGGAATTCTGTAGAATTCAGACCCGTTGTCCCACGGATTGAACAGCATGGTCTGTCTGTCGTATATACATGTAATACCTTCTGGATTTCCAGATTCTACAGACATGAGCGAGCCATCCTTGCACAACAAACCTTCACACCTGACATCAATCTTGTTTCCGGCTTTTGCCTCAGACGAAATATCTGCAGTAAGCCACAGATAGTTTACCTCCTTCAACGGCATGAAATCCGAAGAAAAAGGAATATCGAGACTGTTTTCTGCCGAAGCACCGGCCTCAGCCAATAACAATGAATAAGCCTTAATATCACCGTTAAGGAAAGGAGTTTGCGTAGCATAAACCTTAAGTGATGAAATATCATTGCAGTCGGTAGTTCCATCAAGCGAAATTCTCAAACCTGATAGGAGAGGAGCTTCCCTAAGCAAATCCCTTTTAAGGTTTATTCTCAACAGAATATGGTCTGCATTGCCTTTTCCTGCTGTCAGAAATCCCTGATCTACGGTTATATCTGTAATGCCATTATTGCCCGATGCTATTGCAAAAGCTTTGCAAAACAATAAAAAAACTATCAGAGAAATTGTTCTTGAGTATTTGTTCATAAATGATATTATTAAATGGTTAACAGCGGTTTATGGTATAACGGGGTATAATGGTTTATTATCTTTTCCCACAGGATACTGGGCACCTTCAAGTTCAAGTCTTTTCACCATCAATTTACACAGTTCTCTTACTTTATCACTATTCTCCGATGCCACATCCTTTTTCTCATACGGATCATCAGCCAGATTATACAGTTTATACGATGGGACACCGTCTTTATCAGGATTATAATAATAAATCAGTTTCCAATCGCCTTTTCTATACGTGGTGAAGTAATTTCCCCTGTGTTCGTGAGGGAAATGTATCAATAAATCATCCCTACGGGTGTTGTCTTTCTTTCCGGCAAAAAGTTTCTTCATGTCGCTTCCGTCAAGTACATGACCTTCCGGAGCCTCTACACCTGCAATGGAAAGCACAGTAGGGTAGATATCCATAATTGTACCCATCTGCGTCTGTACATAATTGCGTGCGACAGGATATTCTTTCTGGAACTTGTTTGTATCGTCAGGTTTAGCCCATGCGGCAATGAACGGTACACGCACTCCTCCCTCGTATTCTGCCCCTTTCTTACCTTTCAGCGGGGCTGACGAACCATAATCGGCCGCGTCACCAAGAGGAGCGTTACTGCCGTTATCGCCCAGGAATATAATCATAGTGTTCTCGGCTATTCCCATTTCGTTCAGTTTGTCCATCAAATCACCAAGCGATTTGTCCATACCTTCCACAAGCGCGGCAAAAGCACGTGCATCATCCTTCTTTGTGCGAGGGTAATTATCTATAAAACGCTTATCGACATCCAGCGGAGTATGTACCGCATAGTGCGACATATTCAGATAGAAAGGTTTTCCTTCTGCCACAGCCTTTTGTATTTCCTTAACCGCCTCTATAGTAAGCGCATCTGAAAGGAAAGTATCAGTACCGTGATATTTTTCCAAATCAGGTACAGCCCTTTTTCTGTTACCGGCAATATGTCCATATCCGTTTTCACCAAGATAACTTCCCGGCTCACCTATGGATGAGCCTCCCACATTTACATCAAAGCCCAGTTTAATAGGGTCTTCACCCTCACTGCCGAAACATCCGAAATGCGCCTTTCCGATATGTATCGTCTTATAGCCTGCCTTACTAAGCACTAGAGGATAAATCATGTCAGTACGCTTAAGTCCTGTCCAGTTCCATTCATACGGTCCGTATGTATCGCGGTTATTGCTTTCAGAGTTAATCCAGTTTGTTGTGTGATGTCGTGCCGCATTCTGCCCTGTCATCATCGATGTCCTCGAAGGCGAACTCACGCTTTGTGCATAAAACGTAGAGAAACGCACTCCTTGTGAAGCTAGACGCTCCATATTCGGAGTTCTATACCACTCATTAAGCGGCTGCATTTCAGGTTCACCGTCATTATTTACAATAAAGGGTACAGAAGTATCCATCAGTCCCATGTCGTCAACCAGAAATACTATGATGTTCGGTCTGTCTTGTGCCGAAAGTAAAGATAAGAATGGCATACATGCCAAAGATGTGATTATAGATTTTTTCATATATAAGTTATTAGAAGTAAGTATCGCAAAGGTATGGAAATTATTCTATTTGACCATATTGTAAACATTAAATATCATGACAAGAAAGGATTAACGCCTTTAAATATAAGATATATTTATAGAAAGTTCCTAGATGTTATTCTAAATTTGAGGAATAAACAGTATTAATATTTTTCGAATATAATGGTTATTGCCTACCTTTGTGACTTGTGAAAAAATTAACCTGATTGCAAACTGACAATATCTGAAAATCATGAAAAAATTAAGTTTACTGTTTTTGTTGTTAATATCTAATATCAATATCATCTTTGCACAGGATTTATACGAAAAAAAAGTTTTTGTCTCCCAAAATGGGGACAGTCTTAATTATCGTCTGCTTACACCTGAAAATCAAATAAAAGGCAAAAAATATCCATTGGTATTATTTTTACATGGTGCCGGAGAAAGAGGAAGTGACAACCAGAAGCAATTGACTCATGGTGGACAGATGTTTTTAAATCCTGTAAATCGTGAAAAATATCCGGCATTTGTCTTATTCCCCCAGTGTCCTGAAAACGCTTATTGGGCTTATAGTGTTCGTCCAAGTTCTTTTACACCCGAGCAGATGCCACAAAACGAGGAAATGCCTATTACATTTCAGACGGTAAAAGAGATGTTGGATGGTTACTTAACAAATCCTGCCGTGGATAAATCAAGAATCTACATAATAGGACTGTCTATGGGTGCCATGGGAACATTTGATATGGTAGCCCGTTTTCCTGATATTTTCGCTGCTGCAATACCTATTTGCGGTACGGTAAATCCCCAAAGATTGTCTGCCGCCAAAGATGTAAATTTCAGAATATTTCATGGCGATGCTGACAATGTCGTACCGGTAGAAGGATCAAGAGAAGCATATAAAGCATTGAAAGCCACAGGCGCATCAGTGGAATATATAGAATTCCCTGGATGCAATCATGGCAGCTGGAATCCGGCCTTCAATTATCCGGACTTTATGGAATGGCTTTTCAAACAAAAGAAAAAATAAACTCAAAATCCGCAATCACCCTTTTCTGGCAGCAATATATACTCCAAGCATTACCAATATAACACCGGCTACGGCATAGCCGGTCAATGTTTCATCAAGAAAGATGGACGCTGCAACTGTTGTAAACAATGGGTTAAGATACAGATAGTTAGATGACATTATAGTGCCTATACGCATCAGTACTACATTCCATACAACGAAGCATACAAGTGAGGCCAAAACACTAAGAAACATTATGTTGAAAAATACCTCATGGTGAAGAAAACCTTCGACAGGGAATAAAGGCGGATTGACTACAAATGTGGGCAGAACACATAAAGCTCCGTAAAAGAAAACTTTCCTTGTAATAAAGACCGAGTTATATTTCTTCGAAAGTTTGTTTATTATCAGGCTATAGAATGCCCACGACAATGCAGCTGCAAGTGTCAGCAAGTCTCCTACGGGCGACAACTTCAGAATGACACTGCCGTTGAATATAAGAATAGCCACACCAACCAGTGCGACTAATGATCCTACAGCCCATCCACGCCCCACTTTACTGTCTTTGTTTACCCAAAGAGACATAGCGGTTGTTATCAGCGGAGTTATGCATATAATGAAAGCCACGTTAGTGGTTTGAGTAAACTGCAAAGCCGTATTTTCCGTGATAAAATACAGTGTACCACCGGTCAGTCCGGCAGCCAATAAAGTAAGCTCGTCTTTTACATTCTCTGAAAATATCCTGCGGGGCGAAATAAACCATATTCCGATATACGCAATCACAAAGCGTATAAAGAAAATCTCATGAGGAGTCAAACCATTGTTTATCAGAACTTTTGTAGATATAAATGTGGTTCCCCAAACAGCTACCGTCAGTATCGCCAGAATATGATATTTGGCATTGTGCAAACTTGTCATATCGTCTTCATAAATTTACACTGCAAAATTAGATATTTTTCAACATTAATCACTGATAAATTCTACTATATAAGAGTTATCATGCATATATTTGCACACGAATTATAAAATCATTCAACAATGTTATACTTTTACACAGACTATATGGAAGGGGCACACCCGGAAGTGATGCGCCGACTTATGGAGACCAATCTTGAACATACCACAGGATATGGTTCCGACCAATATACACAGAGAGCCAAACAGCTTATCAGAGAGGCTTGCGGACAACCAGAAGCCGCAGTTCATTTCCTCGTAGGAGGAACGCAGACCAACGCCACAGTGATAGATGCATTGCTCAGACATCACGAAGGAGTATTGGCTGCCGAAAGCGCACATATCAATGTTCACGAATCGGGAGCGATAGAGGCTACAGGACATAAGGTGCTGACTCTACCTCAATATGAAGGCAAAATCAAGGCTGAGGACATAGAGAAATATATATCTGATTTCTACCGCGACGAGACTTACGAACACATGGTTGCCCCGGGAATGGTTTATATCTCTCATCCTACGGAATACGGAACACTATACAGTCTTGAGGAACTGGAAAGCATCAGCCGTGTATGTCGCAAGGCAGATATTCCACTTTATATGGACGGAGCAAGACTAGGTTACGGTCTGGCGGCAAAAGGAACAGACGTAACACTGAAAGATGTGGCAAGGCTGTGTGATGTGTTCTACATAGGAGGAACAAAGGTTGGTGCCCTCTTCGGTGAGGCTGTAGTGGCAGCAAATCCGAAACGTCTGCCTCATTTCTTTCCTCTGATAAAACAACATGGTGCATTGCTGGCAAAAGGAAGACTGCAGGGAATCCAGTTTGAGACTCTGTTCACCGACGGGCTATACCTGAACATCGCAAAACACGCTGTCCGAATGGCAATGAAGCTGAAACAGGCTTTCAAGGACAAAGGATATAAAATCCATATCGACTCGCCTACAAACCAGCAGTTCGTATGTCTGCCAAATACAGAGATTGACAGACTTTCACCTCATGCCGGATTTGAGCTCTGGGGACCGCGCGGAGAGAAGGAAACAGTAGTAAGATTTGTCACCAGTTGGGCCACACGCGAAGAAGACGTGGACGCTTTTATAGAATTATTATAAGAAACACCGCTAAATCGTTGATTAAGCGACTGAAATTACGTAATTTTGTACCCTAAAACAAAATTACGTAATTTTTTTTCAAACATGAATCAAGAATTCGAGCTTATCGCCAAAACATTCCAGGGACTGGAAGAAGTATTGGCACAAGAACTCACTGAATTGGGAGCCGGCAACATCGAAATTGGTCGCCGCATGGTTTCTTTCACAGGCGACAAGGCAATGATGTACAAAGCAAACTTTTGCCTGCGTACTGCAATCCGCATTCTTAAACCAATCAAACATTTTACTGCCAACTCGGCCGACGAAGTTTACGATGCTGTAAAAAGCATTGAATGGGATGAATATCTTGACAATATGAGCAGCTTCAGTGTAGATGCTGTAGTATTCTCTGAAGAATTCCGTCATTCAAAATTCGTTGCATACAAGGTAAAAGATGCCATTGTGGACTATTTCCGCGAAAAGACAGGAAACCGTCCTTCGGTACGTATCAACAAGCCTGATCTGGGTATCAACATCCACATTGCAGAAAACCAGTGTACTTTGTCACTCGACAGCTCCGGCGAGTCTCTTCACCGCCGCGGTTACCGTCAGGAACAGGTAGAAGCTCCGCTTAACGAAGTTCTCGCTGCCGGAATGATATTGATGACAGGTTGGAGAGGCGAGTGCGACCTTATCGACCCTATGTGCGGTTCCGGTACTATTCCTATCGAGGCTGCACTGATAGCACGCAACATCGCTCCGGGTGTGTTCCGCAAAGAATTCGGATTCGAAAAATGGAAAGATTTCGACCGCGAACTTCTCGACTCAATCTATAACGACGACTCGCAGGAAAAAGAATTCAACCATAAGATATACGGTTATGACAACAATCCTAAGGCAAATGAGATTGCCACTCACAACGTCAAGGCTGCCGGAGTGAGCAAGGATATCATACTGAAAATCCAACCGTTCCAGCAGTTTGAACAGCCTGCAGAAAAGAGCATCATCATTACAAACCCTCCTTACGGTGAAAGAATTTCATCGGACGACCTGCTTGGTCTGTACAAGATGATAGGAGAGAGACTGAAACATGCTTTCACCGGCAACGATGCATGGATATTGAGCTACCGTGACGAATGTTTCGATCAGATAGGACTTAAGCCAAGTGTGAAAATACGTCTGATGAACGGTGCTCTGGAATGTCAGTTCCGCCAGTATCAGCTGTTTGACGGTAAATTCAAGGCATTCAGAAGCGGTGAAGAAGGCAAGAACTTCAAGGCCAAGAGCGAAGAAAGAAGCGAAAGACCAAGAAGAAGGAGTGATAAACCTGATTTCGGCAAAGGTGACCGCAAGGACAGAAAACCTTTCGGCAACGACAAAGGCGATAGAAGAGACCGTAAAGACGGCGATGCAAAACCGGTATTCAGAGGTAGAAGAGCTGGCGACGGAAAAGAATTCACACGCGAAAGAAAGAGCGAATTCAAATACCGTGACGAAAACAAGCCACGCACTCCACGCCCGTCAACAGACGACGGACGTCCTAAAGGCGCGCCTGCACCAAGATATATGCACAGCAGACGCAAGCCTGAAGATTTGCTGTCAACAGAAGAAAACAACGTTGATTAATTCATATCCTTGCAGGGTAAGGTTTTACCCAGCAAGGTTTCATATTTTTAAAACGATTCTATAACGTAACAGGAAAAACATGATTCTCAAGAACAAAATTATAACCCTATTGAGTATAATGGCACTTAATATCCCTACTACAGGAATCCTGGCACAGGAAAAGACTTCGTTCACACTACAGGATGTAATACCGGGAGGTGACAACTATTTCAACCTCATTCCGAAAAGGATGTCAGGCCTGAAATGGTGGGGCGACGTATGTATCCGCACAGGAGTGGAGGAGATAGTATCTATCGACAAAAAGAACGGAAAGGAAAAGACTATCATCACACTGGATGAAGTAAATACAGCATTACAGGCTGACGAAAAGACCAAGGGTATCAAGCAGCTACGTTCGCTCATGGGTGCTTCAATGCCTTGGGGAGAGGAAAAGGAAATACTTCTCTCGCACGATGGTAACATCATAGTCTATGACTTCGAAGACAAGGTTGTAAAATCGGCTATCAAAATAAACAAGGGAGCTGCCAATATTGATTTCTGCAAGGAAAGCATGACTGTGGCATATACAGTGGGCGACAACCTGCATATAGCTTCCGAGAAAATAGCAGACAAGCAGGTTAATCCTGACATCAACATTGAGAAAGCCGCATGCGGTGGTAACGATATACACGATATCGTTTACGGACAGGCTGTACACCGTAATGAATTCGGTATTTACAAGGGTACATTCTGGAGTCCTGAAGGAAAATATCTTGCTTTCTACCGCATGGATCAGAGTATGGTGACAGACTATCCGCAAGTAAATACCACTACACGCACAGCAACCCTAGAACCTGACAAATATCCTATGGCAGGCATGACAAGCCATAAGGTAACCGTGGGTATATACAATCCTGAAACCGGAAAAACAGTCTATCTGGATGCTGGCGACCCTACTGACAGATATTTCACAAACATATCATGGGCTCCGGACGAGGAAAACATCTATGTGATAGAAGTGAACCGCGACCAGAACTATGCACAACTCGTTAAGTACGATGCCGAGACAGGTAAAAAAATCGGTGTACTGTACGAAGAATCTCATCCTAAATATGTTGAGCCTCAGCATCCTCTTACATTCCTGCCTTGGGATGAAACAAAATTTATCTACCAGAGCCAGAGAGACGGATTCAACCATCTGTATCTGTTCGATACAAAGAAACCTAGACCTGTCACATTGGAACTGATAGAAGGTATGAACAAACACAAAGAATATGTAGAGGTAAAACAACTCACCAAAGGCAACTGGCTGGTACAGGATATCCTCGGTTTCAACGAAGCGAAAAAGGAAATCATCATTGCATCTACAGAGGTTTCACCTTTGCAGACTAACATCTACAGCCTCAACATAAAGAGCGGCAAACGTACTCTGATTGGCAAGGAAGACGGTAACCACAGAGCACAACTCTCTGCCGGTGGTACTTATATCATCGACAACATGACTTCGTTCAGTGTAGCAGGCGAAACAAGCATATTGCCTACAAACGGCAAAAAGGGTATTACTATCTTCACTTCAAGCGACCCTATGCCTGAGAAATTCAATATGCCTGAGATAACTCTTGGAACAATCAAGGCTGCAGACGGCAAGACTGACCTTTACTACAGACTTATCAAGCCGGTTAACTTCGACCCTAACAAGAAATATCCTGCTATTATCTACGTGTATGGCGGTCCTCACGCACAGATGATACACAACACTCGTTTCTACGATGCTCGCGGCTGGGACTTGTACATGGCTCAGAAAGGATATGTAATGCTTACAGTTGACAGCCGTGGCAGTGATAACCGAGGACGGGAATTCGAAAACTGTACTTTCCGTCAGCTTGGTGTGGAGGAAATGAAAGACCAGGTGGAAGGAGCAAAGATGCTGCAATCACTTCCATACGTTGACGCCAATAGGATAGGGGTACACGGATGGAGCTTCGGAGGATTCATGACTACAAACCTTATGCTTACTTATCCTGAGATTTTCAAAGTTGGTGTAGCCGGAGGTCCTGTTATCGACTGGAAATACTACGAGGTGATGTACGGCGAAAGATATATGGATACACCGGAAACAAACCCGGAAGGATATAAGAATTCTAATCTGAACCTGAAAGCTGGAAACCTGAAAGGACGACTGCTGATTATTATCGGCGGAGAAGACCCGACATGCGTTCCTCAGCACAGCTATACCTTCCTGCGTTCATGTATTGATGCAGGAACACATCCTGACTTCTTCGTTTATCCTGAATCAGGACATAACATGATTGGAACAGAAAGAGTTCATCTGCATGAACACATTTCGAGATACTTTGATGATTTTTTAAAATGAAGATAACAAGGTATCAGTTACAAGTTGACAAGGTTCTCTATCCGAATTGAAGCCTCGTTAACTTGTCAACTCGTCAACTTGTCAACTAATTAAGAACTTTAAAACTTAAAAACTCAAAATATGAAACTCTTACTACTTGGCTCAGGCGGCCGCGAACATGCTCTGGCATGGAAAATTGCACAAAGCTCAAAAGTTGAGAAATTGTACATCGCTCCGGGAAATGCCGGAACACGCGAAGTTGGTGAAAATGTAGCTATCAAGGCTGACGACTTTAATGCCATCAAACAGTTTGTCGTTGAAAACAAGGTTGACATGGTGGTAGTAGGTCCGGAAGATCCATTGGTAAAGGGTGTATATGACTTTTTCCGCGACGACGAGGCATTGAAGTCAATCCCTGTTATCGGTCCTTCTAAGGCAGGTGCTGTGCTTGAAGGAAGCAAGGAATTTGCAAAAGGATTTATGCAGCGTCACAATATCCCTACAGCAGGATACAAGAGCATTACAGCCGAAAACCTTGAAGAAGGATTGGCTTTCCTTGAGACTCTTGAAGCTCCATACGTACTTAAGGCTGACGGATTGTGTGCCGGAAAAGGTGTATTGATTCTCCCTACACTGGAAGAAGCAAAGAAGGAACTGAAGGAAATGCTTGGCGGTATGTTCGGAAGTGCTTCTGCCACAGTGGTTATCGAAGAATTCCTTAGCGGTATAGAATGCTCTGTTTTTGTTCTTACAGACGGAAAGAACTACAAGATATTGCCTGAAGCAAAAGACTACAAACGTATCGGCGAAGGCGACAAAGGTCTTAACACAGGAGGTATGGGTTCTGTTTCACCTGTTCCGTTTGCAAATGCAGAATGGATGAAGAAGGTGGAAGACCGCATCATACGCCCTACTGTGGAAGGCTTGGCAGAAGAAGGTATCGACTATAAGGGATTCATCTTCTTCGGACTTATCAACGTGAAGGGAGAACCGATGGTGATAGAATACAACGTACGCATGGGTGACCCAGAAACAGAAAGCGTAATGCTCCGTATCAAGAGCGACCTGGTTGACCTGCTCGAAGGTGTTGCAGAAGGCAACCTCGACCAGCGTGTTCTTGAGATAGACCCTCGCTCGGCTGTATGCGTTATGTTGGTATCAGGAGGATATCCTGAAGCATACGACAAAGGATTCCCAATGAGCGGTATCGAAGACGCAAAAGCAGGCGGAAGCATAGTATTCCATGCCGGAACAGCTGTTAAGGACGGACAGGTAGTAACTGCCGGAGGACGTGTCATCGCTGTAAGCTCTTACGGAGCAAACAAGGAAGAAGCCTTGGCTATGTCGTTCCAGAACGCCGGCAAGATACAGTTCGAGAAGAAATATTTCCGTTCAGACATAGGTTTCGATTTATAATATATCATGCGTAACCGCTTTCAATATGAGATAGCTACCGGGAGACTGACTCTTCCGGTAGCTATCATATTATCTGTCATTTTATGGGTAACAACATTTAATGACAAGATGGAAATCATCCCTTTCCTGACAGGAGGATTTGTCACATATCTTCTCATTGAACTTAACACATCATTTGCTTTGGTAAGAAGCCGTTCGTCATTGCCCTCTGCCTTATTTACAATACTTTATTCATCATCGCTGTTCATACATGAATACGGCAAAGGGGAATGTTGGATATTGTTGCTTTTCATGGGAAGCCTTTACTGTCTTCTGAGGAGTTATGAATCAAAGAATGTTCCGTCATATATCTTCCATGCCTTTCTATGGTTAAGTATAGGAAGCCTCATCGAACCGGGGATAATCCTATCGGCACCACTGATATTCATCGTCATGTCTCAGCTAAGGACATTGAGTGTCAGAACATTCTTTGCAGGCATAATAGGTTTATGTATTCCATATTGGATTATATCAGGATACGACATATACGCTGGCAACAGTCTTACTGTCCTTACATACTTCAATAATATATTCGAGTGGAATATCGAAGCTTACAGAACTATACCATTGCCACAAATTATAACGACCGGATGCATATTGTTATTGTCATCTGTAAGCGGTGTCAGCAGCATAATGACATCGCAAAGCGACAAGGTGAGAAACAGAATCATCATAGGAGTAATAAACACAATAGGTACTTATGAAACAATACTTATGATTGCACAGCCTGTTATGCTGAAATCCATACTGCCTGTGATAATCACCATGTGCGCCATCCTGTACGGATATATTATGATACAGAAGACAAACAAATTTACATATATATTTATGATAGCATCAATGGTTATAATAGCCATGTTGGCTGCGTATAACGTAATGATACATTTCTCATCTAACATAGGATTTTAAGTGGATATGGATACAATGCTTCAGTTTCTTACAGAATGGGGATATTGGGGAATGTTCATATCGGCATTCCTGGCAGGGACAGTACTGCCGTTCAGTTCGGAGGCAGTATTGCTGGCATGTATAGGACTGGGACTTGACCCTGTACTGTCCACACTATCCACAACGGCTGGAAACGCTCTTGGCGGACTGACATGCTACTGGATAGGACATCTTGGAAAAATGGAATGGATAGAAAAGTATCTTGGAGTGAAAAAGAAACAGATGGACAAAGCCGAGAGGTTTATCAAAGGCAAAGGATCGTGGATAGCATTTCTGTCCTTCCTGCCTGTGATAGGTGATGCTATACTGGTAGTACTGGGACTTATGAGAGCTAATGCGATTATAGTTGCAATATCCATGACTTTGGGAAAACTTGCCAGATATGCCATTCTGGTGGCAACAACCCTAAAGCTGATATCCTTGTAACAAACTATATAGAGTTTAGGTTATGGAAATAGAAAAGACTGCAGACGGAAGTTATACACTGTTCGTACCGGAACTGGACGAACATTATCACTCGGTGAAAGGAGCACTGACAGAGTCGGAACACATATTTATCAATATGGGGCTGAAACACTCGTCGGCTACAACTCCGCGCATACTCGAAATTGGGTTCGGAACAGGATTAAACGCATTCCTGACATCTCTCGAGGCCCAGAAAGAGAAAAGAAATATTTTCTATACCACGATAGAGAAATATCCTCTGGATATGGAAACAATAAAGCGGCTTGACTATCCGGAACTGATCGCGCCGGAAGAAAGTGAACTGTTTTATTCTATCCACAGTGCCGCATGGAACTCTCCGCAAACAGTTTCGGAATATTTCACAATAGAAAAGATTGAAGGCGACTTCACTGAATATCATTTCAAAAAAGGATACGACATTATATACTTCGATGCCTTTGCTCCTGAAAAACAACCTGAGATGTGGAGTCAGGAACTATTTGACAATCTGTATGAAGTGCTTAACGACAACGGGATACTGACCACATATTGCGCAAAGGGAGTTGTCAGACGTATGCTTCAGAAAGCAGGCTTCACCGTAGAACGACTTGCCGGTCCTCCGGGAGGAAAAAGAGAGATATTGAGAGGTACCAAAAAAGTATCCGACAAGTAGTATAAATACTTTAAATTTTAATCATAACATGAAAACATTATTATCAATAATATGCTTGCTTCTGGCATTGTCATCGTGCCAAAATGCCGAAAGGAACGACAAGCCTACAATAACTGTCACCATAGAACCGCTGAGATATTTCACTGAAACAATAGCTGGCGACAAGTTTAAGGTAGTAAGCATGGTACCGGAAGGAAGCAGTCCGGAAACATACGACCCTACTCCACAGCAGATGGTAAGCCTAAGTAAAAGTACAGCATACTTGCGCATAGGATATATAGGCTTCGAACAGTCGTGGATAGACAAGCTACAGGAGAATTTCCCTAAATTGCAATTCTACGATACTTCTGCCGGAGTAAACCTCATTCATCAGCAATGTTCGCACTCGCACAGCAAAGAAACAGTAGAAAATCACGCACATGGAGTGGAGCCACATATCTGGAATTCTACAGAAAATGCCAAAATAATAGCCAACAATATCTATAATGCCTTGGAAGAGCTGGATGCAAAGAACTCGGAATACTACAAGAACAATCTTGACAGCCTTACCCAAATTATAGAAAATACAGACGAGACTATAAAATCAATCATTGCCGATGCCGACAGGACATTCCTAATTTATCATCCGGCCTTGACTTATTTCGCCAGAGACTATGGTCTGGAGCAGATAAGCATAGAAGAAGGAGGGAAAGAACCGTCGCCTGCACATCTGCAGTCGCTCATAAAACTATGCAAGGAAAAGAACGCCAAAGTAATATTCGTACAGCAGGAGTTCGACATGCGAAATGCAGAGACCATAGCCAAGGAACTTGGAGTGGAAGTGGTTCCAGTAAATCCGCTGAACTACAATTGGACTGAAGAAATGGTAAATACGGCAAAGGCATTACGTACAAAAGAAGATACAGCAAAATAATAATGAACAACACCATAATAAAAATAGAAAATCTTTCTGCCGGATATGAGAAAAAAACTGTCCTGCACAACATAAACCTTGAAATATCAGAAAAGGATTTCCTCGGTATAATAGGACCGAACGGAGGAGGAAAGACCACACTGATTAAGGTTATACTTGGACTGCTTGAACCTACGGAAGGAAAAATAACATACTACAATAACGGAATACCCGCAGACAGGTTGGAAATAGGCTATCTGCCGCAATATAATTCAATAGACAAAAAATTCCCCATATCAGTATATGAGGTAATATTATCGGGATTAAACAAGCAAAAGACACTATTCAGCAAATTCACTAAAGAACATCATAGAAGAGTAGAAGAGACATTGGTTATGATGGGACTGGAAGGACTGGAAAACAAACCTATCGGACAGTTGAGCGGAGGACAGATGCAAAGAGCCTTACTAGGCAGGGCCATAGTATCAAATCCAAAGGCAATAATCCTTGACGAACCCAATACCTATATCGACAAACGCTTCGAAGCCAGGCTGTACTCATTGCTTGAAGAAATAAACAAGGAAAGAACCATAATTCTGGTAAGCCACGACATAGGTTCGGTATTGCAAAACGTAAAGAGTATAGCTTGCGTAAACGGTACATTGGACTATCACCCTCAAAGCGAAGTCTCTGCCGAATGGATAGAAGAAAAGCTGCAATGCCCTATAGAATTGCTTGGACACGGAGAATTGCCGCACAGGGTATTGAGGAAGCATAATCACGAAGGAGAACAATAGTGTTATTTTTCGATGATTTAATGATAAATATAAACCTGTAAGTACGAAAAAAGTTAAAGAAAATTTGGAAGATAACGTAAAAAGATAGTATCTTTGCCACGCATTTCGAAAGAAAGCAATAAGTTTGGACTATGGTGTAATGGTAGCACAACAGGTTTTGGTTCTGTTTGTCCAGGTTCGAATCCTGGTAGTCCAACACAAGGAAGCCTCAAGAGACAATCTCTTGGGGCTTTTTTGTTTATATAATTGTGTAATAAAAACGAATATTTATTCATCATTAATAATACACTATCAATTCGTAATATAATATACATATCAAATTGTAAGCAATATAAACATAAAATATTCGAATTACAGCACAAAACATTTTTCTTGTATATCAAATATAACTTAAAAGAAAAAAGCGTACCTTTGCGCCCGATTTCATGCAACACAAAAACTTATAAATTGATATTAAAAATGAAAATAATCTGGTCTATACGATCTTTTAATTTCACTAATGTGCCATAGAATATACTCCAAGCGAGGATTTTTATTTTCTATTTCTAATTTTAATTTATAACTTCACATGTTCATTTTTATTTCTATTATGGCAATCGGTGCCTTGATAGGCTATAGTCTGCGCAGTAAAAAAGACCTAAGCAAGGTAACTGTACTTATACAAATTGTAGTTTGTCTTCTTTTATTCATTCTCGGACTGTCGGTAGGGGCAAACAAACTAATAATTAACAATCTGACTTACTACTGCGAGCAAGCAGCAATAATATCTGCCTTAAGCCTCGTAGGAAGCTCTGTAGCAGCCATGCTGGTATTCAACATGTTTTTCAAGAAAGGAGCCGGAAAATGAAAGGAAGCATAATGATTCTGGTATTCTTTATATTGGGATGTCTGGGCGGTTATTTTGTTACAATGGATTTCGATGCGCATAAGCTATCGGTATATGTGTTGTATGTACTTATGCTTTTGCTTGGCATCAATCTTGGAGGTAATCAGGACATAAAAGGATTTGTATCACAACTGAGTTTTAAAATGCTTCTTGTACCAATGGCTACAGTGGCAGGAACATTCGTTTTCTCTGCAATTGCAGCATTTATTCTGAGCAGATGGAGCATATTCGACTGTATGGCAGTGGGTAGCGGTTTTGCATACTATTCTGTATCTTCAGTGCTTATAACCCAGCTTAAAACACCAAGTATAGGACTTCAGCTTGCCACAGAACTCGGAACTATCGCCCTGCTTGCAAATATATTCCGCGAAATGACGGCCCTGATTTGTGCCCCGGTAATAAGAAAATATTTCGGACAGCTTGCACCTATATCTGCCGCAGGTATAGGATCATCAGATATTCTATTGGCCACTATCAGCAAATATTCAGGCAAGGAGGCCATCCCATTGGCTATTCTTCACGGAATTCTGATAAACCTTAGCGTACCGTTCTTCGTATCGTTATTCTGTAATTTATAATAAGAAACAAAAACCGCCGGCTAGATATACATCACATATCTCTAGCCGGCGGTTTTTACTATATTTTATCGTACGAAACGTATAGACATAAAAAAAGGAGTACCGCTGTACTCCAACCTTTGTTAACCTTAAAATCTAATACTATGAAAAACACAGTACAAAGGTACGGACTTTCTGGTAATCTGCAAGTATTTCAGCCAAAAATCTATGCTTTATAACATAGTTTAATAAATAAAGAAAATGCTCCACGTTTGTTAACAACATGGAGCATTTATGTTAATTGTTAAAAGCTTTATTTTCTATTGAGTTCTTCAATTTCTTTTGTAGCTACAGCCAAGGCTTCATTTATATTGCTACAGATATTTTCTTTGCCAAGGAGTTCATAGAATCCTGATTTCTCAAGTGTCTTATGTACATGCTCGTTTACACCAGACAAGATGATATGTATATTCTCTTTCTGCGACATGTGGCAAAGTGTAGTAAGGTTATGAATACCTGTAGAATCGATAAACGGAACCTTACGCATACGTATGATACGAATCTTAGGTCTGTCACCCAACTGCGCCATCAAATCCTCAAATTTAGTTGCTATACCGAAGAAATAAGGACCGTTAATCTCATACACCTCTACACCGTCAGGAATAATAAGATGCTCTTCGTGTACTTCCATATCCGATTCCTTATTAGGGTCAAGCTCGTTCTTTATAACAGAAATCTGAGTAGTTTCCATCACACGTTTCATAAACAGCACACAGGCAATGAGCAATCCCACCTCAATAGCCACTGTCAAATCGAATATTACTGTAAGAAAGAATGTAATAAGAAGAACTGTAACGTCCGATTTAGGATTCTTGAGCAATCCCATAAACACTCTCCAACCACTCATATTATATGATACAATAACCAATACTCCGGCAAGACATGCCATAGGTATATACTGTGCAAGCGGCATTAAGAAAAGAAGTATCAGAAGAAGAACTATTGCATGTACAATTCCTGACACAGGAGACTTTCCTCCGTTATTGATATTTGTCATAGTACGGGCAATTGCTCCTGTTGCAGGAATACCTCCAAAAATAGGAGATACCACATTGGCAATACCCTGAGCTATAAGTTCTGTATTTGAATCGTGTCTGTCACCAATCACACCATCAGCCACAGCAGCAGAAAGCAAAGATTCTATTGCTCCAAGAACTGCTATAGTTATCGCTACAGGGAAAAGATTCTGTATAGCCTCCCAATTTATCGCAGGAACAGCTGCCGAAGGAAGCTCAGCCTTAATACTGAAACGATCGCCTATAGTATCAATAAATGTGATTCCTGCATACTGCTTCAGCAAATACACTCCTACAGTAACCAGAATAATGGCAACAAGCGACCCAGGCACCTTCTTTGAGAACTTTGGAGTTATAGCTATGATAAACACACTGACTACACTTACTATGGCATTCCACCAGTTCACTGTATCAAAATGTCTGAAATAGAGCATCCATTTACCAATGAAATCTCCAGGAACCTTCTCTCCCCTGAAATCAAGGCCAAAGATGTCTGCTATCTGTGTAGTAAAGATTGTTACGGCAATACCACTGGTAAAACCTATAATAATAGGATAGGGGATGAACTTTATAACAGTTCCCAACTTGAATACACCTAATAATATAAGCAAGACTCCCGCCATCATAGTGGCAACCATAAGTCCGCTCAATCCATATTGCTGGATAATACCGTAGATGATAACAATAAAAGCACCTGTAGGACCACCTATCTGCACCTTACTGCCACCAAGGAACGAAATGATAAATCCAGCCACAATAGCCGTAATGATACCTTTCTCAGGAGTTACACCTGAAGCAATACCAAACGCGATAGCCAACGGCAAGGCTACAATACCTACTATTATACCCGCCATCAAATCAGTCATGAAATCTGATTTACTGTAATTCTTGAGTGTAGAAAACAGTTTAGGATGAAACTCAACCCCTTTCATAAAACAATCTTATTTCTATTTATAAATATTTTTTTGCAAAATTACGTATTTTCTGCCATATAACATACTTTTATAACTATATAAATTATGATTTGAGGCTAAAAGCTTAAAAGATTATAAATTAAAAATTGTAATAATTACAAATTTGAATAAATATATTACATTTGCAGTGTGAAAATAAAACAAGAAGTCTAACCCAACAAAATAACTACAATTATGGAAAAAAGCATCAAAGGAACAAGAACAGAGAAAAATTTGGCAATCTCATTTGCAGGTGAATCACAGGCTAGAATGCGTTACACTTATTTTGCAAGTGTAGCAAAGAAAGAAGGTTACGAACAGATTTCTGCAATCTTCACTGAAACTGCAGATCAGGAAAAGGAACACGCAAAACGTATGTTCAAATGGCTTGAAGGCGGAATGGTAGAAATTACAGCCAGCTATCCAGCAGGCGTAATCGGTACAACACTTGAAAACCTGAAAGCAGCAGCTGCCGGCGAAAACGAAGAATGGTCATTGGATTACCCACGTTTTGCTGACATTGCAGACGAAGAAGGTTTCCCTGCAATCGCAAAAATGTATCGTGAAATTGCCGTAGCTGAAAAGGGACACGAAGAAAGATACAGAGCTTTCGTTAAGAATATCGAAGAAGGAAAGGTATTCAAGAAAGATGTTGAAACAGTATGGCAGTGCCGCAACTGTGGTTATGTACACGTAGGTACAGAGGCTCCTGAAATATGTCCTGCATGCCTTCACCCACAGGCTTATTTCGAAGTTAAGAAAAACAACTATTGATAACAGTTCCTTATAACATATAGATACACAGGTTGCCTTGGTAAAATGTACCTACATTTGCCACAGCAACCTGTTTTCTTTTATACCATGACATTAAAAATACCAACTTTTAGGTATTGTAAATAATGATGGAGATTTCCATCTTTGTAAAATATAAAACAAATAAACAATTTAAGATTATGAGAATAGAATCAATCAAAGGACGTGAAATTTTGGATTCACGCGGAAACCCGACAGTAGAAGTAGAAGTTCGTCTTGAGTCAGGAATTACAGGTAGAGCATCTGTTCCTTCAGGAGCATCAACAGGTGAAAACGAGGCTCTTGAACTGCGCGATAATGACAAAAGCAGATACGGAGGTAAAGGCGTATTGAAAGCTGTATATAACGTAAACAATGTCATTGCACCTGCACTTACAGGTTGGTCCGTGCTGCAACAAAGAGCTATAGACAAGAAGATGCTTGAACTGGACGGCACTAAGACCAAATCAAAGCTTGGAGCAAACGCAATTCTAGGCGTATCGCTTGCTGTAGCAAAGGCAGCCGCAAACTATCTTAACATCCCTCTCTACAGATACATTGGCGGTGTGAATACATACACTTTGCCTGTACCTATGATGAACATCATAAACGGAGGCTCTCACAGCGACGCTCCTATAGCCTTCCAGGAATTCATGATTCGTCCTGTAGGTGCAGAATCCTTCCGCGAAGGACTTAGAATGGGGGCAGAAGTATTCCATGCCCTTAAAAAAGTACTTCACGACAGAAGACTCAGCACTGCAGTAGGCGATGAAGGTGGATTTGCACCTTCACTCAACGGTACAGAAGACGCTCTTGAGTCAATAATCTCTGCCATCAAAGCCGCAGGCTACGAACCGGGAAAAGACATTATGATTGGTATGGACTGCGCTTCGTCAGAGTTTTACAAGAACGGTATATACGATTACACAATCTTCGAAGGAGAAAAAGGAAAGAAACGTACTTCTGACGAACAGATTAACTATCTGGAAGAATTGATAAACAAATATCCTATCGACTCAATAGAGGACGGTATGAGCGAAAATGACTGGGATGGATGGAAGAAACTTACAGAAAGAATCGGTGACAGATGCCAGCTGGTTGGCGACGACCTGTTCGTTACTAACGTGGAATTCCTCTCAAAAGGTATAGAAATGGGATGCGGAAACTCAATCCTGATAAAAGTAAACCAGATTGGTTCGCTGAGCGAAACACTCGATGCAATAGAAATGGCACACAGACATGGCTATACTACTGTTACATCACACCGCTCGGGAGAAACAGAAGATGCCACAATAGCAGACATCGCTGTAGCAACCAACAGCGGTCAGATAAAGACAGGTTCTTTGAGCCGCTCGGACAGAATGGCAAAATATAACCAGCTTCTCCGTATCGAAGAAGAGCTTGGAGACCTGGCAAAATACGGATATAAGAGAATAAAATAACTTGCCCATAATTCAACGATTATCACCTCAAAACAGCCGGATTTCGGTAAAAAATGAGGTGATAATCACTTTTTTTGAAAAAAAATCGGTCAAAGTATTGCAAGTACGGAAAATTGTTGTACCTTTGCACCGCAATTGAGACATAAAACAACTCAAAAGCCGAGAATAATTGGTGCGTTAGTTCAGTTGGTTAGAATACATGCCTGTCACGCATGGGGT
>OGCN01001620.1_pt1 | contig 28259 bp, 18 predicted proteins | sample 1570181 | NCBI WGS metagenome assembly OGCN01 (sample SAMEA4370584, study PRJEB24528) | human gut metagenome | reverse complement strand
AGGTATTTTTGTCCATTTTTTGACTTTCTGCTCACGAGGCACGAACTATGACCGTCCTAGATGCAAGTACCCAGCCCTTTCTCTTTCCCGAGCCGTTGCGCGAGGGGGTCATCCTCGCGCGGCCGAACCGGTTCATCATGGACGTCGACTTCGGCGACGGCGCGCCCGTGCGCTGCCACTGCCCGGCGGTATCGCGCATCGGCGGGCTTGACCTGGCGGGACGCCCGTGCCTCGTGTCCGACTCCCACAATGCCAAGCGCAAGATGCCGCTCACCGTGGAGGCCTACTCGCTGCAGCGGCCCGACGACCCCGACAAGCGCTGGATCGGCATCAACCAGAATGCCTCGAACCGCTATGTGGAGCATTTCCTGCGCGGGGGCGCTTTTGCGGCCATCACCGATCCCGTACACGACGTACGCCGCGAGGTGCCCTTGGGCGACTCGCGCCTCGATTTCCTGGTGAATGGCGACTTGTATCTGGAGGTGAAAACGCCGCTCGTGCAGATGCAGACGGAAATCCCTCCTTACGTGCCGCGCCTGCCCGAGACGCCCTTTTCTTCCACCGAGCGCGCCCTGCGGCATCTGCGCGAGCTGGCCGCCTCGCTGGCCAATCACGAGCGGGCCGCCGTCCTCTACTGCCTCTACTACGACAACTTCGGATTCCGCTTCTTCCACGGCACCACCTATGAGGAGGTGCTCGCCACCGTCGATACCTGTCGATCCGCTGGCGTGGAGCTGTGGCAGGCCGATTTCGAGGTGACCCCCGAGGGCATCGCCCTTGCGCGCTGCTACGAACTGGAAGAGTGGTAGCGCGGCGGCCGACGTTCCCGATCGAGCGCCGCGGCATCCGAGCGAACGTCGGCAACCAACCGGCGCGGGCGGGCGGATGCGCCTCCTCGGCCCACCGGGCGCGCGGTCGTATGGCCGGATGCGCCTACTCGGTTCTCCCGACAGCGCCCTCCGAGCGCGCCGCCGTATGATCGGGCACGTACCCGCGATCGTCCGGCACGAAGAAGATGAACACGAGCGAGCTTATCAGAAGGAAGAACGGATAGAACAGAAACGGCATGATCTGGAAAGCCGACACCTGAAAGCCCAGCTCCGTGCAGGCCGAGATGGCCACGAGCATCTGAGCGCCATAGGGGATGACTCCCTGGAACACGCAGGAGAACGTGTCCAGGATGGAGGCCGTCTTGCGCCTTGAGACGTTGTAGGTCTCGGCCATCTCGTGGGCGATGGGGTTCGCCATCACGATGGCCACGGTGTTGTTAGCGGTGGCGATGTCCATGGCGCCCACGAGCAGCCCCATGCCGAGCTGGCCGCCCTTCCGGCTGCGGAACAGGCGCTTGATGCCGTTCAACAGAGCCACAAAGCCGCCGTTCTCGCGAATGAGCGCGCAGATGGCGCTCACGAGCACCGCCACCATAGTCGTCTCGAACATGCCGGCGGCGCCGGTGCCCATGTTGCCGAGCAGATCGGTAGCAGCCACGGCGCCTTCGGCCACCACAATGATAGAGCCGGACAGAATGCCGAGCAAAAGCACGATGAACACGTTGATGCCCACAATGCCGCCCACAAGAACGATGAGGTACGGGATGAGCTCCAGCAGGTTGTAATCGTTTTGCACCGTACCGGAGATGTCGGTGCCCAGCGACAGCACCAGAATGATCACCAGCGTCACCAGCGCCGCCGGCAAAGCGATCTTGAAGTTCTCCCGGAACTTGTCTTTCATTTGGCAACCTTGTCCCTGGCAGGCGGCAATGGTGGTGTCGGAGATGAACGACAGGTTGTCGCCGAACATGGCACCGCCCATGACCGAGGCCACACACAGCGGCAGGCTGAACCCCGAGGCCGCCGCCACCGCCACGGCGATAGGCGTGATGAGCGTGATGGTGCCCACCGACGTGCCCATCGAAAGCGATACGAAGCAGCTCACCACGAACAGCACGGCCACGGAATACTCGGCGGGAATGACCGACAGCATGAGGTAGGCCACCGACTCGGCGGAATCGCGTCCCACCGTGCCCACGAACACGCCGGCCGCCATGAAGATAAGGATCATGGTGACGATGGTCTTGTCCCCGATGCCTCGGCCCATGACGACGAGCTTGTCGTCAAAGGAAAGGCTGCGATTCTGGAAGCACGCCACCAGAAGTGCCACCAAAAAGATCACCACAATGGGGATATTGTAGAACCCCATGGAGATGCCCATGCCGTACTCGAACAGGATGCCGAGCCCCAGATACAGCACGAGGAACACCCCGATGGGCAGAAGCGCCGCCACATTTCCCTTTTTCACGTTGAACCCTAACTCTCTTAAGCGCATCCCTGCGCGTTTGAGGCCGCGCCCGGCACGGCGGACTCGCAGAACTCCGATTCGCCCACGACCCGCCTTCCGCACCAACGGCTCCTTGTTTCAGTAAGCGCCTATACTACACCACGGGAACCGCTGCCGATGCGTCATCTTCGATACGCGGGTCTTACTTATAATAGATGGCGAACGATCGCGCCGTCAGAACGGACACCCCATGACCGATACCGCCAAGAACTCCGCCGCTGCCGAAGAGGGCGTCTACGAGACGCCCGAGGACATCGCCGCCGAAGCTGCGAAACCCGCCGAGCGCGCCGCCCGCACCGACGCAGATAGCCCCATCGCACCCGTGGACCCCTTCGAGCCCGGCTCGCTGGGGTGGCTCCTCCCCTGGGCGGAAACCGGCGAGGGCGACGTGCTCACGCCCGACGAGGCGCTGGAAGTGTTTTTGGAATGGGTGGACGCCCGCGGCATGGAGCTGTGGCCCCACCAAGAGGACGCCCTCATGGACTTAGCCGTCGGCGACTCGGTGATTCTGGGCACGCCCACCGGCTCCGGCAAGTCCATGGTGGCTCTGGGCCTGTGCTTCATGGCTGTCGCCACGGGGCGCGTCGCCTACTACACCGCCCCCATCAAGGCCCTCGTGTCCGAGAAGTTCTTCGATATGGTGGACATCCTCGGCCGCGAGAACGTGGGCATGATCACGGGAGACACCACCATCAACACCGAGGCCCCGGTCATCTGCTGCACGGCGGAGATCCTCGCGAACCAGGCCCTGCGCGAGGGCCCTGCGTCGAAGGTGGCCTGCGTGGTGATGGACGAGTTCCACTTCTACGCCGACCCCGACCGCGGCTGGGCCTGGCAGGTGCCGCTGCTCACGCTGCCGAACGCGCAGTTTTTGCTGATGAGCGCCACGTTGGGCGATGTGACCGACATCGCGAGCGCGCTAGAGGAGCGCACCGGGCGCCCCGTCGACCTGGTGACCGACGCGCCGCGCCCCGTGCCGTTGTCCTACGACTACACCTTCGAGACTTTGGAAGCCACCGTCGAGTTGGGCCTGCGCGCCGGCGAGGCGCCGATGTACATCGTGCACTTCTCCCAGGACGAGGCGCTGAAGAACGCACGGGCGCTGGCCAGCTACGGCGTGTCGGACAAGGCCCAGCGCGAGGCGATCAAACAGGCCATGAAGGGCACGAAGTTCACGACCCCCTTCGGCAAGATTCTGCAACGGCTGCTGGCCGCCGGCGTGGGCGTGCACCATGCGGGGATGCTGCCGCGCTACCGGCTGTTGGTGGAGCGCCTCGCCCAGCAGGGGCTCTTGCCGGTCATCTGCGGCACCGACACGCTCGGTGTCGGCATCAACGTGCCCATCCACACCGTGGTGCTCACGCAGCTCACCAAGTTCGACGGCACCAAGATGCGCCGCTTGCGTTCGCGCGAGTTCCACCAGATCGTGGGCCGGGCGGGGCGGGCCGGGTTCGACACCGAGGGCATGGTGGTGGCGCTCGCCCCCGAGCACGAGATCGAGAACCACAAGGCAATGCTCAAGGCCGGCGACGACCCGAAGAAGCAGCGCCGCGTGAAGAAGAAGCAGCCGCCGGAGGGCTTCGTCAGCTGGAACAAGCAGACTTTCGAGCACCTCATCGAGAAGCCTCCGGAGAAGCTCACGCCGCGCATGCGCATCACCCACTCCATGGTGCTGTCGGTGGTGAGCCGCGGGGGCGACGCCTGGGCGAACGTGCACGAGCTCATCGCCGACTCGGCCCAGACCCCCGAGGAGAAGATCAAGCTGAACGCGCGGGCCGACGAGATATTCGCCACGCTTTTGGAAGCGGGCGTGGTGGTGCGCGGCGAGGACGCCGAGGGCCGGCCTTCCTACGAGCTCACGGTGGAGCTGCCCGAGGACTTCGCCCTTGACCAGCCCCTTTCGCCGTTTCTGCTGGCGGCGCTGGATCTGCTGGATCCAGAGAGCCCCGACTACGCCCTGGATGTCATCTCGCTCGTAGAGGCCACCCTGGAGAACCCGGCGAAGGTGCTGCGAGCCCAGGAGCGCAAGGCCCGCGACGCCGCCATGGCCGAAATGAAAGCCGACGGCGTGGAATACGAGGAACGCCTGGAGCGCCTGGCCGAGATCACCTATCCCAAGCCCTTGGAGGAGCTGCTCGACCGCGCCTTCGAACTGTACTGCCAGGGCGTGCCGTGGGCGCGCGACTACGAGCTTTTGCCCAAGAGCGTGCTGCGCGACATGGTGGAGACGGCGAGCGACTTTAAGACCTACATCGGCCGCTACGGCATCGCGAAGTCGGAGGGGACGCTTTTGCGCTACCTGTCCGACGCCTTCCGCGTGCTCGTGCGCACGCTGCCGCCCGACGCGCTGGACGACCGCCTGCGCGACATCATCGCCTGGCTCGGCTTCATGGTGCGCACCACCGACTCGTCGCTGGTGGATGCGTGGGAGAGCGCCGGCGAGCTGCCCGAAGCGGGCGCACCTCCGCAAGCGGAGGGCGCCGTGGTGGCCGACCGTCACGGCATGGAGGTCATGGTGCGCAACGCATTGTTTGCCCGCGTGCGCCTGGCCGCGCTCGATCGCACCCGCGAGCTGGGCAACCTTGACGAGGAGTGGGGCTTCGGCGAGCGCGCTTGGAACGCGGCCTTGGACGACTACTTCGCCGAGCACAACGAGATCCGCCTCGACGGCGACGCGCGGTCCGCCGCCTACCTGATGATCGACGAGAGCCCGGAGGCTGAAGCGCATCTGTGGCACGTCCGCCAGATCTTCCTGGACGAGGAAGACGCCGGCGACTTCCGCATAGAAGCCGACGTTGATTTGGACGCCACCCAAGAGCAGGGCGAAGTCATCTTCCGCAACTACCGCGTGGGCTTTGTGGAAGACTTGGCGGAGTAGGAAGCTTCTCCGGATTCGGCCCGTCAAGCGACGGGAACAACGGAAGCCCCCGGAGGTCGGGGGCTTCCGAGAGGGAGGGTTTGGCTGCGCGGACGCTCGCGCCCCCTACTTCACCTCGCCGGCGATGTGCATGACGGCGTGGCGGGCATGGGTGATGGTACGGCCGTTGGCGTTGCCGATGAACAACTCGGGGTAGCTGCCCGCGTACATGCTGCCCGAGCAGTTGCCCACGGCGTACAGGCCTTCGATGGGCTTGCGCTCGGTGTTCAGCACGCGCATGTGCTCATCGATGCGCAGGCCGTCCAGCGTGCAGAGCACGTGGCCGCCGAAAAACGCGCCGAAGTACGGGGGCTTCGAGAGGGGCAGCAGATCCTTGGCAGGCTTGCCGAAGTCCTCATCGACCCCCTTGGCCGCCAGCTCGTTGTAGCGCTCCACCGTGGCCGTAAGCCCCGCAGGGTCAACGCGCAGCTTCTCCGCCAGCTCCTCGATGGTATCGGCCTGCTGCACGATGCCGGCCTCCATGGCCGCGCCGATCATCATATCGCAGGCCGGGAACGACAGCCCCTCGCCCGTAGGCACGCCGGCCGCATCCACCGTATCGGACATATTGATGCGCGAGCAGCCGATGGTGTGGAAGGCGACGATCTGGTTCTGATAGTCGCTGTCCCAGATGCTGGCGAGCTTGTACTCGGGCTGCAGCGCGGCCACGTGCAGCGGGTAGTCGTAGGGAGCCGTCTCGCAGCAGACCCGCGCGCCGTCGAGGTTCACCTTGAGGAAGGGCTGGTCGCCGATCCAGCAGGTCATGCCCTGGTAGGGATACCCCAGCTCGGCATCAGGCGCCACGGCGGCGCGAGCGAAGGTCATGAGCGTGGGAATCTCGTCTTTCATGCCGCCGGCCCAAATGCCGGCCTTGATGCCCTCGCCCTCGCATCCCGCCTGGGTCATGGACACGCCGCCGATGGCCGCGGCGTCCGGATTCAGCTCAGCCAGAAGATCGGGGTTAGCCTCATAGCCGCCCGTGGCCAGGATGACGCCCTTGCTAGCGTTAAAGAGCACGCATCCGTCGCCGATCTTCGCATAGGCGCCGGTCACCTTGCCGTTTTCGTCCTGGGCCAGCTGCACAAACGGCGTCTCATAGCGCAAATCAGCGCCCCATTCCTCGGCCTTCTTCAGCATGTAGTCGCCCACCTGGGGCAGAATGCCCTGGGCAGCCGCCGGGTCACCCGATTCGGCCACCGCCGCATCGGCCTTGGCCTGCTCTTCTTCGGTATAGGTGTAGTGGAAGCCGTGATCGGTGGGATACACCGGCCACACGCCGTGGGTACCCTCGTCCACGTCGTATTCGAAATAGGGCGTCGCGCCGAACTCGGCGATGGAGTCGCTGATCCAGTCGAATGTGACGCCGGATTCGGTGGCCCATACACGGGTGACGCGGGGATCGCACCAGCCGTTGGCGTAACGGGTGTGCTCGTTCAGCATCTGGAGCGGATCGACCTCAACCGTGTCGATGCGCGTGCCAATGACGCCGATGTCACTCTTGATGCTGCCGTGACCGGCACCCTTTTCGATGGCAATGACGTTCATGCCCTTCTCAGCTGCCGCGGCCGCGGCCGTGATACCGCCGGCCCCAAGGCCGCACACGAGCACTTCACAATCGACAGTATCGACCACGTCGAAAGTCGCCGGATCGGCGGGACTGCCGTACCAGGCCTCGCCCGTCGTCGCGAGCGTCTCATCAGCGGCGCCTGTCTCCTGCGGCGCCGACGGCGCGCAAGCCGAGAGCGCGCCGGCGAAGGCGGCCGCACCGGCAGCCACCACGCCACCCTTCAAAAAGCTGCGGCGATCCAAGTTTCCCATAGGTTCCCTCCTACGTTCGAGACGCGCGGCGCATGGGGCCGGGAATACGTCCCGCAACGGCCATCCGCATCGCGTCCTGGCGAAAAAGACAGAGGGAACGTACACCCGCATCCCGCGCTTTGTCTGTCGGCCAATGGTATTAAAGAAGAGAAACCCCTGGTAGATTTCGTGCTATTGCGAGCCCTCGGATGACGCGGTGCTCTGGGACACCAGCTCCACAAGCTCGGCATGGGTGCCCACTCCCGCCTTGCGATAGATGCGGTAGCGGTGAGTTTTTACCGTCTGGGGCGCGATGAACAGCCGACTCCCAACTTCCGTAGCGCTCATGCCCATGACGAGCAGCGGCAAAAGCTCGCCTTCCCGCGCCGAGAGGCCCCACTCCCGCGCCACGACGGCGCAGCGCTCATCGAGCGCCCGGGCGAAATCGACGGGCGCGGCGCCGGCGCCCTCCTCCCCTTCTGCAGTCGCCGCGGGTACGCGGTGGCCGCGAAACGCCCCGTAGCCGACAAGGTAGGCGAGAAAGAGTAGGGCGAGACACGGCATCACCTTCTGCACGACAAAGGTGGGCACAGCCGCTTGAACCACCATGAAGAACCCGAAAAGAGCAGCGAAGGCGACGAGATAGACGCAGGCCACCAGCCCTGGATGGCGCAGCGACCGGTCGACGGCCAGGGCGCTCGCCCGCAAAAGCGCTAGCAGGAACAGCTCGCTTGCCACGGCGCATGCGAAATAAAGGGGCAGCAGAGCTCCTTCGCTGAAAATATACAGCAAGAGCGAGAGAAGAGCTGGCAGAGCCGCAGCATACACGACGACGTCGGCTCGGCGAATGCGCCGCCAAGCGAGCCAGAGGCAGAGCCATGCGAGGACGGCTGCAAAAGCTCCTACCGCGAAGAACGCCTCATGCCCACGGGTGCCCGGGAAATCGACGGCATTCCACGTAAGGCCGAGGCTCGCGGCGCAGAACAGGCCCTCCCACAGCGCCGGAGCCGCTGCCGTAAGCGCCCGGCCGGCGTCACCGTCGGAGGAATCGTCAGCTTCAGCCCGCCAGCCCTTACGGCAAAACGCCCCCAGCTGAACCGCACCGGTAACCGCCATGACACCGGCCACGGCCATGGTTCCGTAAAGATGCAGCGGGAACAGGCGGTAGGACAGCTCGGAAGCGACGGCAGCCACCGCCAGGCACAACCCAACCGATAGCAGCGTGGCGCCGAATCCGAGCGTGTTGGAGCGAGCGAATCCGAACGCCTGCACCACACAGGCACTCCCGCACAGCGCAGAGACCAGCGGAGGAACGAGCGGCGCACGAACAAGCAGCAGAGCAAGGGAGAGGCACGGCACCGCGAAACCAAAGGCGGACAGAGCCCGCTCAAAGTGATCGGCCTCACGCACAGCCGCAGCGACGCAAATAACGCCGAAGACAGCCATAGCGACGATAGTGACCAGCGCCGAGGGCAATGGCCCTAAGGCCAGCGCGTCACCGGACTGGTAGGACGTGAGCACCTCAGGCCGAAAGATAAACGTCGTCAAGAAGAGAAACGCCCCAAACTGGCAAAGCGAGGCCGCAACAATATCTTTGAGCTTGATTTCTTTCATGTTCCTCCCCTTCCCGCGCCGTCAGTGTACCACACACACAAGGGGCTCCGACTTGGTCGGAGCCCCTCAATGGGGAGGGTACAGTTCGGAATCAATTTAGGCGAAAACAGCGAGCCATAGTGCGCACGACCCGCCGTCGCGCCGCTACGCCCCCAGGGCGCGGTCGGCGGCGAACTGGCCGGCGCGGCGGCCACCGGTGCAGGCGCGGCCGTGGCTGGCACCCGAGATGGTGATGGGGTAATCGCCGAAGAAGAAGCTGCCCGAGCAGTTGCCGGCGGCCCACAGGCCCTCGATGGGATGGGCATCGGCGTCGATGACCTGCTGGTTCTCGTTGATCTTCAGGCCGCCCATGGTCACCAGCAGCGTGGTGCCGGCATGCACGCCGTAGAAGGGAGGCTCCGTCAGCGAACTTAAGCACTGCCTGCGCTTTCCGAAGTCCTCGTCGACCCCGGCGGCGCACAGCTCGTTGTAGCGCTCGATGGACGCCTTGGCCGTCTCCGCGTCGATGCCCTCCATCTTCGCCAGCAAGCCGTCGATAGTGTCGGCCGAAAGAATAGTGCCCTCTTCGATGAACTGCTGGATCTCCTCGGGGTTGTGCAGAGGCGAGCGGAAGTCTTTGCAGACCACCATGCCCATGGCCGGCCCGTCGATCTCCCACTTGCTGTCCCAGAACACCCACTTCATGTGTCGCGGCTGGGCGTTGTGGGCGCGGCAGACGAAAGCGTAGGGCATGTCCTCGTTGCAGAAGCGCTCGCCCAAGTCATTCAGGTACAGCCACGGCTGACGCGTCAGCGGGATGGAGGGCATGTGCTCCAGGCCTTCCACGCCCTCGTCGAAGTACATGGGGCAGTGGGGCGCCTCGTCGATGGCGCCGCCCACCCAGGCGCCCATGCGAATGCCGTCGCCGGTGTTGTGGGGCGGCGTCGAGATGTTGTGGACGTCCTCGGCGTGGCCGGGGATGAAGGCGTCCATCATCTCCTCGTCGTTGCCGTAGCCGCCGGTGGCCATAACGACCGCCTTCGCGTCGATGCGCGTCACGCCGGCTTTGTCTTCGCAGACGACGCCGGCCACCGCTCCGGCCTCGTCCTGCACGAGCTGCAGTGCCTCGGTGTTGAATCGCACATCGACGCCGAGCTCGCCCGCCTTGGCCCAGCCGATGGCGAAGGGGGGCTCGTAGCCAGCCTCGCCGCCTTCGGCGATCAGTTCGTCGGTGGGCACGATCTGAAAGGCATCGGTGGCGTAATGCTCGTACCAAGCGTCGGGAATGACTTGCATTTCCATAGGTATGGGCGCGATAGTGATGCCATGGTTCGTCAGCATGTCGGCCGCCCAATCCAGCGCCTCGGCGGAATGATCGACCCACGCCTTCACCACCCGGTAGTCGCCCCGATGATCACCCCAGCGCAGCACCTCCTGCAGCACATCCTGCTTGCGGTCGCGCAGATCGATGCCGGCCTCCAGCTGCAGCTTGCCGCCGATGGCGCCGTAGTCGATGCCGCGGAACTGGCCCGCGCCTGTCTTCTCCAGAAGCACCACCTTTGCGCCCTTTTCAGCCGCCGAGCACGCCGCCGAGAAGCCGGCTATGCCACCGCCGATGACGACGACGTCGGTTTCTTCGGTGGCATCCACTTCGGTGATGGGCTCGGGCGCGGTCTCCCACGTGTAGCCCTCAGGCTCGGCCGGGCCCGTCTCGGCCATGGTCTTGGGCGCGCAGCCCGCAAGCCCGGCCGCAGCCGCGGCAGCAGTGGCAGCGGCCCCCAATCCCAGGAATCCGCGACGGCTCAATTTCATGTTCTCGGTAGTCATGATGTCCCTCCTTTTCGGTTGGTCGATGGTCCCATCATGGCGCCTCACAGCCACGCCGTCTATCGGCATGAAACGAGTATTCCCACGTCAAAGCCATCGGTAAAAAGTGATGATTGACGAGAAAACCCCTGATGTGACACTATGGCACTGGAGGTGGTGGCCATGTTCGCCCGCTGGTGGGACAACTTTCAGGAAAGCTGCGACATACGCTTGGCCGTTGGCTGCGGATGCGCCGTGGCCTGGGTGCTGCTCGTCGCCATCTCGCCGGTGCTCTCCACCGCGTCCACCTTCATCGGAGCCGGCCTCAGTTGGCGCAGCGGCATCGTCGTCGGCGGTGTGCTCGCCTTTGGGCTGGCGGCCATTGCCTGCCGACGTCCGGGAAAACTCTGCGACGTCGAGAGGCGCAGCCCTTCCGTCCCGCCGCTCGCGATGTCCGCCGTGCTGTCGCCCATAGGCGCTATCTTGCACCAGAGCATCGCCGGAGGCATCTTCGCGGTAGTCGCGGGGCTCTGCGTGGGATGCGGCCTTGCGGGCCTCATTTTGGGATGGGCCGCGCCCTTCTCCGCCGTGCGCCTGCGCAAGCGGGTAGTGGCGACCGTAGCCGCCATGTTCGCCGGCGGGGCGCTCTACCTGATTGTCGTGCTGCTCCCCGCCCCGCTCTCCTTCGCCGTCGCGCTCGCGCTCGCACCCACCTCCCTGTTCCTCGCCATGACCATAGACCGCTTCCCCGCTCCAGGCGATGAGACCGATTCTTTCCCGACAATTGGCGGCACGACCGAAACGGGTGCAGAAAACGGCGGCGGCAAAGCCGAAGCCGATACGATCGCCGCGGCCGAAGCCGAAACCCGACCCTGCTCCAGCGCCGGTCATCCCGACCTCACACGGCTCTTCGGCCCCGAGCTCTCGCTGGCCATCGTTGTCTACGGCGCCCTGTTCGTCCTAGCTGGTCACGTGCTTCCCGAGGTCGAACTCGCATGGATGGCCTCGGTACTGCCGGGAATCGCCAACGTGGGCGCCCTCCTCGTCTCGGAAACCGTGCTCACCCTCTATCTGGTGAAGCGCATCCGCATCGAGAGCCCGCGCACCGCCTACCGCCCCGCCACCGCCCTCGTCGCCGTCGGCTTTTTACTTTTACCCTTCGTGGGCGATGCCGGGGCCATTCCTTGCATGGCCGTCGCCTTCGCGGGCTTCGGCTGCTTCCTCGTGTATCTCTGGATCGTCATGGGGAACATGGCCCAGCGCTGGAGCGCGGCACCCATTCCCACCTGCGCCTTCGGCTTCATGCTGCTGTTTTCCGGCATCGTGCTCGGCGAGCTGGCCGCCTGGACCCTCTACCGCGTCCCCCTCAGCTTCGGCTACCCGGCGGCCGTCAGCATCGTCTCGCTGTTCATGCTCGTCGTGCTTGCGTGGAGCATGGCCGACGGCTCCCGCTACGCCCACGAGACCGCCGCGATGGGCGGCGTGCCCTTCTCTGCCCCAGTTTCATCAAGCGCAGGGACGGATTCCGCTTCCGAAGGCAGAGGCGCCGATGCAGCAGCGCGGCTCTATGCGGCCGCCGAGACCTACGGCCTGTCGCCGCGCGAGGTGGAGGTGACGGCGCTCCTTCTGCGGGGGCGCTCCATCCCCTACATCTGCGACGAGCTGTTCATCGCCAAGAGCACCGCGCAGACCCACGTGCGCCACATCTACGCCAAGATGAACATCACCGGCGGCCGCCAAGAGCTCATCGACCGCATAGAGGGCTCCGACTAGTAACAGTACCGGCCATGCCGTCAGCCAAAAGTGTCAGTCGTACAGAGCAGCCTCTGTCCCAAAAGCCGGAGTATCGAGTTTAAATGTACTGGCCCTTCGTTAAATAGTCGCGAATCATGGGCATGTCGAAATCTACGAAGCCCCTTCGCCGCGCCCCGATGATTTCCTGCTCGATAAGACGCGCACGAATCTTTGTCGCATTGTTTTCGCTGATGCCCATGAGACCAGCTATGTCGGAAACACGGTGGGGTCCCTCGCCTTCCGCCATCGCAGTGAGGAACTCCAGCTCTCTTTCGCTCAAGCTGTTCACCGTCGGCTCAAGCACCATGCGATACATATCATCTCGGGCGAAAGCCACAGCCTGTTCCATGTCTTTGAGAGTAATGACCCCTCTCTCGGGATGCTGCCGCCAAGCATGGTAACCAAGAAGCTGTATGAGGAAGGCGTAACCCTCCGAAGCATCAGCAGCCACCTTGAGCGCATCAACGGCGATTCCTCTTCCAGCGCCCTCCACCGTCTCCTTAATGGCGTAAGAGGTATCGGTTGCGGATATCTGATCCATCGAGTGCTTGAACGCCCTGCGGAGAAACGAGGTCGCGTCCACATCGATGAGTGTTGAGACGTTGTGCGGGAGCCCGGCCAAAAGCAGTGCGACGTCCCGACGCTCGCGGACGAAATGCTGGAACGAATCAATGAGAACTGAAAGTTCATCGGATTGCGCCGACACTTCATCGACGGTTATGAGAAGGCCCGTGTCTTTCTCATTGAGTTCGCCGATGGCCTTCGTCATATCCGCACGCCATGTAGAAGGCGCCTCCTCCTTGGTTCGCGTGAACCCCACGCCATGGACATGTATTTCCGAGAGCCATGAGTATGTTTCAGGAGTAAGAAGGTGAGATGCCTTTTGGCGAAGCTGAACGATTATCTCCGAGAGCATTCCGTATCGGTCGGTTACATTGACGCTGACCCACCCCCGCATTTCGGCCCGCTCGGCAACGGCCGTGAGAAGCACCGTCTTGCCCGTTCCGCGAGCGCCCACGAAAATAGTTGCCCTGTTGGGGCCGCCCGCCGCGTGTCCAGTCCCTCAAGGATGTCCGTGATGAGCGTATCGCGCCCTGCAAGTTCGGGAGGCACGCACCCGAAAGTTGGAGTGAACGGATTGTGTGCCAGCTTCACCATAGCTTGCTCCATTTCACGATCTTTCACTTTATTTCACAAGTTTTCACTTTGTTTCACAATATTTCACTTAGGCACTATATCGTATGGAGAGTAGCTTTCGCAACCACACGCGTTGGCCCATAGGACGAAAACTCGAAGGCTTCCACCATAACCGCGCACCTCCACGTCGCATGTTCGCGGCCCTGCCATCTCAGCCCTCGGTGACGCTGGCGCTGCCGGAAAGCGAGATGGGGTCGCCCAGAAACGTCGGGGGCGGCTGCACGATCGCTGTGAAGAAGTCCTTGTTTCGGGCCAGCACTTCGCGCAGCTCGCGGGCCTCCTGCCCGGCGTAGGGACGCAGATCGGCGGACACTCCGTAGGCGTCCAGCCCGAGACGTTCCGCCACGTAGAGCGCACGGTACAGATGGTATTTCTGGGAAACGATCACGATGCGCTTCGCCCCGAACACATCGCGCGCCCGGTACATGCTCTCGTAGGTGGAAAAGCCCGCATGGTCCATGAACACGTCGTCCGCCGGAAGTCCCGCCTGCACGGCCATCTCCCGCATGGCGTTCACCTCGTCGTAGTCGGCCCGGCCGTGGTCGCCGCTCATCAGCAGCTTCGGCGACGTGCCGTTCTCGTACAGCGCGACGCCCTGGGCGATGCGGTCCGCCAGCATGTCACTCGGACACCCGTCGGGATGCACCCCGCATCCGAGCACCAGCACGCAATCAACGTTGCCGAGGACGGCCGCCTCATCGGCCGTCACGATGCGCGGACCCGCCGTCGTCTGCACATGGGCGTCTATCGCGAAGACTGCCACCGCGCCGAGAATGGCGAGCACCAGAACTCCCAGCCCGATTCGCTTAAGCCACGTGTCCACGTCTCACCTTCCTTTGCCATCTGGGACGAATATACCGCGTCCGTACGACAAGAGGAATCGAGTTAAGGAAAACATAAGTGGCATTCAAAACCTTTTTAAAGCCGGCTGAGAAGATCTCCGCCCCCCAGAAGGCGCGCACCGCGAAAGAATCGCCTGCTCGGCCCGTCAGCATAGTGGACTGTTAGTGCACGAAATCGACGGTTATGAGCGCCCTGGACGCAAGAGAAATCAGCAGAACTAGCGGCATTCGATAAAACCGAGCGACTGCCACCCCCCTTGACGCTCATAAACGGCAATCTCGTGCAGAAATCGGCACCTTCGCCGACCGGAGGGCAAAAGAGGACAGCTCTTCGGACTATTTCGGAAATGCAAAATTGCCAGCCAGAACGCTTGCGCTAACGTCAGCGCTGCTCGTCGTAGAACTTGTCGACCAAACCTTGTTTGCTACTGACGCCAAGCTTTCGGTACAAGTTGGTGCGATAGGTTTTAATCGTGTTCGGGGAAAGACACAGCTCGTCGGCAATAGCATTCAGCGTATAGCCTTTGATCAGAAAGCCCAGCACCTCGACCTCCCTCTCTGCGAGATGATACGCCTGAGCAAACCCCTCGATGTCCGAAGAGCCCGGCATCTCCGTCTTTCGCCCCTTGGGAGGAAGAACCATACGAATGACAATGAGCAACGAGCAGATAACCAAGAGCGAGGCCGCAACGAGGCCATTGGCCACACCCGTCGAACTGAGAAAATGGGCCAGCGGAAGGCCAGCGGTAAGGGAGGAGTACATCACGACCACGTACAGCAGCGACAGGCGAAGAGAGCTGAAGCCCGCCAACGTCCCATTCTTGTTGCAGAACACGACGAACAGAAGCATGAACAGCAGCCAGAAAATCGTCATGGAAGCTATTTGCGCAATGCGCGAATGCGACCAATCGAGCACGAGAATAACCCCAATCAGTGCGCTCACGAGCCCCACGATGAAGAAATAGGCAGCAACGTCATCGGCTACGACTTTCGCCTTAAGCGCAACGAGCACGAACAGCATAGCCCCTGCGACGACCGTGCTTATGCCCCATTCGGAAAGCTGGGGAAGCGTCACAGTAACCATCTGCATAGCAAGAGCGAGAAGGGCGACAAGAACCAGTGATGGTAACTTTGCCTCTGCGAATCCGCGCGTAACGACTTCTCTTCGTGCCCCAGCATCTGACCAATAACGCGAGAGCAAAACCAGGGACGCTACCGTGAGGCAGCCAAAAGCAAAGGGGACAAGCGGAGCATCCGCCATTCCCAATAAGTCAATGGCTCCATAGGCGCCCCCGGCAACCAGGAGCGCCCCGGCTCCCGCCTTAAGCAGCGAGAGGCCTGACCAACCGCCACAAAAGACAATCCAGCAAGCGAAGCCTATCCCATAGCGAATGCCGATAAGCAACGACGCGGCGCCCAGTTCCAGCCAATGGAAGTCGGCGATCCCTAAGCGCATCCCGCAAAGCACGGCATCGAGCACCGCCATCACTGCACAGACGATCCAGACACCCCGCAGACTATTAAGGCGCCACCCCAACAGGGAAAGTGAAAGCAGAGAGAGCACGAGGGCAACGTGCCAAGCCACGACAAACGCGATTCCAAGAGAAGAATACTGCTCCGCACCCGTCCAGTATGCCAAGCGCCCGATAAGGAAATTCCAAAGCAGCAGCGATCCCAAGGCCAAAGCAGAGAGCAGCAACGGGACGAGATCCTTCCCCGCCTCCATACATCTATCACCCGCCTTTTCTTAGATCGAGATGCGCCGTCACTCCGGCTGAAACTTACCCCCAACGCCTACTCACGGCACGGTCCATCATAGCCGAAAAACCCTCGACACTCCCCCGCAAAGATAAGCCCGGAAGCCCTAAACCCTTCGTTTCACCCCTTTTGTACCTATTGCAAACGGCACGTTCCACCGTTTTGAGCGTACCGAACTTCCCTTCCGACGCCCTACCATGCATCCCGCGTCGTCTGCGAACAAGACGGCACAAACAACATTACAGGCTCGTGAAAGGAGACCCGCATGAAGGAGAGGGATATGGTGCATCCGACTGATCGAGAGCTTTCCAGAAGGTCATTTCTTAAAGGGACGGTGCTTGCAGGAGCAGGCGTAGGAGCCATGGGCGCTCTTGCGGCCTGCGCCCCGTCTGGCGCGAAAGACGATCTCGCCAGCACGGGCGTTGCTGCCGATTCTGTGACATGGGACAAAGAGACCGACATCGTCGTGGTAGGTTTTGGAGGCGCCGGCTCGGCAGCCGCCATCGAGGCGCGCAAGGCCGGTGCCGAAGTCGTCATCCTTGAGGCATCCAGCGTTGGCGGCGGCTCTACCGCTCTCAACGGTGGTCTCATCTACTTGGGCGGAACCCCTTTGCAGAAGGAGCACGGCATCGAGGACAGCGCCGAGAACTTCCTCAACTACATGATGCAGATGGCCGGCCCCTCCGCCAACGTCGACGCCCTGAAGCTTATCGCCGAGCAATCCGAGGACATTTACAACTGGTGCCTCGAGCAAGGCATCGACTTCTCTGGAGAAGTCCTTGAGGCCCACCTCCCCGATGGCGAAGAGGGCATCTGCTTGGGCTATACGGGCAACGAGCTCTCTCGCGAAGCGCAGAAAGTGGCCACGCCGGCTCCTCGCGGTCATGTGGCCCAGCCCGAGGCGACCGGCATGGGATTCTTCCGTCCCCTGAAGGCGGCTGTTGAAGGCTCCGGCGCCGAAGTTCTGTACGAGGCCGTTGCCACCAGCCTGATCACCGATGAGAACGGTCGAGTCATCGGCGTTTGCGCCGACTACGACGGAGGATCCAAGAACGTCAAGGCGAACAAGGCGGTCATCCTGGCGGGAGGCGGCTTTACGTCCAACGAGGAAAAGGTGCGCGACCACCTTCCCTACAAGGCCAATCCCGGCTGGCCCGTCACCAACCCCAACGAAGACGGCAGCTGCATCCAGATGGCCCAGAAGATCGGCGCCGATCTCAAGGGCATGTCGGAAACCCAGATCGGCTTCTCCGTGTACACGATCAACGACCGTGCCTGCGAAGGCATCCTGGTCGATGAAAACGGGCTGCGCTTTACCGCCGAAGACGAGTACGGTGCCTTCATTGGCAAGCGCATCGTCCAGCGAGGCGAGCACGCCTACCTCATCGTTGGCAATAATCTGAAGTCCATCATGGACGAAGCCGAGCAGACGCCCGTCGCCGAGGGCGCGACGATTCAAGAGCTCGCAGCCGCGATCAGCGTTGACGCCGATTCTCTCGCCCACACCGTCGCCACGTACAACGACATGGCCGAGGGCGGCATCGACTTCCAGTTCGGAAAGGAACCGAAGCACGTCGTCGCTCTGAACGAAGCACCCTTCTACGCCTACGATGCAAGCGCCGAGAACACGTACTATATGACCCAAGGTGGCTTGCGCGTCGATCTTGACCTTCACGTGATCGACTCCGAGGGAGCCGTTATCCCGGGCCTTTACGCTGCGGGCCTTTGCAGCAACTTGATTTTCGGCCAGTACTTCGGCAGCGGCTCCTCGATGCTTTGGTGCTTTTTCTCGGGCCGTGCCGCAGGTACGAACGCCGCAGCCGAGTAGGCTCCCGTATCATTTCCCGGCGCCTCAAACGCGCCTTTCCCCAACGCCGCCGCAGCCTCCCCTCCCCGCTGCGGCGGCTTCTCTTCGTCTCGCGCGATCCCCTATTTTGACAGCCTTATTCCGCCAGTCGCTTGAAGCGCACGGTTTGCTGTTTCATGGATATCTTGCCCACTTCCCAGCCATGGGGCAGGAGCTCTTTCTTATAGTTGAGGAACGAATGATCCAAAGGAACGCCGGCGATGGCGCCGATCTCGTCGAAGGTGAGTACCAGCTCGTCGCCTTCTTGCTCTTCCACGTATTCCCACAGTTTGTCGTACTTGCTCATGGCGATCTCTTTCCTTGGCTTTTGTCGCTTTCGTCGCCCCAGTCTAGCACGGGTGCCGCGGCCGAATCCCATTCGTAGTCATCCCGCAACCACTGCACGGACACCGCCTTTCGCGGGCTCCACGGAGCATTGCGGGGGCAACGCGCAACGTTGAGCGAAATAGTTGTTGATCGACGCCGCGTCAGGGCGTATAGTGACCGAGTCAATATTTCTGTGAGGCCTTCGGGATGCACGAAGCGCTCGCGCGATGAGGCAAAGCGGCCTGCCCGCAGCGCCGAGGCAACGCAAGCGCAGCATAAGCAAACCGGGGGCGGAGAAAACTCTGGAGAACTCTTAAGTGAGTGCCGAAGGTGCAAGGCGTGCGCGCGGACGACCTCCGCAGGCAAGCTGAATCTCTCAGGCAAACGGACAGAGCGATGACGCGACTTCTTCGGCCGCCCACGCATGAGTTCCCCCGAGTCTTCTCGCGAGAAGAAGGGAATGCCGTGGAAGAGGCGCTACTTGGTATCGTTACCACCATCAACAACTACCTGTCCAACTACATCCTGATCATCCTGCTGCTCGGCATGGGCATCTGGTTCACCGTGCGCACCAAGGCGATCCAGTTCCGCTGCTTCGGCGAAGGCTGGCGCCGCGTGTTCGGCGACTTCTCCCTGCGCGGCGGCAACCAGGGCGGCGGCATGACGTCGTTCCAGGCGCTCTCCACCGCCATCGCGGCCCAGGTGGGTACCGGCAACATCGTGGGCGCTTGCGGCGCCATCATCGTGGGCGGCCCGGGCGCCATCTTCTGGATGTGGATCATCGCCCTGCTCGGCATGGCCACCAACTACGCCGAGGCCGTCATGGCCCAGAAAACCCGCGTGGTCGACGAGGACGGCACCGTCCACGGCGGCCCGGTGTACTACATCACCACGGCTTTCAAGGGCAACGGGGGCAAGTTCCTCGCCGGGTTCTTCGCCGTGGCCATCATTTTGGCCCTCGGCTTCATGGGCTGCATGGTGCAGTCGAACTCCATCGCCGAGACCATGAACACCGCCTTCGGTATCCCCACCTGGGTCATGGGCCTCATCGTGGTCATCCTGGCCGGCATCGTGTTCATCGGCGGCGTGTCGCGTTTGGCCGCCGTCACCGAGAAGATCGTGCCCATCATGGCCGTCCTTTACGTGCTGGGCTCGCTCGTGATCCTTATCATGAACGCGGCCAACATCCCGGCCACCTTCGCCCTCATCTTCCAGTGCGCCTTCAACCCCGACGCCACCGTGGGCGGCGCCACCTTCGGCATCATCGCCGCCATCAGCCAGGGCGCCAAGCGCGGCCTGTTTTCCAACGAGGCCGGCATGGGCTCCACCCCGCACGCCCACGCGTTGGCCGAGGTGAAGGATCCGCACGAGCAGGGCGTCGTGGCCATGATCGGCGTGTTCGTGGACACCATCGTCGTCGTCACCATGACCGCCCTCGTGGTGCTGTCGGTGCTCTACGTGGGCGACGGCGTGCTGGCCACCGGCGACTACGCCACGCTCACCGCCGAGACCATCACCAAGACCAACATCGCCCAGCTGGCCTTCGGGCAGTTCTTCGGCGAGAACCTGGGCGCCTGGTTCGTGGCCATCTGCCTTTTGTTCTTCGCCTTCTCCACCATCCTTTCGTGGAACCTGTTCGCGAAGCTGAACGTGGAATGGCTCTTCGGCAAGAAAGGCGTCATGCCCTTCACCATCATCGCGCTGGCCTTCATCTTCATGGGCTCGCTGCTCTCCAACGACCTGGTATGGGAGCTCGCCGACATGTTCAACCAGCTGATGGTCATCCCCAACGCCATCGCGCTGTTCGCACTGTCCGGCGCGGTGCTCGCCATCGCCAACGCCAAGCACGACAAGCGCGCGCTGGATGCGGCCGAGGAGCGCCTAGAAGACCAGGAGCGCGCCGCCATCAACGCCATGGTGGAGGAAGACAAGCGGAAGTAGCGCCATCTGCTCTGCGCTCCGAGGAATTCGCTTTCTTCTAGCAATGAACCGACGAGCGCACTCTCAACACACAGGCAAGACCACCATTGGGGCGGGGCATTCCCGCCCCTTTCTTGTGCAGTAGGGCACGATCCCCCAGAGACAGAAATAAAGGGAGGTGGTTCCCCGGCTCGTTCTTGACCCACTTCCATTTCATCTAAGCAACCTGATACTTGCTGAAGCAGCGTATCGATAGCGAACGCAACCCCTTCTGCATGGACACCGAGCCCTTCGCGCGAGGGGCGTACCTAGGACACCCTGCCGACGCCCAGTTCTTCCATCGCGGGCCCGAGTTCTCGTTTGCAGCGGCTCACCGCCACCTTCACCATGGCATCGCGGAAGACGAGGCCGACGATGATCGGCACCCACCAAAGCGCCGTCTCGAGCGTCGGCAGGAAGAACAGGCAGGCGGACAGAGCGATGCAAACCGCAAGCCCTACCCTTCCCCGCAGGAGTCCCGCATCGAGGATCCCCTTCGCAGCGAGAAGAACCTCGCGCAGGCGGCCGTCCTCGGTTGCATCCACACTGTAGACGGAGCGTTCCGCGAGGGCGCCCAGATTGTAGGCCAGGTAGCTCGGTGCCTCCGCGATGCGGCTTCCCCTCATGAACAGGAAGACGGCCACGGCGAACAGGAGCACGACGGCGCCGTCCGTTATGTTGTAAAGGGGCGACGCCTGACTGTCGAACAGCGCCGTTGTCCCAGGCGTGTCGGCGGGGCCGAGCGAGCGCGTCGCTGCATGCAAGACGATTCCCCCAAGCGCGAGTACCGCGGCGGCCAGCACGAGGCGCCTCCCGCTGCGCCTTCCCCATGCGAGCGCTTCCGCATCAGTCGACCCGCGCAGGTAAGGATGGGCCGCTCGAAAGGCGGATCGCTGATCGTTCGCTCCCCTATGCACGGCGACGCCTGCGGCTAACACGATGACGAACAGCAGCATCGAGACCACATGCTCTTCGGCGTAGTTCGTGTCTATTAAATCTTTCGACACGATGCGCACGGCATCGTCCAGCAGGACGCCGAGCGCGCGCCCGTTGCCGCCGAGATCGAACGATACGAGATCCCCGAAGTGCAGGATCGCGAATGCGGCAATGATGAGCGCCGTGCCCAGAGGCACCAGCAGGGCCTGCGAGCTCCGATAGGCCTCGAACGAGCAGCTCTTTTCGACGGAGGCTGCCGTATGTCGCGCAACGGCGGACAGATGGCTGCCCGGTGTCAAGTCGCGTTTCTCCACACCGCCCCCCTTCGTTGGCATTGACCAAGTTACCCGTTCATCTTATAGCGCCATGACAACAGCGAAACCGGCAGGCGGTTCTTGGGAGCGGTTCGTAAACTATGAAGACGTGCTGAAAGTGGAGAAGTCGACGAGGGGCATGGTTTCCCAAGGATGAGCCGCCTACCTGAAGAGTGTCTCAGAGAAGCAACGGAACGGACGCGGCGAGAGGGTGGAACGCGAGGCGTACGGGTCGGCCTTCCTCTAGGCCGAGGCACTTTCGCACCTTCGCCCGCGATGCCTTCGAGATCCTATCGCCATTGAGGCTGAACAGCATCTCGGCGCCCTCCTTCGTGGAGGCCATGCGCATCGTGTTGCTGTGCAGCTCGTCAGGCAAGGTACCCGCTTCGTACTTCGCAACCGTCTGTTCCCCGAAGCCCAAAAAGAGACTGAACTCGGCAGAGGACGAACCCATTAACTCTCATCTCCTAGAAGTTCGGCGAGGCGCTCGCGGGTGAGTCCGGCGAGCGCCTCGCCGTTTGTGGCGGCGATCACGGAATCGGCCAGGTCGCGCTTGGCCTCCTGAAGGGCCACAATGCGCTCCTCGATGGTGCCCCTGGCCACCACTTTGTACACGTCCACCTCGCGGTTCTGCCCGATGCGGTGGGCGCGGTCGGTCGCCTGGTCGGTGGCGGCGGCGTTCCACCACGGGTCGGCGTGCACCACCACCGAGGCGCCCGTAAGGTTCAGGCCCGTGCCGCCGGCCTTCAGCGATACGAGGAAGACCGGCGTCTCGTCGTCGTTGAACTGGCTCACGAGACGCACGCGCTCGCGCTTGGGCGTGGCGCCCGTTATAGCGAAATGGGCGATGCCGCGGCGGTCCAACTCGGCGGCAACCACGTCAAGATAGCTCGTGAACTGCGAGAACACGAGCACCTTTCGCCCAGCCTCCATGGCCTCGTCCACCAATTCCATAATGGCACCAAGCTTCTCGGCGCCGCCCTTGTAGTTCTCGAACACGAGCGAGGGATCCAGCGCGATCTGGCGTAGGCGCGTCAGCTCAGCCAGCACCTCGACAGCACTCTTCTCGGCATCGGGAATATGCCCGCGACGATTGGCCCGCGAGGCGTTCTGACGCTTCTGGACGTTCAAATCCTCGCGCAAGCGTTGCTCGGCGCCGTCGTAGAGCCGCCGCTGCTCGCGGGAAAGGGGCACATAGCGGATACCCTCGAACTTGGCGGGCAAATCGGTGAGCACGTCGGCTTTGCGGCGACGCAGCACAAACGGCTCGATGAGCGCGCGCAGCCGCGCGGCCGCCTCTTCGTCCTCGCCGATAATGCCCAGCTCGTAGCGCTCGCGGAACCGCTCGTAGCTGCCGAGGAACCCGGGCATGAGGAAGTCGAAGATGCTCCAGAGCTCCGAGAGGCGGTTCTCCACCGGCGTACCCGTGAGCGCGAACCGCAAACGGGAGCGCAGGCGCTTCACGGCGCGGGTGGTCTTGGTGGCGTGGTTCTTGATGTATTGCGCCTCGTCGAGCACCACCAGGCCCCATTCGATGCGGGCGAGCGAGGCGGCGTCGATGCGCACCCGGTCGTAGGAGGCCACGACCACGCAGGGCGCACCGTTCGCACGGGCCAGCAGCGCCTCGCGGTGCGCGCGAGACCCCTCCAGAGCGATCACCAGCACATCGGGCGCGAACCGGGCGAACTCGTCAGCCCAGTTGAACACGAGCGAGGCGGGGCAGACCACGAGCACCGGGCCGTCCAGCTGCCCCGAATCGCGCAAGCTCTTCACCAGGGCGATCATCTGCAGCGTCTTACCGAGACCCATCTCATCGGCCAGAATGCCGCCGAAGCCGAGGGATGCCAGGCGAGCCAGCCAGCGGAAGCCCTCCACCTGATAGGGCCGCAGCGTGTCCGCGAGGGATGCGGGCACCTCCGCAGCCGCAGGCGACCCGTCCAGGCAGCGCAGGTAGTCTTCGAAAGCGCGGTCGCGCACGGCGTCGCCGTATTCCCGATCCAGATAGAACGCCTGGTAGGTCGGCAGCTCGGCGCTACCGTCCAGCAACGCGTCGGCCGACACGCCCAAGTCGCGCATCATATCGCCGAGCACCGCCGCATCCCCTTCTCCCAGAGCGGCGATGCGCCCGTCGCTCAGGCGATGGAAGCGCTTGCGGCGCCGATAGGCGGAAAGCATTGCCCGCAGCTCATCGGCGGAAAGATCGCTCTCGCGCACATCCATCTGAATGAGGTTCGCGCGCAGGGAAAGACCCAGCGACACCCGCGGCGGCCGTTCCACGATGAGGCGGTCGAACGCCGGAGTGGTGAACACCTCGCCGACGGCCCGAAATTGCGCCAGGCCGCCATAGAGCAGCTCGCCGGCCAGCTCGGTCTGGCGCAGGGGCAGCGTGCACGAGCCATCGAAGAACTGCGCGGCCACGGCCACGCCCGCATCCTCCAGGTCCTGATCGCGGAAGGCCTGGCTCGAGGCCGGCCGCAACTCCGGCTCCTCAGCAGAATCGGCAGGGCTTTCCAACACCACTTCCCGCTCGCCGTAAAAGGCCTTCGCCGTGAGGCGGATGAGCGCAGCCTCCTTCTTACCCGTCACGTCGAAGTAGAAGGCGAGCGTACCAGCCACCGGGCGCAGCGCCTCCCACGCCTCGGGCAGATCCACCGCAAGCGTCTCCTCCAGCACGGGCAGCGCGCGCCGGCAGAATGCCTCGGCATCGCGCTCAGCCACAAAGGCCGCCCGACCCGCGTCGAGTTCCGCATCCCGCAGAAACGAGAAAGCGCGCGCATCGGCACCTGTCGTCCGCGCAGCTATGCCGTCGGCCAGCACGAAGGCCACTTCGAGCCCGCGCACCACCAGCACCTCCTTGGAAAGACGCAGGTCGTAACCGCCTTCGGAGGGAAGGAACTCAAGAGATGCAGTGGGGATGTCCTCCGCGATGGTCCACGGCGTCGGAGCCGGAGCGGCAGCGCCGCCATCGCTTCGCTCAAGGATGAACGAGGCGCGCTCCCCCATGGCATCGAGCATATCGGCCAGCTCCGCCTCTCGCAGGCGCACCTCGCGCTTCCCGGCGGCGGCTCGGAACGTGGAGCCGCCGAACAAGCGCTCATCGGGAAACACCTCGGCCAGCGTGCGGGCCACGGCGCGGGAAGGCCCGTCGAAGGCCTCGAGCCGATGGGCAAAGGCGAGCTTCTTCCCGTAGGAGAAGTACTCCCCACGCTGCACGCGATGGGCTAAGGCCTCAAGGTCGCGCACCACGTAAGTGCCCTGCGGGCCTTCCGCATCGAGCCGCAGCGACCAGAGACGCCCGTCGAAGGCAAGGTGCGGCGTCAAATGAACACTGCCGGGCGCCACGCCCAAGACGGGCAATCCCGCTCCGCGCGATGCTGCGCCTGCAGGCGCCGTCGCGCCTTGGGCGAGGCAGCGGGCCAGCGCCTCACTCGTCGTGCGCTGGCTGCGAGACGCCGCGCGATTCGCCCCAACGTCGCGAAAGCTGCGGGGCTGGGTGAAGTAGGTCGTTACCAGGGCCACGCAGTGCTTGCACAGCCCGTCGAAGCGGGCAATGGCGGGGCAGGTGCATTCGTAATCGACGATGCGCGACTCGAAGTCGCCGAACATCACCGACGTCTCAAAGTAATCGGCAATGCCCGACGCTGAGGCGACCTGGGCCGAGATGATCGTCGTATCGTCATCGCGCCGTACGGTGCGATCCGCAACCGCCTTTGCGCTGGCCGCCAGCCCTACGCCCCGCGACACCGCCCGCGGATCGGCGTAATCGGCCAACTTGATACCGCCCAGACCCACCGCGCCTCCTTTCAATTGCCGAATGCGAACACTTGAGGTTACCACAACTTGTCTGTTCGCAGTGCGGGGTAAGCGCAAGGCCTTGCGGCCCCTGCGCGTCTTTGAGAACCTTCGATTCTTGCAAGTTTTCCACGGTTTTCGACACTCGCTTCCCTAAGAGAGTCCGAAATAGCCCCCAGCATCCTCCCTTTTGCGGCTTCTTCCAAGAAGAATTCATGCAATTCATTATTTTCCAGAGGAAGACTCCCTAAGGCATGTCGGAAACCTCGAAAAACTTGCCGGATTCTCTGCTTGCAACTTACTCGGGTAGCAGCTCTGAGTATGATGGACGCGACACGAAGAACGCGAAACCGCATCCGCCGCCCCATCCCGAGGAGGACTCATGGGCCTTTTCGCCTCACCCTGTACCAGTACCGGCACTACCACGCATTCGCATCGCCAGCGCAGGCGCTTCGCCGCACTCGCCCTCGCCGCCCTCCTAACCACGAGCGCCCTCGCCCTGGTCGGCTGCGCATCGAGCCACCCCATCACGAAATCCGGTGAGCAGTGCGCCTCCTGCCATAGCGACGGCCGCGCCGCCGTGGAGGGCACGGGCTCCGCCAGCGCCACGGAAACGGGCCTCACCTTCGCCGTGGAAAGCGGCGCCGACGAAGTCTACCTCTGCACCGCCGCTGTGGCTGAGGACGGCACCGTCGTTCCCTCCCGCGACCGCACGCTGTCCGCCGACGAGCTGGGCGCCGTCACCGTGAACCGTCCGGGCCTCTACGCCCTGTGCACCGGCGATGTCGCCTCCCCCTCGGCCACCGTTCTCGTAAGCGCCACCGAATCCGGCCCCACTGACACCGTCGTGAAGCTGTAGACCAGTCCTGCGCAAATTCGCGTCGCACCCTGCGCCTTTCCCTATTCACCGCAAATTCTGCGGCGAATAGCTTGCCAATCGCCGCACGAACGCGAAAACCAGCCCCTACTCCCCCGCGAAGGCGCCGGTTTGGCGGTTCCAGAGGCGGGCGTAGTCGCCGCCCTTGGCCACGAGCTCGGCGTGGGGGCCGTCCTCCACGATGCGCCCCTGGGACAGCACGACGATGCGGTCGAGACTCGCCACCGTGGACAGGCGGTGGGCCACCACGATGGCGGTGCGGCCTTCCATGAGCCGGCCCAAAGCCTCCTGCACGGCGGCCTCGCTCTCCGAGTCCAAAGCGCTCGTGGCCTCGTCCAGCACGAGGATGGGGCAATCGGCGAGCATCGCCCGGGCGATGGCGATACGCTGGCGCTGACCGCCCGACAGCTTGATGCCGCGCTCACCGGTGATGGTGTCGAACCCCTGGGGCAAATCCTCGATGAACTCGAGCGCGTTGGCCGCCCGGGCCGCCTCGCGAATCTCCTCTATCGTGGCGTCGGGCCGCCCATAGGCGATGTTCTCGGCAATGGAGCGGTGGAACAGCAGCGCCTCCTGGGGCACATAGGCGATCTGCCGGCGCAACGACTGCTGGGTCACGTCGGCCACGTTCTGGCCGTCCACCAGAATCTCACCCTCCTGGATGTCGGCCAAGCGCAGCAGCAGCTTCGTGAGCGTGGTCTTCCCCGCCCCGCTCATGCCCACGAGCCCCACGCGCTGCCCGGCGGGAATCTGCAGGTTGAAATCGCGGAACACCTGGGTCTTCACATCGCCGTCGGTGTACCAGAAGTTGATGTCCTTGAAGTTGATGTCGCCCAGTTCCACATCGAGCGGTTGCGCGCCGGGCTTGTCGGCCACCAGGCGCGGCTCATCGAGCACCGCCGTCATGCCGCTCGCGTCGCCGAAGGCCTGGTTGATACGCTGCAGGCCCGTGTTGATGAAGTTGAACTGGTTCGTTACCGTGTTCGTGTAGGTGAACATAAGGATGACCGTGCCCGGCGTGATGCCGAACCAGGCGTTGCCACCGGAGATGAACACCGTCACCACGGACATGATGACCACGGTGATGGCCGCCGTGGTGATGCCACGGGCGAGCGAGGCCCGCATGCGCTTCGAATCGCGCGCCACCACCTCGCGATTCGCCGTGTCGAACAGCCCCCGCTCGTAGTCCTCGCGCCCGTAGGTCTTCACGGCCAGGATGTTCGTGACCGCATCCGATAGTTCGCCGGACAGCTGGTTCTGGGCGCTGGCGGCCTTCTCGTTCAGATGCAGGATGCGCTTGTACATGAGGTAGCTGATGACCGCGTACACCGTGAGCATCGCCATGAGCACCGCCGCATAGGCCGGCACCACCGGGAACAGGATGAGGCACGTGAAGGTGATAGAGCAGAGAATCGGCAAAAACGGGAAGTTCATCACCTGAAGCAGCTGGGTGTAGCCGGCCATGAATTTCGAGGTCTGGCTGACGAGCGTGCCACCGAAGCGGTTGGAATGGAACGACAGCGACTGGTTGCACAAACAATCGAAGGCCATGGTGGCCAAATCGTAGTTCACGGCGATCTGCAGCTTCCACAACGTGTAGTCCTGAAGCTTGCTGCAGGTCTGTCCCGCCAGATTGATGCCGATGAGCGCCGCGATGTAGGGGCCGAACACGTCGAACACGGCCTCGGGAGCCACCGGGTCGGCGCTGATGCGATCGACGATGAGGCTCATCACGTAGGGGTTGCCGTAGGTGAGAAAGCCGCAGAACCCGATCGTCGAGGCGACGAGCGCCACGAACAGTCCCAGATGATTGCGGGTTGCCAGCCAGTAGTAGTGCAAGCTGCGCATCGTAAGCGATTGCTTCTTCGACATAGCTATCCTAAAAGTTCCATCAGGTCGCCGTTGGATAGTAGGGTGAGGTGGCGGGTGGCGCGGCTGATGGTGGTGTAGAGGCGGCGGCGGGCGATGTCGCTGTTCGGGAAGGTGCGGGCCGAGGCGTCGGGGATGATGACGCGGTCGAACTCGAGCCCCTTCGCCAGCTTCAGCGGCACCACGACGATCCCCGTTTCCGGCAGGCTGTCGCCCTCGCCGAGCACGGTGACGCCGTCCAGCGTCTTTGCGAGGCGTTTGGCGTCGTTCTTCCAGGGGACGATCACCGCCGTTAAGC